>Ga0210057_1001024_pt1 | contig 43799 bp, 42 predicted proteins | sample CryGeyCG2114_010_2_FD_183968 | JGI IMG/M metagenome (GOLD analysis project Ga0210057, IMG submission 183968) | Groundwater microbial communities from aquifer - Crystal Geyser CG10_big_fil_rev_8/21/14_0.10 (SPAdes) (version 2) | ecosystem: Environmental > Aquatic > Deep subsurface > Groundwater ...
GGATATCCTTCGGTGTACTTATTTGTGAATTCGGACCCTAAAAGCTCTCGCACGCCCTTGGGCGCGATATTTTCCGATGCAATTAAATTAATCGTCTTTCTTTGACGATTTTGTTCTTTTTTAAGAACACGCGCAAGTGTTGTATCGCTTTTTTTAAACATATCTGCCATGCTCCCATCATACGGGAAAAATATCTCACGCTCAATACAATATGCGCCACCAAAACAAAAAAAGACGGCCAAAGGCCGTCATGGTATACGCGGGTATACCCCATTAAATACACACATTATTCATGCCGCACCACATATCCGCTGGGGGCCTGCACGCGTACCGCATCAGGATGTTCCACCTGCACGCGAAGCGAGCGCATTTCCTCCTTGCGAGAGGGGGCGATGCTTGACGTATAAACAAGGAGATAACTTGAACGAATCGCTTTTTCTATTGCTTCATATGTCCCGTCAATAGTCGCGGGAGCATCCACCACAAACAAATCCCCTCCCGTTACCTGCGCCAATTTACGCAATGAATCCCCCTGTGCCATATCGTTTTTATCACGCGCGATCATCACTACATACAATGTCACGTTACAGGAACGCGCGAAGCGAACGACATCTTCAAGCGTGGTGAGAGAAGAGAGGTCTTGCCCATCGGTGAGCACTACCATCACCTTTTTTCCTCCCAGCGCCGAAAATTGTAGGAGGCCATACATAATACTGTCATACAGCGAAGTTGCCTCTTGCATGCGAGTAGGATAGAGAGAAAGAGTCAACGATTTACTCAACAACTCCTGGTCGCTTGTCTCTCCTTGTACAATAGATGGCTCAAGCGAGAACACCTCTACAAACGCTGAGTCGTTGGGAGAAAGACACCGGGAAAGAAATCCCTGCGCCACCACCCGAACTTTCTCTAGAATCTTTTCCATAGACCAAGACACATCCACCACAATACCAAGTCGTACAGGCACCTCATCCCGTGAGAGCACTCTTTGAAGTGTTTGGGGTGTATTATTTTCCCAGACACGGAAATTCTCCATGGAGAGACCCTCAATCGGCTCCAAGTCCCTGTTAAGTACCACCACCGGCACTTCTACCGCGCCTACAATCATGCTATCCACAAATCCCCGCTCTCTGAAAAAGAACACATCCTCCACCCTCCCCCCATTGGGGAGCGCTCCGGACACGACGATAAACGGGGCACGGGATGTAGCATCATCCTTTGAAAGTTGGACGATAACATGAAATGAATCGTCGCGAGATTCCCGCAGAGAGGCTGTGGCAATTTGCCTCTGTCCCAGATATATCTCCAAAGATTTGGGTAAGAATCCTTTCTCTCCACGCATTGTCCCGCGTAAAACCAATTCCTGCCTTTCTCTATCAAGAACGCATTCATTAATTTTGATAGAAGAACCTACAATGCCCTCATTTACCACGGCTCGCGCTTTTGTAACCACAACTCCGTTTTTATCATAACCCACAACTTCCACCACGCTACGATGAGGAATTTCCCCAAAATCAATGTCGGTCTGGAACGGAGGTCGATGTTTTGTTACTACATGATCCCCGTCACAAAAGAACGCGACTGAGACGATGGAGCTATTTGCAAACACAGACACAAGTTTCTTTCCAAAAACAAGCGACGCCACTCCTTCAATCGCCAGAGAAAAACGCCCCGCCTCTTCCTTTCTAACTTTCTTATTGGAGGATGGAGAATCCTGTTGCGCGTCCATAACCGCCTCAACCGGAACGCCCTGCGCGCGCACTGTCCCCTCTAGAGGTACATGAAGCTCACTATACGCGACTCCAAATACATCGGAATGTTTGTCGTAGCAGTGTACACGAAGCGTGTATGAACCGGGAACTACTACATCCTCAAAATCCAGATAACATACGGGGGCGTCTTCGGGGCAGAGAAACATACGACGATAAAACTCCCTTACCAGTTCATCTCCCTGGTATACCGCCGCGTCAATCACGATGTTAGAAAAACGCTTTTCTCCCACGCGAATGCGTTCTGTCTCTCTATTGGGGAAAGCGACAGAAAGGCAGACGGGCACCTTTGTTCCCTGACGCGCGCCGCATGCGCGCGCAGAAACCGACACTGATACTCTCCGACGTTCTTCCAGAACCTGTCGAGACATACTCTCAAGCGTTTCAAGCCATCCCCGTCCCTCTTGTCCTTGCCTAAAACAGGGTTCCAGGGGGTCGTTCCCACATGAGGAAAGTGCGGTTTTACGAGCATTTCGTAGGAGCGAGAACACCTGCGCGCACTCTCGCTCTTTTAAAGAAGAAGCGCTAAATTCCGCAGAGAGCAGTTCGGTTTGATAAAGATCTTCCAAGCGTCCCGAACTCCATAATTTCCATACACCGGTCTGCGTGTTGATAAACACGAGCGTAAACGATTCATCAGCATTATGGCCATCCCACTGCCACACGCTAAATGTTCTATATCCCTGACACCTATTCAGAAATGTCCCATCACGAGGTTTTTGGTTAAAAGGTATTTGCCTTGTAGGTTGCCCATAGAGCACCAGCGCCCGAGCCCTGTCATCATCAAGCGTCCCAAACTGCGCGAGCGCATCAACAATCCTTGTTTGGAATACCGCGGCACCCACATTTCCCACGCCGGCTGCTTCTCCGAGCCGCTTCCAAAATTGATGGATGAAATAGGGCCGTTCCCTTTCAGGAAGCGCAAAAAGCGCATCGTGTACCAGCGCGGTACGCGATCCGGTAAGAGGTGTTAAAAATTCAAGAAGTTGGGTCACGCCCGCATCATCAAGACGCATATCAAACAGTCCCCGAGGTCTCAATTCTTCGTACCTCTCCTGCGCATAAAGCAATCCCGACATCACAACACAACACAACACCACTGCCAGCTTGTTCACCTCGCCCTCCTTTTCAAGGTGCTGCGGGTTCTACTATCACCATATACCACACAGCTCACAATGCAAGCACTATAGACAAAAGAGGGCGTATGTGTTTTTCAGTATGATTGTTCGCACGACTTCTTCCTCTATCCCCTTGCATCGCGCTATCACGGGGAACACCTCTGTCACATACGAGGGTTCGTTGCGTTCTCCACGATGAGACAGAGGCGCCACAAAAGGCGCGTCAGTTTCCACGAGAATATGCTCAATCGGAATATGTGTCATAACCTCGTCAAATCCTCGGTTGAATGTAACCAGACCACCAAACGTAAAAGAAAACCCAAGGGCTAAAAATCTATCGGCAATCTCTTTGGTGCCCGTAAAAAAATGGCACACGCCCTTCTTTGTTAAAAGGTGTGAGCGCGCTTCTAATATTTCCAAAATCATTTCAAGCCCATCCAAAGACCCATTCTCGCTTCCGCGCGAATGAATAACAACCGGTTTTTTGAGACGATGTGCTACTTCAAGTTGCACGATAAATAATTCCTTTTGCATCGCAACGACATTCTTGTCATCCTCGCGAAATAAATCAATCCCACACTCACCAATACCCACAACCGTCTTTTCTTTTGCGAATGCTTCTAGGCTTACCACCTCTTTTTTTATTTCATTAATGCACGTGAAGCGTTTTGCTTCGTGCGGATGGATCCCCGCGGTTGCCCATACTCCCTCATACTTCTGCGCCACTTCAATGGCTTTTTTTGTAAGAGCGAGATCTGTTCCTATGGTAATCATCCCAATACCTTTTTCTTGAGCCCGCTTAATGACGGCATCCCTATCGCCGTCAAATTCCGGAAAATGAACATGGGTATGCGCGTCAATTATTTTTATGTCCATATATTCTTAGACAATTTTATTCTTGTAACATCCTTCGTTTGTATCCTCCTTCCATAGATTCCTGTATCCACACACCCAAACAATACTCCCTAGTTGCATAGCATATATGCTATGTCCGTATTCTCATCAAATCCCACAACACAAACACTCCCGTCCATCATCTAAACCTAATTACTAATTTTTTTTTAAGAATTTTAGCGATAGCTTCTAATGTTTTGAGGGTTATATTTCCTCGCCCTGATTCAATACGCGAAATAACACTCTGCGTCGTTCCAATTTCATTTCCAAGCTTTTTCTGAGTAAAGCCCGACTCAATTCTAGCGCGCGCTATCACAGCTCCCACCAAACAACTTATGGGAAATTTTTCTTTCTTCTTTTTTTTGGATACGTATGAAATCTGTTCTTTTTTCCGAGAAGAACCCAGGAGCGCATCGTTAAGCGATTTCATATCAACTCCTTTGTAATATCTAGGAAACGGCATAACAAAAGTTAAAGTATGATAAGTATAGCATATATGCTATGCGAGTAAAATAACGGGCTTGGTTCTGAATTGGTAAATTAATGCGCAATGCCCGAGAGCGAAAAGTTTAAAATTGAAAAAGTGGTAAAAGATTTTCTATATAAACAAAACGCCCCAACACACCCTTGCTAAAAAGCCAAGGGGGGTATGGACGCTTCTCTCTCTTGCATAGCATATATGCTATGCAAGTACACACACGGAAAGTGTTTTTGGTGGAGGTGGAAGAAAAAAATAAAAAACCCGGCGCGAGCCGGGGATAAAAAGGGGGGCGTCCAGGGAGCGAAATTATCTTTCTATTTCAATAATAGGACAAACCCGTTGTTTCGTCGCCTTGATGCGCGCTCGAACCAATCCCACCACTTCAGACCTCCATATCTTTTTTGTATTTATCACCATGAACACAATCAATGGAAGAGCAACAACCATTGCCACCGCCACAAGAAGCACATACAAACATACGACTAGAATCTCTGGCAAGGCACAAAGCGCCAAAGAAGCAAAATCCACGACCACTGCCCTGTGTAGGAATAAAAGAGAACCAAAGATGCCCACCAAGAGAAACGCAAGCGGCCACCACCGAAACCCAAAAGGAGAAGGCCAGTGTTCTCTGGGAACGGAATTTAGAAAATAGTTGGGGTCGGGCTTTCTTCCCACAAGTAGCGTGAAGAAATATGCAAGACCAAGTATTAAATAACCGAAGGTAAGAAGGAGTGGGATAGTTAAAAGACCCACCACAAATCTCCAAAAAAGCTTGCACAAACTAATGTTCTCCTGAATCTCTTCCTCATCCATCCTCTCCCGGAAAAAAGCGATTTTGTAGATAATCCCCGTCTTCTTCAGCACGAGAATCCACCTCAATGTGCTGAGTGTATAAAACACCAGACAAAGGGATGAGTCAAGTACTTTATTCTACACGAGGGAAAAGGCCCGACATCTTTTTGATTGAGATATGCGCGTCTTTTATCGAAACCTGCTTTTGAATTCTGTCCGCGGTGCCGGGCAAAAATGGCTCAAGAAGAATCGCTACCGCGTGTAATATCATTGACAGGTTATACAATGCTTTTTCTTTTTGTACCTTAGTAAGTTCTTTGTCCCAGGGTTTTTTTTCGTTTACGTACGCGTCCCCAAAAGAAATGAGTTCCCAAAGCGCGGCAAGCGCATCGTTAAAACGAAACTCATCCATCATCTTTTCTATCTCCTCTTTAGTAGATTTTATCTTCTGCTCTACCTCAAGGTCCATCATAGTAAACTCGTTGGAAAGTTTTCCCTGCGCGCTTACCATACCGCTGACGCGGGACGCGAAATTCCCCAACCCATTGGCAAGATCAGCATTGTAACGGGAAACAAACCGCTCCCGAGAAAAATCGCCATCTTCAAAGGGGGATACTTCACGCAAAAAATAGTATCTGGTCGCATCCACGCCAAATTCAGAAACAATATCTTTTGGATATACCACATTCCCAATTGACTTTGACATCTTCTGCCCCTCAACAGTAATAAATCCATGCACAAACAACTGACGCGGAACCTCTAGCCCCGCCGAGAGAAGCATTGCTGGCCATATAGCAGCATGAAACCGCAATACATCTTTGCCCAATACCTGCACATCTGCTGGCCACCATCTTTTAAATTCTTCTTCATCTCTTCCAAAACCCATGGCGGATATATAGTTGGTCAATGCATCCGCCCACACATAAAGCACCTGTGAATCGTCTCCCGGCACCGGTATCCCCCAGGAAAGTTTTTCCTTTGGGCGCGAGAAACTCACGTCTTCAAGTCCCCTGTCCATAAGCGAGAGAATTTCGTTCGCACGCCATTGTGGCACGATGCGCATTTCTCCTTCCTCAATTTTTCTACGTAGTTGTTTTGAATACGCCGAGAGACGGAAAAAATAATTCTCCTCCTCCACAAGTTCTGGCTCCTTTCGATGTATGGAGCAGAGCCCTTCTACAAGGTCTTTTTCGTTCACGAATGCCTCGCATCCGGCACAATAAAGTCCTCGATATGTTTTTTTATACAAATCTCCCGCTTTTTCCAGTCGCTTCCACATCTCAATCACCCCCGGCCAGTGCTTTTTCTTATCAGTAGTTCGTATAAAAGAATCCCAGGAAAGATTGAGTGTTTTTTTTAAATCTTTGAATGCTTTGCTAATCTTGTCGGCTAATTTTTTAGGGGTAGTTTCCTTTTGCGACGCTGTTCTCTCTATTTTTGTTCCATGCTCATCAGTCCCAGTAAGAAAAAAGGTGCGCGCGCCCTTCTGGCGGTGAACGCGCGCTATAACGTCCGCCTGTATCGCCTCAAGCGCAAAACCGATGTGTGGAACATCGTTTACATAAGGAAGTGTCGTCGTGACAAAAAACTTCTCCTTCATTGGGATACGCTCTTTCGCTTCTGGGTTCCTTCTTTTTCCTGTTCTTGTGTGCTGTGTTTACGAAGTGACCAGTCGTCAATAAGCTCCTGTAGCACTATCGTGAAGGGGACCGCCAGCACGATTCCCGCGAGTCCTGCCAGTTGGGACCCGGCAAGGATCGCTATCACCACGGTCACTGGCTCCATACCAACCGCCTTACTCATCACCACCGGAGAAAGCACGTGGTTCTCTATCTGTTGTATTACAAAGAAAAGGAGCGCCACAAACAACGCAAGCGTCAACGATTGAGGAATACTAATAAGAAATGCCACCAACCCAACCGCGATAGGCCCCACATAAGGGACAAGCTCAAGCACTGCCGCGAGCACGGCAAGCATTAGTGCGTATTCACTTCCTAAAAACAAAAGTCCTATAAACGTCAGGAGTCCCACAAACGCGCTTACCACCATCTGACCGCTTAACCACCGAGAAAGTTTTTTTTGTGTCCGTGTGTATAAATTTATCGCGTATTCCTCTCGATTTAAGGGAAATATCGCGCGGATAAATCGTTCAACCCCCCGTTTACTTATCGCAAGATAAAACGCCAAAACCACGGATATAGCTATAAAGAATATGTTTCCAAGAAAACGAGAGACGAATCCCGCAACGCTTGAACCGGCAGTGAAAAGTGAATCCAGTATCCCGCTCACACCCGAATCAAGCTGAGAAACTACATCGCTTGCGCCAAAAAGTTCAAAAAGCGGAAGTTTAAGCGTGTTAATGTTGGCAAGCAAATATTTAAGCTGGATGAGAGCTACCGGGATAAGCGTGTAGAGAACCAGCGCCACTATCGCCGCGCCACACAGAAAGATAATAATTACCGAAAGCGTCCGGGGGACCTTTCTTTTTTCGAGAAACTCTATGGGCCCCTGGATTGCGGTTGAAACTACCAGCGCAACCGCAAGCAATACCAAAACATCGCGCACATAAAAAAGCGCGACTACCAGTAGTAGCATCCCTACTACTCTCCATAAAGATCCCCACGATATCTCAACGACTTGACGATTCATAAAAAAATACTTCTTTATGGTACTACAGATAACCCACGAAAGCAAAAAGATCGGCCCCCTCTTTATCTATGACAACGCCACACGCGTTAAAGCGTTACGACTTCATCTCTCGTATGAGTCGCATTCGCAATGAGGACGCTTTGGAAGCCAGGGGACCCACAATAGAAAAGCGGAGATTTTCCGGTTTAAGAAATTTTTTAGCGCAGGATTGAATTTGTTTGGGTGTGATAGAGCGTATGCGAGACGCAACCTGACGGGGTGTTTCAAGCTCCTCGCCAGTCGCTATCTGAGCTCCGTAAAACCCCGCTAAACGCTGGGGCGTATCAAGTGACACCAACAAAGATCCGGCTATATATTCTTGCGCGCGCTTGAGCTCTTTTTGAGAAACTAATTCACCGCGGAGACGTCCCAGCTCTTTCCCGATACGCACGACTGCCTCCTCTACTGACCCGTGAGAGAGTCCCGCATACACCTCAAGATATCCGTGCGTCATATACATATGCGGATATGCCCCTACGTAATACGCAGCTCCCATTTCCTCTCGGATACTCTGGAAAAGCCGGGAGCTCATCCCTCTCCCCAATACACTCGCCATCATAAGTTGCGCGTACCGCTCACGCCACGGACTCGTTGATGAAATAGTGGGACACCCAATCGCTAGATGTGATTGATCCAATTTTCTTTGCGCGCCCAAAGCCCTTTTTTTTGATTTCTGTGTTACTACGCCCCCCTTTTGAGTGCTTCCAGTGGGAAGCGCGCCGAAATACTCCCGCGCCAATGCACGCGCGTGTGAAAGTGAAATAGCTCCCGCAATCACCACGGTTGTGGCTCTGCCCACATACCGCCTCTCCTTGTATCTGGCAAGCGTATCGCGAGAAATAGCGCGTACTGTTGATTCCGTGCCTCCAATATCCCATCCCGCGTGCTGGTCACCAAAAAGCGCGTGCTCCAAAAGCTGTCCCGCTTTTGAACGCGGATCATCTTCATACATATGCAATTCTTCTACAATCACTCCTTTTTCTTTTTCTATCATCTTTTCGTCAAGCAGAGAATTGTTGTACATTTCCCAAAGAAGCTTTGTGATTTTATCCGCGTGGCGAGGAGCTGCTTTTGCATAATATTCGGTTACGTCACGCCCCGTTGATGCATTATAAGAAGCTCCGATATTTTCAAACGCAGAAGCAATCGCTAGAGGCGTGGGTAATGTAGCGGTTCCCTTAAAAAACATATGTTCAAGAAAATGGGAGATGCCATTCTCCTTTTTTGATTCATACGCGGTCCCCGCTCTCACCAACACCGACACTGCTACCGAGAGCGCGTTCTGCTGGGGAACCACGAGCAACTCCACACCATTTTCCAATTGTGATCTATAGATTTTTTGCATTGTATGCCTTGCGCGAATATCTATGCTCCTTTTTGCGCGTCAAGAAAAGAGACGAGATCCTGTATTGATTTTCGTTCTTGTGTCGCGTCATCACGGTTTCGCACCGTTACCATGTCATTCTCCAGCGTATCAAAGTCAACGGTAATACAAAATGGAGTTCCTACTTCGTCCTGCGCGTAGTAACGTTTTCCGATGTTTCCCCTTTCATCCCACGCAACCGCCCCCACCCCGCTTTTTTTAAGCATTTCAAATACTTCGCGCGCCTTTTCCACCAACTGGGGCTTGTTTGCCAACAGAGGGAACACCGCCGCAATAAAAGGCGCTATGCGAGGCTTGAACGCTAAGTATACACGATCGCCATCTTTGCGATACGCTGAGATGAGTAACGCCAAAAATGTTCTCTCAACTCCCAAACTTGGCTCTATTACATGGGGGATAAATTTCTCTTTTGTGTGAGGGTCGGTATATTCCATACTATCTCCGCTCGCTTCCTGATGCGCCTTGAGGTCAAAATCGGTCCGGTACGCGAGTCCATACAATTCTTTTTTACCAAAAGGAAATTCAAATTCTATGTCTATTGTCTTTTTGGAGTAATGCGCTAATTCATCGGCGGGGATATTGTTGTTGTGCACCCTTTCCGTATCAAGTCCGATATATTCCATCCATGCTTTCAGTTCTTCCTCCCAATGAGAAAATTGTGTCTCCCACTCATCTTTTTTTATAAAATACTCTATCTCCATCTGTTCAAATTCCCTTGTACGAAATATAAAGTTCCCCGGTGTTATCTCATTTCGAAACGCCTTCCCCGTCTGCGCAATACCAAAGGGTATCTTGGGAGACATAGAGTCAACAATGTTTCTAAAATTAACAAAAATCCCCTGTGCCGTTTCGGGACGAAGATAAACCTCGTTCTCGCCATCATCAACTGGTCCTAGATGGGTCTTGAACATGAGATTAAAATTCTTTGGAAGAGTGGTCGGTAAATCGTTCCCCTCCTTGCAAGAGGGGCACTTCCAATAACGATCCGCCGCAGCTTCTGGATATTGTCTTATCGCACTGACTGGATCTACAAGAAATAACTTTTGAAATCTCTCGGATTCCTCCTGTGAGGTTGTAATTCTCCCCCCACCGTTCATAAAATTAAGATGGTCAACACGAAATCTTTCGTGACATTTCTTACACTCCACAAGCGGATCTGAGAATCCCTCCTCATGTCCCGATGCCTGCCATACTTTCCGGTTCATAATAATAGCCGCATCAAGCCCATACATATCAGAACGACGCCGCACGAAAAACTCCCACCACAATCGCTTAATGTTGTTTTTAAGCTCAACGCCCAGAGGACCAAAATCCCACGAATTTGCCAATCCGCCATAAATGCTTGATCCCGGATAGACAAATCCCCGCCGTTTTGCCAGCGATACTAGTTCATCCATTGATACATGCGGGTGTTTCATACGCATTGTTATTAGGTCTTATTCTCTCCTTTAGGGTTGTACCCTGTCAAATTTCTGCGGGAGTATTCCATCGGAGAGATCCTGGGAATCCATTTCGTTGGGCGCTATGGTGGTTATCTGTTTGGTGAATGAATCGGTACCCGAAACCTCCATTCCTCTCATCAACACAAATGATTGATCAAGTTGGTTTGAAGAGGGCGTGTATTCTATCTGAAAAATAAGCTCAGGGGCCGTCGTGAGCACTCCCTGTCCCGCGGCAAGCGTTCCTATGGGCCACAGTACTTCCTGGGAACGTTCGTTGTAGGTAGGAGCGACCGGCGCGTTGGTAGTTACTCGCCCGGTCCATCTTACTCCCGGACCAAGAAGCGCGCGCGCCGTTACATTTTCAAAATCAGTCCCCACCGCCGTAAAACGCCAATGTATTGTATATTGCGTCGTCTGGCCAACTCGCGGAGGAAGAGGCCCTTCGTTCGTAATGCTCGTAGTTGGCTCCGTGTGATATATCAAAGACGAAAAAGACATTTGTCCCGCCACTGAATGTTCTATACGCGAAAGTCCCAGAGTTTTTGGCGCGGTCACATTATAAGGAACGGTAGGAGAAGAAATTTCTCCCTCAACCGCAATAACAAAATTTTTATCCGAAAGCGAGCGTATAGGAAATGTAGTTTTTACAGGTATACGAAATGAAACAGAGCCAGAAGAACGAACCCCCAATTCCTTGAGAGCCGGCACAGTTGCTCCCGTCCAGGTTATACTTCGAGTCACATCATCAAAATATCCCAAACGCGCATCGAGACGCCCGGTATCAAACATATCCCCCTTTAGGGTTGCTTTGAGTACCACGTCGGAAAGATTGATATCAGCATTGTTAGTAAAAGAAAGAGTGTACTGAAGCACATCTCCTGGACGAACCCATGTATCCTTGCCCTCTAGCGTCATGCGCAAGGAAAGGGGGGAGGGCGCGACGGACACGGAAGCGGTTTTGGTGTTTACATCAAAATAATTTTCTCCCACCCGAATCTTTGCTATCGCATCCAAAGGAAAGAATGATCCCTCCATCCCCACTACCGACCCAGATACAATCGCGACCCCTTCTACTCCGGGGTGCAACTCATCAAGCGCGATAACTCCCTCCTCGCCCAGTGTGGGCTCTGAATTATTCAAACGAAAACCCTTGGGAGTATTAATAACCAGCTGCGCGCCACGGAGTGGCTGGGGTCCATAATTCTGGTATCGAATATGTATTTCAAAATCTTCCCCGTTAAGCACGCTTTCGGGGGCGGATAAATCAAGCGCCAACACCGGCTCACGAGCCAATATATGAATAGCGGTTCCCTTCTCAAACCTGCTTGAAAGCGCCGATGCTTCGTATCCATAGGTCACCCTACTTCCAAATGTATAGGTCTTGGGAGTCGCCCCTATTATCATTACTTCAAAATCCTGCTTCACCGTATCTCCCGGATTCATTGTCCCCACATCCGCGGAAATGACGCGCTTTTCTGTGTCTGCTACATACAACGCTCCATCGGGGAGAGATAGTGAGATAGCCGGATTTAAAAGAACTTTCTTTGATGTATTCTCAAACGCGAGCGATATTACAAAGGAAACACCGCTCATCACTTCACCGGGCGCTGTCACGGAGACATCAACGTCCCGCGTGGTAAAAAACTGGTAAAGATAAAACCCGGCCGCGCCCACGGACGCCACGAGCATCACAATAAGCACCACGATTAATGCCTTACTGTATTTAGCAAAGAAGGAGAGCGCTTTTAAGGAATCTCCTCCTTGCGTTCGCTTTTGCTCCCAAGGATTTGGAGGCGGGATATCCGAATCTTTTTTTAGTTTCTTCTGCGCCGGCTGTTGTATGGGAGAGGGCTTTCTTTCTTTGGATGTCCCCTGCCCGTACAGTTGCCGCTCAAGATCTTCCAAGGACATATTATATGTATAGTATACTACCTAGCGAAAAGTTTGAAGCGCACGAATCACACAAAAAACCGTGTTCGCGCGGAACAAAAATAGCAGGAATGCGCTCTTTGCATATTCCACAACGCGTTTCCTGCGCCAAAAACCCAAGAAGCGTCAACGCTCCTCTGGTTACCTTGCGCGGAGGATATGATTTTTTAAATACTTCCACCACAAAAGCCCAGAGAGGTTTGTCCTGTTGTAATTCGTACGCCACGGAATCCAAAAGTATTACAAGCGGGATAAGATCGTAACGCTTTCGCGAAGACGCCAACAATTCATGATCATCATAAATCGCGTCAATAATTCCAAATCCATCCCGCGGGCCCGCTTTTTGTATAAGACGCACTCTAATAAAGGAAAGGGGTTGAAGGTGAGCGGAAAGCTTAGAGGTGTTTTTACGCACGCTCTTTGCATAGGCAATAATTTTTCCGTATTGTTCGGTAAAAAGCGAAATTCTGCCATCAACTTCGTTGGCATCGTTACGCGAAAGCACTAGTGCTTTGGTATATAGCTCTCTCATACATTAACCCATCCAGTGTACCATATTGACGAAATATTCATTTCACATAGTATAAAGAAAGCACATTGCCAAGGAGTACTCGTGACACTACAACGCCTTGATGCTTCTCAACGCCCCACGCACGCCCAACAACTTTTTGAATTTCTCAAACAACGTATTTATTTCCAAGAAAGGGCCCTGGTAGAGGTAGCAAACGCCCTCGCGGTTAAGGATGCCCCATTCCATGTGCGTAACGGACCTTTGGCAGTTCTTTTTTTTGCCGGACCCTCTGGGGTGGGAAAAACCGAAACCGCTCACGCGCTCGCCGAATTTCTCTTCCAAGACAGAAACGCATGTACCATCATCAATGGATCGGAATATTCTCAGGGCCACGAAATTGCGCGGCTCATCGGAGCTCCGCCTGGATACATCGGTTATTATGAACCCGATGACGATAAATCTAACGCCCCTCCATTGCTGGAACAGAACATGATAGACAAACCCGCGTTCGATTTTATAAAGAAATCTACCCGAATAGTGGGAGAGAAAATGGATCAAGATGAAGAAGAGCTCAAGCGGCTAAAAGATGAGTTAGCCCTTTTGCTACGCCAGGAGAAGCCCGATATGCAGCGTATAGAAGAAATAAAACGTAAAATTAAGGAGGGCGAGGAATATGTTAATCTCATCACTCATCTGGCAAGTCAACAGGAGGGCATCTGCCATCATTCGGTAGTGGTGTTTGATGAAATTGAAAAAGCGCACGAGAATCTCCATCGACTCTTGCTACAAATTATCAGCGAAGGACGGCTTGGGATGAGCCATGGAGCATATACCTCATTTAGCGATTCTTTTGTTATTATCACATCCAACATTGGATCACGGGAGATTGCCAAAACCATTACGGGAGAATCGGTTGTTGGTTATAAAACCGCGGATACACGAAGCGCCCACGCGATTGATCAAGATATCTACAATGCCACCATGAAAGAACTGCGACGCTTCTTCCCCCCGGAACTCGTTGGGAGATTGCAGGGGCGAGTTGTGGTATTTCGTCCACTAAGTGAAGATCAACTGCGCGCCATCGCGGAAGGAAAACTCAACGCGTTCATAGGGAACAACGTGGTAAATTCTCCATTTCCTCTTGAACTTATCATCGACGACTCGGCTAAAGAGCTCATCTTTCAGAAATCGTTAGGACACCCGGAATACGGAGCGCGACCCCTGGAGGAAAAAATCCGCTCTCATCTCATTGATCCGCTCAACCGTCTCGTAACCTCAGGACAGGTGAGACCGGGAGCTCGCATTGTAGTGAAGACGGACAGCGACGATGTTTTGTTCTTTCTCGATACAGAAGTACAACCAATTGACGAGGAATTGGTAAGGAAGATAGGAGAAAAAATCGCGTCACATTAATAATGGCCCCCTTGGGGGCTTTTTTCTTTCCGCCTCTTGCGCTTGACTTTTTAAATGAGACGAGTATAATAATGGAAAATCCCGACGTGTGCGGGGTTTTTTCGTGCCTTGGCACTTTTTTGGTGCCAAAAAGGCCCCACAAGCCAGCATTTATGCGGTTTTGTGGGATCTGCCTGATGTGTGGTCAGGCCATTAGCACTAACCATATATATATGGGTAAACGAAGCGCTATTGTTCCAATTGCATTCGTCATCGTGTTCGTTTCTTTATTCGCACATTACAACGGGATAGCCACCGCAGACGCCAATAATCATGCGAAAAGTTTTGATGGCACCGCGTTCGTGTTGCCACGCATTGCGCACTACACGACTCAGTTGGTTATTGGAGATGCAGTGAAAGAGCAGGCGGTAGTATTTAAACCCACAGGAACCGATGAATCAAAAACATTGGTGGTGTGGGCCACCGCGTATTCCAGCGAACCATCACAGACCGATGATACTCCTTTTATCACCGCATCTGGGTCTCGCGTGCGTGACGGAGTAGCTGCGGCGAACTTTCTTCCTATAGGAACACAGTTTCGTCTTCCGGAAGAATTCGGTGATAAAATTTTCACCGTCGAAGACCGCATGAACCCTCGTTACAACAACCAGCATATCGTTGATATCTGGTTCCAAGAAACGCATGACGCGCATCAATTTGGAAAGCGAATGCTTACACTCGAATTACTATAAATCAAAAACCCCTTTGGGGGTTTTTGATTTATCTTACTCTGATATTTATTTTTCTTTTTTCTCGAGCGCTTTGATAGAAAGCGCGATTTTATCCCCGCCGTTTTCTACTCTAATAACCTTTGCTCTTACCACCTGACCCTCCTTGAGTACGTCGGTTATTTTCTCAACAAAGCCGTCCTTTACTTCGGAAATATGTATCATGCCGTCTCGCCCGCCCCCCAAATCGACAATTGCTCCAAAATCAAGGAGACGAACCACCGGACCCTCTACGACATCTCCCACTGCGTATTCTTTGGTCATATTTTCTATCACCGCTACTACCCTTTTGGCTTTTTGAACGTCGTCGGCAGACACAAACACGGTTCCATCATCGTTGATATCAATTGACTCCAATTTGTATTCGTCTATAAGTCCGTTGATGGTCTTTCCTCCGGGTCCTATTACCAACCCTATTTGCTCCGGTTTCACATGCGTAATCATCAAGATAGGAGCGTAGGGAGAGAGTTCTTTTCGAGGTTCGGCAATTGCGTTATGTATCACATCTAAGATCTCCATACGAGCTTTTTTTGCCTGAGGAAGCGCGGACACAAACATTTCTTTAGTAAGTCCCTCCACCTTCACGTCCATTTGCATGGCGGTAATACCGTCTTTGGTTCCCGCCACTTTAAGGTCCATATCTCCATAATGATCTTCGGGGCCCTGAATGTCGGTCATAATCTTAAACTCATTTGCGTTAGAGGAAGGATTGTATCCCTGATGAGTCGCTAATCCCATCGCAATACCCGCGACCGGCGCTTTTATCGGCACTCCCGCATCCATGAGAGAAAGCGTTCCTGCGCATGTTGATGCCATGGAAGAAGAGCCGTTTGAAGAAAGAATTTCTGAAACCACACGAATGGTATAAGGAAATTCCTGCGCTGAAGGAATAACTGGGCGAAGCGCCTTTCCGGCAAGCGCGCCATGTCCTATCTCGCGTCTTCCCGGCGAACCCATGCGCCCCGTCTCTCCCGTAGAATAAGGGGGGAAATTATAGTGAAGCATAAATCGACGCTTCTCAGACCCCTCCATTGTTTCCATTATCTGCTCCTGACCGGGAGCCGCCAATGTAGTAACCGCAAGCGATTGTGTTTGTCCCCGAGAAAACAACGCCGAGCCATGCAAGCGTTTAAAAAGTCCTACGGATGCATACAGAGGGCGGACTTCATCCATCGCGCGTCCGTCTGGTCTTTGTTCCTTCTCAAGAATATTTTTATGAATAATCTCGTTAATAAGCTCATCCCAAATCGTCTCAAGCCCCTCGACTTCCTCAAATCCTGCCGATTCAAGATGCGCCCGAAGCTCCGCGAACAACGCATTCACTTTCTCCTCCCTTTCCTGTTTCTGTGGAGTATAGAGAATTGAATTAAGCGTGTCGTACGCAAATGAGCGAACTGTTTCAACAAGCTTGGGATTGTATTCAATAAGCGCGACCGAGGCCTTGTCTTTTCCTTCTTTTGAAACTATGTCTTTTTGAAAAGAGATAAGTTTTTGAATTTCTTTGTGAGCCGCCTCAAACGCCGCAACCGCATCATCTTCGCTTGCCTGATTCCCCGCCATCTCTATCATATTGATACGATCTTTGGTCCCGGCAAAAAATGCCTCAAACGCGCCGTGCGCCTGCGTTGCTTCTTCTATCTGGTGATATGTAGGATTAAATTGGAACGAACCATTGTTTTTTAAAACACGCACACCGGCGATTGGACCATTCCAAGGAATATCAGAAAGCGAGAGCGCCAAAGATGCGGTCACAAGTGCCAGAAAGTCCGGGTCGTTTTCTTCATCAAAGGAAAGAATGGTAACCACCAATTGCACATCCCGACGCAATCGCTGGTCAAAGAGGGGGCGTATTGAGCGGTCAACCATACGGCCCGAGAGTATCGCAAATTCAGATGGACGCCCCTCGCGGCGCACAAATCGGCTACCTAGCACTTTCCCCGCCGCATAAAATCGCTCTTCGTAATCAACGGTGAGAGGAAAGAAGTCGATATCACGATCTTCTTTGCCCATTACTGCCGTTACCAGCACCGCCGTATCACCATACTGCCCCAATACCGCGGCATTCGCCTGACCGGCAATATCTGAAATGGTGAAAGAGAGCGTCCGGCCGAACAACTCGGTTGAAAACTCTTTTTTGTTTGGAATTTGCATCATAGCTATTGTGTAGTTCGTTTACTTCTTTTTCGTATTTTGAGAAGGAATTTTTTATCCTCTTCTAAATTAATAAATGTGTCGGCGACCTCTTTGAGACGACTTGAGGTGCTTCGCGAGAACGATGCTACCTCAACGTGTTTACCCATGCCCCATTTTAGATAATCAACAAGTGGAATAAAATCTCCGTCTCCCGTTATTAAAATGATCGCATCAAGGGAGGGCGCCATGCGTATCGCGTCAACCGCCATACCCACATCCCAATCCGCTTTTTTTACACCCCCCGGGAATATTTGTAAATCTTTTACCCGCAGTTCAATGCCGCCTTTCTCCAACGCATCAAAAAACGCCGCCTCACCAGCTGCGGTATCACTTTTGACCACATATCCAATAGCACGAATGAGATGTCTGTCCTGCACCAGAGCTTTTACCACTTCCGCAAAATTTACTCGGGAGTCGTAAAGATGCTTGGCGGAGTGATAGAGATTCTGTATATCAATAAAAACACCGACTCGCTGATCCTTATAGCGCATGACTACTTTTTGAGACCAAGCTTCTTGACCAGTTTTGCGTAGGCCTTCTCGTCTTCTCGAGCCAAATACGAGAGGAACTTGCGGCGTTGAGATACCATCTTCAAAAGACCGCGTCGTGACGCGTTGTCTTTGGAGTTTTTTTTGAGGTGCCTTGAAAGCTCCTCAATTTGCCGCGTGAGAAGTCCTATCTGCACTTGTGCTGATCCGGTATCGGTACCGTGCGTTTGGACCTCTTTAATAATATTCTGTTTCTTTCGTGTAGTAAGCATGTGAAAGGCAGTATACGGCAAAGAGGGGCTGAAGTCAATGCGCCTACGTCTTCCTCCTTCTGATACGCACAACGTTTCTGTCGCACAATATTTTTGTGATACACTAAAAACATGGACGAGCTTACGCGATATATACAGGACTACCTTGCCTATCTTGAGGTAGAAAAAAACCGCTCCCCTAAAACCGTAGATAATTATGGACGTTATTTGAGAGTATTTGTAAAAGAAACTGGTGCCACAAAACTTTCGGATATCACCGATGACACAGTACGATCGTTTCGTCTTGCGCTCTCAAGAAAAAAGGGCGCTAGTGGGCAAGAATTAAAAAAGAAAACACAGAGCTTTTATGTTATTGCACTTCGTAGTTTCCTTAAATATCTGGTAAAGCGAGGGAAAAAACCGCCTCTACTTCCCGAACAAATAGAACTTCCCAAAATCCCACAAAGACAGATAGACATCATTGAATATGGGGACTTGGAACGATTCCTCAACGCCCCCCAAGGCAATGATATAAAAACGCTCCGTGACAAGGCGATTTTAGAAGTGCTCTTTTCAACAGGCCTGCGTATTTCAGAACTCTGCTCTCTCTCGCGTTACCACTCTTTTGAGCGAGAAGAGATAACGGTGCGCGGAAAAGGAGGGAAGCTACGAGTAGTGTTTATATCCCTTCGCGCGCGAAAGGCCGTTGAGGCATATCTCTCAAAGCGAGGGGATCCCGAAGAGGCACTTTTTGTAAGCTACTCAAGAGCTAAAAATCCAAAAATACTGGGGCGAATACTTCCCCGCACCGTACAACGCTTGGTGGAACACTATGCAAAAAAAGCAGGTATCGTGGGGAAGGTAACTCCTCATCAATTACGACACCAATTCGCTACGGACCTTCTTATGAATGGCGCTGATATCCGCGCGGTGCAGGAGCTTTTGGGACATGCAAACATATCCACCACCCAGGTCTACACCCACCTCACCAACAAAGAATTGCGCGAGGTACATAAGACTTTTCATGGAAAGCGCCGGGGGTAAATGTTATACTTTTCAAAGCACTGGGGGAAAGCCGGATGAAAAAGGAAACTATGGCGATCAAAAATCTTGTGTCCGCCAATACGTGTCCGAATTGTCCAAAAGTACTTGTAGAAACGCCACAATGCAACTACACCGTTGTGTGCGCGATGCATGGAACTCAGTTGGAGCCCCGCGCGGTATATCTTGTGCTCACTGGCACGTGCCCTTCCTGCGGAGAAAAAGTTATCAACCGCATGGACATTGGCCAACTCACGCAAGAATTTGAGCGCGTAGGAAAAGCCGCGGCATTAAAGGGCATAGAGGAAGGGGATGCGATTGTGGGAGAAGATCTCAGCATTGTTAAGCGCATCAACTTACCCACAGCGATAGAAAATTAACCGGTTCTGCCGGTTTTTCATTTAAAATAATCGGGGTATACTACTCAAAGCACTGGGGGAAAGCCGCGTGGAGAAAAAATACTTTGTTAAGGAGCTGGGAAAAATTGTCTCCTGCCCTTTCTGCCAAACACCTCTCGTACTTGATCACGCCAGCATAACGGGAGTCTATACTTCCCCCGACTCAGAGACGCTTACGATGATAGGCGCCCTGGTAACGATGTTTGGAAACTGCGAATGCGGCAAAAAACCATTTGTGGAATTAACTTTCGACGAATTTACCTCATTTGCATGGAAGCTCGCACAAGTAGCTGAAGAGTCGGGGATGGAAGAGGTGGAGGTACGGGACGACAATCCACTTGAAAGAAACGGCTCCGTCTCTAATTAAAAGGCGCCCTAGGGCGCCGTTTTTATGGATTCACTACAAACCAGTGGAGTTGGTCGGGTGAAAGTTCTTCCTTGATAATCCTCTTCATTTCAGAAACACGGATATTGCGTCGCTCTTTTACATTCCTCTCCAATGGAACAATCATGCCATAATTACTAATATCAGCAGAAGCCACGCTTATCATTTCCATAATATTATAGTCAGGAAATGCCAGGGTCTCGGTTAGGGCCTTTTTTGTTTGAGAAAAATGTCTGGTAAACATCCTTTCTTCGCCAGCCCCCTCAAAAAACCCCATAAGAACCCCCTTCACAGGCACCGACATTTGAGAAGGAACACGAACACGCAAAGAAAACAAATAATGATCGGCGTACATATTTGATTCCCACACAACCTCATATGCTATACCATACTGCCTGCGCAGAATATCTTCTATTGCATCTACAATCGCGTAGGTAAGAACTGGAAGTATTTGAGAATTCCGACTTTTAGGCATAACTCTACGAACTCCAATTGAGGTCGTTTTCCTTCTGCGTTGATATCCCGTTTCCTCCGCATAAGAAATCTCGCGAATATTCTGCTTAGGCAGGGGCCACTGCGTGATTGGAGTGGGACAAGGAAGGGTTATCGCGCTTTTTCTGTCAGTATCAATACCACCCAAGAAGGCCCGTCCTGCCTGGATCGCCCTCTTCTGCGTGATATCCCCCACAAAAACAATTGCTGCGATATTTGAAGGGACATAGTAGACATGGTGGAACCCCCTCACATCATCAACACCAACACTCGAGACGCTTTGCGGAGTACCAAACGCATGCATCATCCTGCCAAAAGGACTCAGAGAGCCGTACACATCGTCTCTCCACAACTTATCGAGCATTATCGCCCTTCCATCAAATTCTTCCAAAATTTCTTGTCGTATAACCTTGCGTTCATGTCGAATATCTTCCGTCCTAAGCAAAGGAAAAAAGACAACATCTCTCAACACCTCCATTCCTAGCATTAGATCGTGAGTGGGGAGGCGCCCCCAAAACACTGTCGCATCAAAATTGGTAGCGGCGTTTAGAGAACCCAAGAAGATATTTTCCGAAGCATTGTGGATATCCAGAGGGTGTGGAAGTTGGTCTGTCCCACGAGACCACATATGTTCAACAAAATGAGCAAGTCCCTCTTTTCCTTCCGGATCATGTCTTGCGCCAACCCTTAATACCACACACACACCCAGCCACTCATTAGCAGTCGACATTCTTTTGAAAAAAACGGGGACTCCCCCTAGCTCCTCTCGCTCAAATACAAAGGGATCAAATTTTCGCACTACAACCTCCCTGACAATGTTCTATATATAAGGAAAGGGGAATACACCTTATTTGTCAAACCGTATATAAAAACCGCCTCATGAGGAGACGGTAGGCACAGAGATTGCATCCCAGAGATGCTCAAGCGCGCGAGGAAGTGTCATAGCAGATTTTGAAATGTTGCACGATCTTTGAGAATCGGGGGAACAAGTAACACACGACACCCGCGCAACCCCCTTTCCCTTGCGGAGATCAAAGGACACAACCGTGCGAAGCGCTCTGTACGTCCGCGGACGCATATGCATGAGATTTTTGGCGACTAATTTTCTCACCAGGAGAATCCATTCTTCCAATGGAGAGAAAAAGTCTGGTCCATACGCCGCTACTTTCTCGTCTATCAAAAATGCCACCCTTCTATTTCCCCACACCATCGCGACACCACGCGTTCTCTGGGAAACACGCCCAAGAATCGCGACAAGTGTTTCCTTCAATGGTCCCCTCATGCTCCACGCCGCGTCAGCAGTATCAAGGGGGTGGATAAGACAGAGAGAAACAGTATATGCATCGCGCCAAAACTCGTTTGTAATAGAAAGGAGAAATCCTTGCGGGTAGACAGTGCTGGCCACAAGTCGATTTCGTTCGTGCGCGTTAATAAATATATCAAAGACGGAAAGTGTGGACGAAACGCGTAACGCATCCATACCAACCCCCTTCTTGGTTCTTTCTTTGCTATACCACCACGAATACATATAATCAAGGTATGTTTACTCTGATTGTCGATAATGTACGGAGCATGCATAACGTCGGTTCTTTTTTTAGAACCGCGGATGCGATGGGTTTTTCTTCTATCCATCTATGTGGTATCACACCTACCCCAATGGGAAGACTGGGGGCGCCACGCACACAAATACAAAAAGTGGCACTAGGAGCAGAAACACATGTCCCCTGGAAACAATGGGGGGGTACTGCACAGTGTCTTACGGCGCTCAAAAAAGAAGGGTGGTATCTTTTAGCGTGTGAGCAAGGCACCTCATCTAAAAATCTTTCTTCGTTTATGCCACCACGCGCGTCTCGCGTGGCGCTTGTGGTAGGAAATGAATTGAGTGGTCTAAAAGAAGAGATTATTTCTCTTTGTGATGATGTCGTCCAAATCCCCATGAAGGGATCAAAGGAATCACTTAATGTTTCGGTGGCGTTTGGCATTATTGCCTGGGAACTTGTCACGCGCTTGAAAAAACAGACAAAGAGCTGATAGGATGGGGGGAGAACCCCACACGACGCAAAAAGGAGGATCCGTGCAGGAGCATGAGCGCCCCGCCAACTCGCTAAAAATTAGCAAGCATCATAAGCACCCCGCCTCTCAATGCAAGGACCAAGGACTCAACGCAGACCATCCCGCGAATATTTTTGAAGAATGGACTACGGAAGACGGAAAACATGCCGCGTGGCATCAACTGGTAGGAAATAGCGCGCCCGCCAGAGCCCTAAAGCGAATTGTGCAGAACGACGTATTTGACTGCCACATTACCGATCCGTTACTCATCGCTCTTTTGCATCGCTTCCATCCCGCGCGACCCAGAAAGACTCCTAATGCGCGCGAGTCTTTTATATACGCGCAGAAAGTCGCGTCCCTCGCGATTCCGCCAAAAAAGCTTCCTCATCGCGCGTCCCGCAACGCAGCTCGTCAGAACCATAAGCTTCCCCGTCGCGGGCATGCGTGGGATACGCTTTTTGGCTCCATGAATACCCAAGACGCGCTTCTCTGGATCGTCGCCAATCTCTTCCCTCCCCCCAGCTACTACCTCGACACGCTCTCTGATCCGGTCATTATCGCGTTATATCTGCGAGTGCACTGCAACATTTCGGTCGCTCTTGCGGTTTCCTTGGCAACCGACAATGAGCATGAATGGGAGCAAACCGGCCACCGACATGAAGTATGGAGGGACCGCAAGCAGGAACGCGACCCGCGCCGGACACGGGCGCTGGACCAACACCGCGCCATTCCCTCCCATGTACACGGTTTCTAAATAGCATACTCCCCCACACAGGGGGAGTTTTCTTTATGTCTTTTCCACGGGAATAGGATGCGCAACAGATCCTTTTTTAAAGAATTCTGAAATGTTTTGTATGTCTGCGTCCAGAATGCGCATCTTCGCTTCGCGAGTATTGAATGCGTTGTGCGGTGTTATCACCACCTGGGGCATACGCGCGAGTAGATTATTTTCCAAGACTGTGCGCAAATTTATCTCCGAGGCATCATCATCCGCATCACGCATCCAATATCCCTGCTCATCTTTTTCAACGCCCTCCTCCTCAAGCACGTCGAGTCCCGCTCCCGCGAGTGAGCAATTTTTGAGCGCACGCACCAAAGCCTGGGTTTCCACTACCGCCCCTCTGGCAGTATTGATAAGAATAGCGCCTCTTTTTACCTTCTCCATATTTTTAGCATTGATAAGGTGGTGCGTTGATGGAAGGTAGGGAACGTGAACAGTGATCACATCAGAAGCCGCTAACAATTCTTCAAGAGTTACATACGAAAAACCGAGTTCTTTGGCTAAATCATTATTTGGAAACGCATCCGAAGCAATAATGTTCATATCAAATCCCTTCGCCATGCGTATTACGTGAGCGCCAATACGACCCGTCCCTATTACCCCCAGTGTCTTTCCTTTCAAGTCAAACCCTTCTAGTCCGTCAAACGAAAACCCCCTCCCTTCTTTTATCCTGTCTATGCCCACATAAAGCTTCCTGGAAAGGGTGAGTATGAGCCCCATCGCAAATTCCGCCACGGTATTTTCTCCGTAATGAGGAACGTATCCTAGTGCAATTTCTTTTTCTTTGGCGTACACAAGGTCAATATGATCAAATCCGGTTGAGCGAGTGGTAACAAGCTTCAACTTTGAAAACTTTTCGAGTGTTTTTTTGTTTACCGCCGGCCCCACAAAGACCGAGGCCGCCTCGTATAAAGAAGGATCCTTTACGGACGCGGTGTTTATCCCCTCCTCAAATGAATCTACTAAAAAGCCCTCCTGCGCGAGCTTCTCTTTTATATATTTCTCCTCCCAACCCTTTATTTGGAATAATGCGATATGAGCCATATGGGATAAGTATAGCATACAAAAAAACCGCCCCGTAGGGCAGTTTTTATATGTTTGATTTTATAATATTGTCGATGATTCCGTATTCTTTCGCCTCTTGAGTACCCAGATAAAAATCTCTATCCGTGTCTTTTTCTACTGTCGCCAGTTTTTGTCCCGTATGCTTCGCGAGCATTTCGTTTAGATGCTTCTTCATCTTAATAATCTGACGCGCACTAATCTCGATATCCGAGGCCTGCCCTTCTATGCCCTGGCTCATTACTTGGTGCAACATAATCTCTGCGTTAGGAAGCGCGAAACGTTTTCCTTTCTTCCCCGCGGCGAGAAGTACCGCGCCCATAGACGCCGCCATCCCGATGCAAATCGTGGAAACATCCGGCTTGATGTGTTGCATTGTATCATATATCGCGAGACCCGCAGGAACCGATCCCCCCGGACTATTGATATACATTTGTATATCTTTTTTGGGATCCTCATGATTGAGTAGAAGCAACTGCGCAATAACCACATTCGCGACTTCATCGGTAATAGGACCACCGACAAATATGATGCGCTCCTTTAAGAGGCGAGAGTAGATGTCATATGCGCGCTCTCCGTATGGAGATTTTTCAACGACCATTGGTATAAGCATATGTGATGATTTTTAATTTATAATTTCATATTTTTAACTTCTGGAATTTATTTCAAGAACTTTACAATAAGCAATGCAATAATATTAATTACCTTAATTAATGGGTTAATGGCGGGGCCAGCAGTGTCTTTGTAGGGATCCCCCACCGTATCGCCAGTCACCGCTGCCTTGTGAGCCTCTGAGCCCTTGCCTCCAAAGTGCCCGTCTTCTATGTATTTTTTCGCGTTATCCCACGCAGCTCCTCCGGACGTCATTGAAATTGCCATAAAGATTCCCGAGACGATCGTTCCCATCAAAAGCCCGCCCAACGCTTGCGCGCCAAGCCCAAATCCGACCGCCAACACGGCCACGATAGGAAGAAGCGCCGGCACAATCATCTCTTTGATAGCCGCTTTGGTTACGATATCAACTGCGTGCCCATATTGTGGTTTTGCGGTTCCCTCTAAAAGGCCAGGGATCTCTCTAAATTGTCTCCTTATTTCATTTACCACATGCGACGCGGCAGATCCCACTGAACGCATCGTTAAAGCTCCGAAAAGATATGGGAGCGCGGCACCGATAAGAAGTCCCACCAGCACCATGTGATTACTAATATCAAAAACCATACCAGCTAACTCACTCGCGTAGCTTGAAAATAGCACGAGCGCGGCAAGTCCCGCTGAAGCAATCGCGTATCCTTTAGTTATTGCTTTGGTAGTATTCCCCACCGCATCCAATGCATCGGTTACTTTGCGTACTTCCTCCGGCTGATTGGTCATCTCCGCAATGCCACCCGCATTATCAGTAATAGGACCGAAAGAATCGATGGATACCACAATACCCGCTACTGAAAGCATGGCTACAGAAGCTATCGCAATGCCGTAAAGTCCCGCCAGAGCATACGAAGCCACAATTGCGGCTCCAATGATAATAATAGGTACTACTGTTGATTCCATGCCAACCGAAAGACCCATAATGATATTTGTCCCATGTCCCGAATCGGAGGCTTTCGCGATTGAGGTCACGGGACGAAATCTTTTAGCGGTGTAATAATCTGTTGTAAGCACCATAAGCGCAGTCACCGCTAACCCAATAAGAGAGACCAAAAACACAGAGAAGTACCCCGCCCCGAAAAACGAACGTGCGGCGAAATAAAATCCAATAGCTGCCAATATAAGAGAAGCGCTCAAGCCCTTGTACAACGCACCCATAATAGATCCAGACGAACCAAGGCGTACAAAGAACGAACCGAGTATGGAAGCAAGGATGGAAATACCGCCCAGTACAAGCGGGAAAAGAGCGGATTGTGTAGTACCTACCACACTCAACCCGAGCAAGATACCCGCCGAAAGCGTTACCGCGTATGTCTCAAAAAGGTCCGCGGCCATACCCGCGCAATCACCCACGTTGTCACCCACGTTGTCGGCAATAACGCCGGGATTTCTGGGATCGTCTTCGGGAATGCCTGCTTCCACCTTTCCCACAAGATCGGTGCCTACGTCAGCCGCTTTAGTAAAAATTCCTCCCCCAAGACGCGCAAAAACCGATATTAAACTCGCGCCAAAGGAAAGACCCAGCAACGCTTCAAAATCATTAAACGCGAGGAAAAACGCGGAGACCACCAAGAGTCCCAATGCCGCCACCAAAAGACCGGTAACCGATCCCGCTTTAAATGCGAGGGAGAGCGCTCCCGCAAGACCAGATTTTGCCGCATGAGCCGTTTTGCTATTCGCGCGAACCGCTACGTGCATTCCAATATAGCCAGTAAGTGCCGAAGCAACACCCCCCACAACAAATCCAAACGCCGCTCTCCACCCTAAAAATATATCCAAAATGACAACAAGAACCACAGCAACAATCGCCACCGTTTTATATTGACGATTCAGATACGCCATAGACCCCTCCTGGATCGCCTTTGAAATGTCTTGCATTGCCTGATCACCCGAAGAACGCCGCCTAAGCCACGACATAAGATACGCGCTATATCCAAGCGCCAGCACGATAGGAACAAAAATAACGTAATAAGTCATAGTAAAAATGAATGGATAATTATTAATTATTCTTCCTCATCCTCTTCTGGCTCATACTGAGCCCGCTCTTCCCCATCATCTACGCTTGACGTCGCTTTTTCCTCTACCCCTTCTTGTACATCAGATGATTCTTTCGTGTCTTGAGTGGGAGCCACATTTGATTCTTCTGGGTTAGATTGTGATCGCACATCAATCTTCCAGCCGGTTAGTTTCGCGGCAAGACGCACGTTCTGTCCCCCTTTTCCGATCGCCAGGCTTAGTTGGTCATCAGGGACCAGCACCAGGGCCTCGTTTTTATCTTTTAGTTCGACAGAGGTCACGGTTGCGGGAGAAAGTGATGCCGCAAGATACTGCGCAGGATCCTCCGACCATTCAATAATATCAATCTTCTCGTTTCCCACCTCGTTATTCACCGCCATGACACGCGCTCCACGCTGCCCCACACACGCGCCAACCGGGTCCACGCCTTCGGCGTGAGACGCAACTGCTATTTTAGTTCTACTCCCGGGCTCGCGAACGATTCCTTTTATCTCAACGATTTCATCTGCTATTTCAGGAACTTCAAGTTCAAATAACTTGGAAATAAATTTTGGATGGGAGCGCGAAAGCAGAAGCATGGGGCCACGACCCCCCTCCTGTACGTCTACCAAAAAGAAACGCAGTCGCTCTCCTGTCCGGTAGTGTTCTCCGGGAATTCCTTCTGAGAAGAACATAATTCCCGCGGTTTTCCCCAAATCCACATACACATTCCCACGCTCTACACGCTGTACCACGCCAGTTACCAATTCTCCCACGCGGCCCGCAAACTCTTCTTTAACGGTATTTTTTTCAATCTCCCTTAATTTTTGCAGAATCACCTGTTTTGCGGTCTGCGCGGCAATACGCCCAAAATCCGACGAGGGACTTTCAAGAGGAAAGATGAGTTCATCTCCCACCGCGACATCAGGCTTTATTGCCTTTGCTTCCTCTAAGAAGATATGGCGCTCGGGGTTATACAGAGGAAGTCGATCTTCTTCGTCCTCTTCTTCTATCTCTTTTTCTCCTTTTTTGTCCGCATCGCCTTCCTTTCCTCCCTCCTGTTCCTCCTCTTCTTCTGGATAACGCACTCCATCTGGCTCCACCACGCTCTTTACCTGAACAAACGAGATATCCGCCTCATCTTCATCGAGAGTCGCGCGGATAAGTTGCCCCTTGCGATTGTATTCCTTCTTATACGCCGAAGCCAACGCTTCTTCTACCGCGTTTTTCACATCGTGCACTTCAATATCTTTTTCGGCCGCGAGTTGCTCGATGGCTTTGTTGAGTGTTTTGACGTCAAACATATGAGTAATAATTATATAATCAAACGTACCATATAAAGAAATCCGCACACAGGGAGCGGATATCACATATACAGCATACAAAAAAACAATCCAATCTGTCAATAAAGCCCCGTGGGGGGCTTTTATGTATATACTATTTTGATCCGTTTTGTACCGCCTTGTGTCGCACGCTCTTCTGCATCCTACTCACCCCTCTTTGAACCCAATTAAATCCCTCCGGCACTACAATAAGAGACTCGCCCGTCGCTTCATCAAGAAGAGAAAATGGTTCACATAATTCTGAGGGGGAGAGTACCGCGCGCACATGCGCTTCAAGCTCTTTTTTCGTATATGTCCTCACGGGCAACGCATGCACCGCATGGAGACGTGAGCGCATATGTTCCTTTTGCTCCACCACCTCATTAAACGCCGCGATGTTTCTTTCCGAGTCATCAATAAGGAATATGTGGGTATGGGGGTCCTCTCCCACTCGTTCTACCATAATGCGGTAGCTTTCAAATTTTGACTGGTGACCAATGGAAAACACCTGCCCCACCAAGTCCCACTGCTTAATCCATGTCAGAAGAAATAGATTGAAACGAAGTGCAGAGCGCCCAGAACGAGCGGTGACAATCTCCTGCGTCACGCCCCATTCAAATGTCTTTTTTACAAGTGAAAGCCAGGGACCGGGCTCAAAAGGTTGCATACACAACCGTTCCTCATATTCAAAATAATTCCTTAGATCTCTCCCCAACAACTCAAACACATCATCGCTCCTGCTTGAAACCAGCACACCGTCAACGTCCAAGATAAGATGCACATGAAATCCATCGTTCAAGAGATTTCTAATTTCTTGTTCTGTCGTAAATACACGCTGTTGCGCTTTAAGTATCTCTTTTTTTGTGCTTTTGAGACGAGCCACGACATTCTCCGTAGAGTTCTAGAGTGATTGTCCCAGAAAAATAAAGATGGGTCAACCACGTCACAACATTGACATACCCATCCATTTCTTCATAGTGAGAGGAGTACACAAAAGGCGCCAAAATGAAGAATGGCGGACGCACCTTCTTTTTCTTTGGATGCGTACTGGTAACATGCTTCATGGTTGTTGGTCTCTTGGGGCCCTCTGTATATAAAGCGCACCTGCAATCATCCGCGCTCCCGACTCCCTATCTTGAAGACGCGCTCGCCACACAACTTGCGTTCTCCCGTGCGGCAAGCACAAAAATAGAGAGGCTCTCGTATGAGGGGAATTCCCTCGGCATCACGCTTTCACTCCAAAACGAACTTGATATCGCGTTGTGTGACGTGGTACACGCGCATGCTCTTGTCGCCACCGCCAAAGCGCTCTCGCGCATGAACGTGGGACAAGATGAGGCGGGGGCCTACCGCGACGAAGTAGTAAGAGACCTTTGTTCTCGCGCGACACAACTTGCGCTTGCTTCCGCTCGACGTCTTTTGAAACTCAACGACAAGATTGAGGCGCTACTCGCTCATTCATAAAAATAAAAGCCCCTTTGGGGCTTTTTCTATTTCACCGTTTCGGTAGAAATGAACTGGGAGAGTATGGGCTGAGTATAAACTTCTCCATTGTCCTTGTTTGTCTTTTCGGGTACACAACGGATCCACAACACGTTAGTTATTTCATCCTGCTTTCCCTTAGAGGTGATAAACGGCGTACCGTGCCGTACAAGGTTACAGAGCGCAGTGGAGAGTGCGCCCCTTGAACGACCCACCATAGTATAGAAGCACGAGTAGATCCATTCACATTTGGGACATGAGCTAGAAACTTCTGTCCCCACAATCTCCATGCCCCAAGGAAGCTGGATCCGGATAAATATCGGCCCCGCATCACCCACGTCTGGGATAAATGACGCAATAATCTTATCTGCCTGGCTTACTCGCTGGACCACTTCAACGCGCATACACTCCTCCCTCTTTTGCGTACTCACCTTGTGTTACCACCCTCATGCCACGCCTGTCAAGGTAGAAAAACCGCACAACAACGCCACATAAAACGGCCAGGTTTTCCCAGCCGTTTTTTTGTATGAGATGTCAATAGGTACAAAAGCTATACAAGTCCCACCCGCTTCCTTACTACATCCATCTTTTTTTGCGCTAATATGCTCGCGGTTTTTGCTCCTTGCGAAAGCACGCGCCGCGCATAAGATGCTGAAATCGCGCGATACTTTTTCTGAAACTCATTTACAAACGAGCACACCGAGGCGGCCACCTCCTTTTTGAAAGTTCCATAGTTTTCGTTTTTAAAACGCTTTTCAAGCGTGGGGAGCGGGGTATTGCTAGTAACTGAAAGGATAGAGAGAAGATTTGATATGCCCGGTTGTTTTTGGGGATCATATGAGATTATTCCCCGTGAATCAGTCACAGCTTTTTTTATTTTTTCTTCAATCATCTCCTTGGTATCAGAGAGCGCTATGAAGTTATAGCGACTTGAAGCGCTTTTTGACATTTTTTTTGTAGGATCATCAAGCCCCATAATACGCGCGCCCGTTTTTTGAATAAGTGCCTTTGGTTCAACAAATGTCTTCCCGTATAATCCGTTAAATCGGCGAGCAAGCTCGCGCGCCAATTCCACGTGCTGTACCTGATCCTCTCCCACCGGTACCACCGCGGTATCATAGAGCAGGATGTCGGCGGCCATGAGCACTGGATAGGAGAAAAGTCCCATGAGGGGCGCCTTTCCCTGTTGTATCTTGTCTTTGTATTGGGTCATAAGTTCCAATTCTGACATTTTTGCCAGAGAACCCAAAATCCAATAAAGCAGTGCGTGCTCCTCCACATTCGATTGAAAGAAAAGAGTAGCCTTTTTGGGATTCACTCCCAACGCCAAAAGTGTACGCGCGGTGTGTTCTCGATTATGAGAAAGCTCTTTTGGATCCTGAAAAACCGTCATTGCGTGGAGATCAACGATACAAAACAAAGACGCGTAGGACTCTTGTAGCCGCACCCATTGCCAAAGCGCGCCGGCAAGATTGCCGATATGCACAATGCCTGTTGGTTGTATCCCTGAAAAAAGAATTTTATTCATCGAAACATGTACGCCTTCTTTTTATACTTCTATTACCACGGGAAGGATCATTGGACGACGCTTTGTCTTATTATACACAAACGCCCCTACCTGGTCTCGGATAAGCGCCTTAAGATAGTCAGAATCTATGGACTGAAACCGGGGAATGCGTCCAATAATTTTTTTGACTCGCTCTCGCACATCTTCAATAAGCTCCTTGTTATCCCGAAGATAAATGAATCCTCGCGAAATAATATCGGGGTTTTTTAGAAAACGTCCGGTACGCCTGTCAAGAGTCGCGATAATAACCACCATTCCTTCTTGGGCCAGCGCTAGACGATCGCGCACCACGACTTCCTCCACATCTCCCACTCCCAATCCATCAACCATAACGTAGTAGGAGGGAACGGTGCGTTCACTCGCCACCACTCGATCCTTGTGAATCTCCACAATTTGCCCATTATCAACCAAAAATGAGTTCGCTATCGGGATACCGACTTCCTCGGCAAGTCGCACGTTTGCCGCGCGCATAAAATACCATCCGTGGATTGGTATAAAAAAGCGAGGATTAGTAAGTTGCATAACTGTCTTTAAGTCCTCAGCGGGTCCATGTCCGCTTGAGTGGACATCAATATGCTCTGTCTGATAAACACGAGCTCCCTGACGATTTAAGTTGTCTTTGAGAATTTGGATGGGGCGCTCATTGCCGGGAATAACCGAAGAAGAAAAAATAACGGTATCGCCTTTTTTAATTTTGACGTGTTTGTGCTCACCATTCACTATCTTCATCAAGCTTGCGTTTGGTTCTCCTTGCGCCCCCGTGCTCAGTACAAGAATTTTTTCATCTTTATACTTGTTTATTTCTTCAATAGGGAGCACAGTGCCTTTCTTGGGTTTGAGGTACCCCAATTGCTGAGCAATTTGTACGTTGGTTTTAAGAGAAAAACCACTCAAAAACACCTTGCGATTATGCTTCTCGGCAAGTGAGATAATGTCGGCGACTCGCGTCAACAAGGAAGCAAAAAGTCCCACGATAATACGCCCCTGTGCCTTTTTAAAAAGCATATCGATATTCTGTTGCACCAACTCCTCAGACACCGAACGCCCCAATTTTTCTGCCGCGGTACTTTCTAAAAAGAGTGTGTGTATCCCGCGGGATCCAATTTTTTTAAATGTTGCGATATCCCGCTCGTCAGGAGTGCCTTGTATATCGTAATTAATCTTCAGGTCTGTACAATAGCCCATATTCCCCACCGGTGTCTTGAGTACTACCGCAATCGCGTCGGGAATAGTGTGGGTGATGTCAAAAAACTCCGCGGTAATATTCCGCGATATCGCTACCTGATCACCGTCTTTTACCGAAATAATATTGAGTTTTGAAGAGCGGGGGAAATCCTCCTGCCTGCGCTTAATAATTTCCTTGGTGAGATCGGTAGTATAAATAGGGATGCTTGCCCCGAGTTTATCAACCAAGTACGGAATGGCTCCGATATGATCATAGTGTCCATGCGTGATAATAATTCCCTTGATATTGTCCCGTTTGGGCATCAAGCTTTCAACGTTTGGGATAATATAATCAATACCTGGCGTGTCATCTTCGGGGAACTGAAGTCCCATGTCGATAATAAGAATCTCATCCTCATATTCAAACACCGACATATTGCGCCCCACCTCTTCAAGCCCCCCCAGGGGAATAAAAGAGAGGGCGTCTTTGGTCGCCTGATGACTTGTGTGATGTGCTGATGAACGGGAAGTTTTTTTTCTCCCCGAAAAACTTTTACCCTGTCGCTTCTGTGACGTTCTCTTTGTTGACGAACGAGAACCGCCAGAAGCGCGCGTATGTCCGCCGGAGGCGGAACGAGGTTTTGTATGACGTGTTACCATAATGAAAAATAAATGTTTACGTGCGTGTTTATATATATTTTTTTACTAATAATGTGCGCCACGCGACGCAAATGTTACATATTTAGATAGAAGATCAGATTTCTCAATTTCGTGAGTGGCTACTCTCTTGTCTTGTTGGAAATATGCTGGTGCTGGAGGAGGGATTTGAACCCTCACACCCTTGCGGGCACAGCGACCTGAACGCTGCGTGTCTGCCAGTTCCACCACTCCAGCATATTTCCAACAAGACAAACGAACCGTGGGCATAATAATCCTCGCCCACTTTCAAATACGCGGGGGATGCCGCCTAACACCAAAAAGAGCTGTGCGTGTGATGTGCACAATAAGGAGTAACTTCAATAATGTCTGATACTAGCATGTACAACCATTACTGTCCAGTGGGGGCGTCTGTGGGTAACGAAGATGTTTCTTCCTGCTCTTGAAGAGTCGGACGAGAAAACACTCTCCTTGTTTTAAGATACCACTCGGTTACATTGTCAAATCGCTGATGAGGAAGCGCGATATCGTGTATAGCGATACCGGGAATATTTCCTTTAGTCACATAGAGATAGCGAGAAGAAGCAATAAATAACGCAGGATAATCGGCTGCGACATCGTCCTGCACGATCGAAAACAATTGCGCCCGCCTGGCGCTCCCCACTTGTGCTGAACGCAGAGCAATAATAGCAGAATCAACAGACGCATTTTCATAAAGCGAAAGGTTGAGTCCAGGATAAAAACGCTCCGAAGAATGCCAGAATGAATAGGGATCGGGTTCCCGCGAAAGAATATTACCAAAAACAAGCACTTCGTAATTTCGTGTTCTAATTATCTCTCCACTCACCACCGAGGGATCGAGTACTGATACGCTCGTGGGAATACCAAGCGCCTCCCAATACACCTTCAACTGTCCCGCTATTTCTCTAAGGGGGAATAGATCGGGAACCGTAAGAGAAAGACGTAACACGCTTGTCCCCTGAGTCCATTCGTTGGTTTCCTGGTTCCACTCCCATCCGGCAGATCCAAGTAATTCTCTTGCCTTCTGCCTATCAAATGAATAGTAACTTTCAACTTCTGCGTCGTATACATGGAGAGACGAGGGAACCGGACCATTAAGTACAGAGCCGCGCCCCGCCATAACGATGTTGATAATAGCGCTCTTATCCACCGCCAAAGAAAGCGCCTGGCGGGTCTGTCGTGACGCCAAAGGAACGTAGGCATGCGCGTTGAAAAACGCCGCGTAATATTTAGTCGAAGGAACATCGCGAACTGTAAAGTGTATTTTCAATCCATCCAGCAGAGCAGGGTTATATGTTCCAAACCCATCAATAATTCCCAGATTATACGCGCGCACAAGACGCTCCTCATTTTCAAAGAATTTTATGGAAAACTTCTTCATATATGGCGCCTTCCCTATGGCCGAATACTTCTCAAACGCTTTGAATGTATATTCCTCCACAAAACCATCTTTACGACGGCTCAAACCATCGAACATAAAAGGGCCACTACCCACAGGCTCAAGATTATAGGACGAGAGTTTGAGTGTAGAAGGAGAAAGATCGGCAAAAAGCTTTTTGGGAACGGGGTATAACTCTCTTAAAATATTTTCAAAAAGAGCGTAGGAATTAAGAAGCTCGAACCGAACTTCCCTTTCGCTCACTCGCGTAGCTGTTATGTTTTGCCAATCAGCAAAAAGAGGAGAAAGTGTGTCGGGATTTTTTATCATCTGTACCGTAAATAAGATATCGTCACTTGTGATAGAAGATTCATCGTGCCATACCGCATCGTCCTTTATGCGGACCGTCCATACCTTAAAATCATCGCTATATTTTATGCTCTGCGCGATTGAGGGAATGTTGGCAAAGGTCAGCGCCACTAAATCTTTATCGGGAGTCCCATCTTTAGCAAGAATGGGGTTCACAAAAGAAGGTTGCCCCACGACTCCCTCGCTATAACTCCCCCCCACGTCGGGAACAACAAAGGTAGCCCGCTGTAACGCATATAACCCCACAAATAAACCAGAAATAATCGCAACAGCTACCGCAACAAAAAAAACGAGGCGTTCCCGCGCGGAAAAAGTACGAACGAGTCCGACAATATACTGTTTCATTTACCGTATAAGAAGATTTGCCAGGGAAGTAAGCGCAAACACCACCACACCCACAATAGTGGCGACATGTATTGCGTTCTCAAATCCGCGACGGCGAGACGAAAAACCAGACCCTCCACCGCCTCCAAATGTATCCGAAAGCCCCTCTCCTCTGTCTTGCAGGATAACCAGTACAATAAGGATAACCGCCACTACCAACTGTATTATTCCAATAATTGATTGCATATGTTATTCGCTTTTATAAATAGTCTTTGCCGCCACGTGCACCACTACGTTCACCGCACTGATGAGCACGGTAGCATAGACAAGCGGCGCAAGTCCAGTAATAGTGAAATCTTGCGTGAGATGTGCCACCACATAGAGAACCAGAGCGTTAACCACCAACACACCAAGTCCAAACGTGATAATAATGAGAGGTCCCAGCACTAGCTTCACTAGAGGACGGACCAATACCCACACGAAAGTAAAAAGTATCGCCACTCGAACGAATAAAAGGGGATCGGAGGGAATAGTAACTCCCGTTACGAGCACCCCCGCGCCCCAAAGCGCGAAGCTATTGGTCACGAACGAAAGCACAAGATGAGAAAGCGTCTTCATATATTCAGTATAACGAAAATTGTGAGGGTTATCCACACATATTTTATTTTTACGCCCCCATCCTTTATACTAAAGAGGACGTTATTGTTCACCAAAGGTCGTTTTTATTACCACTATTCAGCATTTTATTTATCATGGCTCCATACACTTGGAACGACGTATTCGTAGTCGCCCTCCAAAATGCATGGGTTACTCTGATAAGTTTCTTGCCGGCCCTTATCGGTGCGCTTCTTATCCTTATTATAGGATTGTTGATTGCGTCGATATTGCGCGCGATTGTTGAGAAACTTATTGATGCGCTTCGCATCGACGTTCTTTTGAGAAAATTGGGCGTTGAGAAGTTCGTAGAAAGAGGAGGGATACAAATGAGCAGCGGCAGGTTCCTGGGCGCGTTAGTGTACTGGTTCTTTGTCGTTGTCGTCGTACTCGCGATTGCCGACGTATTGGGTCTTGGCGGCCTCACCATATTCTTGGGCGAGGTATTGCGCTATTTCCCCAACGTCATCGTGGCAGTATTGATTATGCTTGCCGCACTGGTTGTGGCTAACTTCCTTCGCGGACTTGTGCGTCGCTCAGTTATGAGCGCGCGCTTACATGCTCCAAAGTTTTTGGGCGCGTTGACGTGGTGGTCGGTGGTTGTTTTCGGTTTCTTGGCAGCACTTTTGCAGCTGGGAGTCGCAATACAACTCATCTACACCATTGTCACCGGATTCATCGCTATGATTGCTCTTGCCGGCGGTATTGCCTTCGGTTTGGGAGGAAAGGAATATGCCTCCTCTCTTATAGAGCGTCTGCGCGAACACACGGAAGAACGCTAGATTCGAGACACAATACACAAAACCCCCTCCTTTTCCTGAAAAGAGGGGGTTTTGTTTTATTTCGGGGCATGGTACTCTCTTGAGGTACTAATTTTGTACATATATGAAAAAAATATTTCTTGTACTGTGTGGTGTTCTGGTACTTGGTGCTGGTATTTTTTTGGGAGCATCGCACTCGCTTGCACATAACTCATCCCCTCAATTGCTTGCACTTAATGTCGGGGGAATTTTGGAAAGCATTGGAAGCACACTCCGGCTTTTTAAATCGCCGATAACGCCCCGCATAGCAGCACCCGAGACACAATCTCCACGACCCTCGCTTACGCTTGAGGCACTCGAGGATGGCACACTTGATGTGGTCATCTCCAACGCAAAGGTTGATTCTATATACGAAGAGCCATTGGTTTTTGAAATCTCTGTCTTTGGAGTACACACCTACGTCGCCCCCCAAGACACTACCCGGCTCGTAAACCGCTGGTGGGGTCGTATCGAAAATGAAGACATACACATAGGAGACACAATAAACGTGTGGGGCATATACAATCCGGAAAAACCGGATCTCGTTATCGCAAAAACACTTCGCATAACCGAGCCCAGCGCTACAAAAGAAGGTGGTCGTAATACAGCGTGTGAAGAAAAAGCGGTGAGCGCCCAACATCCCGCCATGGGGACATGTCTTACATACGAATCAACCTGCGCAATTCCTCGAGGATGGATCCAGGTTCCCTCTTGTGAGCATGAATAAAAAAAACTAAAAGTCCTGATGTTTCATCGGGACTTTTTTATACTATCCTCGTTATCACGGTATAACATACGCTCGCGATAAACACAGCCCACACAAACATAATAAGGGGGAATGGAATGTGCAGAAGTGATGTGTTGTTCTTTTTTCTGGATCGATGCCAGAGCACAAGCATAAGAACACCCTCAAGCCCGATGAAAAAACCCCCCACGATTTCAACAAGCCATATAAAGTTTTGGAATCCCAAAAGAAAGAGGAGGAGAGGAATCGCGAATGTGAGCGCAATGGCACCCGCGGAAGAAAACCCCACATCAAATCGCAATGAGTTTTTCACATCAAGTCCTATGGCAAAATATGAACTCACCAAAGAAAGAATCCCCAACGCGCCAAACACTATTCCAAACCAAAGAGGGAGCGAGCGAGAAAGGCCCGTAATCGTGTCCTGACTCACTGCGCCGGAGGAAAGCCCCACCACTCCAAATACGAAAATAACATACACGCCGGCAGGAATTAGTGTCCCCGCTATAATAGATTTTTTTATAAGACGGAACCGCTTTTTAATAGGAAGGAAGCGGAAATAGTGCACGACGGTGGAAATAGCAGTGCGTCCGTTGAACGCAAAGAGGAGGAGACCGAAGGGAATAAGCGCCGTGCCGATGTTTTGAGGAAGCAACGGAGCCATGTGCGCGATTTTCCCCCATGCATGAATGCCCCACACACCCACAATCGCCACAATCAGAATGATGCTTGCAGTTGCGACGGCTTCCCAAAGCGCGACACGACGTGTTTTTGAAATAAGCGCCAATGAACCAATAATCCAAAACGCCACCATCCCCGTAAATTCCCAACCCACACCCAACAAAAGGCGCGCAAAACTCATAGAAAGAACAAGGTATATAGTAAGCGTAAACAGCTCCTGCACGACAGAAATGGCGATCGCCGCCACATATCCTGGCATACCCGCGTGCATTCTCGCAAAACCCTCAAGACGATGATCATCCCCGTCGCGCGCCACTATATCAGCATACAATAAGTGGAAAATGAGGAAGGCACTCGTAACCACGCAAAGAAGCGCCACGCTAGCCCAAATTCCCGCGGCAAGAAACGCGTAGGGAAGAGAAAATATGCCCGCACCAATAATGGTGCCGGATAAAAGAGAGATTGGAAGCACGCCGTTGCGCCACATAAGAAACAAAAACCTACTTTCCCGCCTTTTCTTTAGCAATAAGAATCACCAGTTTATCTAAAAGCTCTTTGGGGTCTTGCGAATATACGATTTTTCCCCTTCCTCGATGGCTTTTGGCTATCATGGTTTTAATAATATCATCCGTCTGCCAATCCTCGCTTTCCAGTACTCCTATGGGTTTATTATCTTCAAACGCTATGGTGAACTCGTTAAGCGTGCCAAGTCGTCCACACCCCACAATAACCGCGTCAGCCGCTCTGGTAAGCAGAAGGTTCCTCCCGGAATAATCAAACCCTGTATAGACAATAAGGTCATGATATTCCGTAGGGAGACGATATACTTTCTGATGTTCTCGCTCCGAGACCGCGGGAGAGAATCCGATAACAATACCCCCCTCTTCTTTGGCGCCACGCGCCGCCCATAAAGGAAATCCAGTTGTCGCGCCGTCAACAAGCACCGCGTTATGCCGAATTATTTCTCTCCCCACTTCTTGCGCCTGCGCAAAGGCCTGATCTCCACAGTGGCTTGTTTCAGCCGCGCCAGACACACATATTTTATACATCGGGGTAATACTGCTTGAGAGCGTGTGGTTGTCCATGGTTATTTCAGTTATTGATTAATAGAATATATCCCGTTTGTATGAGTATAGCAGAAAGACGGACCTACAACTCCACCACCGTGCCGGGCTGAGGAGCGGTCGCGTCTATCGCAAGCTCATCACGAATCTTCGTTGCTAAAGGCAATGATTGGTCTTCCTCCCCCTGCACCACAAATACATGTTTTAAATTCTTCTTCATAGAAGAAACCCACCTAAGAAGAAGGGGCTGGTCAGCATGAGCGGAAAAACCACCGATAGCTTTCACACGCGCTTTTACCGGCACTCTTTGCCCCAAAATTTTAACCTCCTTCTCTCCCTCAAGTATTTTTCTCCCCAAAGAACCCTCAACCTGATATCCCACAAACAGAATATTGCTATTGGGATCTGGGAGATATCTCACCTCATGATGGATAATGCGTCCTCCATTGGACATTCCCGCTCCGGCGATAATAACCTTGGGGGGAGAGACCGAATTTATTTCCTTTGACTCCTCGGTCGTAAGAGTAAAGCGAAGGCCTGGAAAATTGAATATTTGATCTCCTTCTTTTCCCTGGGTAATAATTTCTTGATTGAAGAACATCGGATCATGCACATATTTTTTAAAAATTTCGGTGAGGCGAATCGCTAAGGGACTGTCGATAAAGACGGGCAGGGGAGGAATGCGTCCCCTTTCTACCAATTCATTAATCTCAAAAAGAAGTTGTTGGGTACGCTCCATTGCAAACGCGGGGATAAGCAGGGCTCCTTTTGAACGAACCGTGTCTTCTATCATATCTTCAACTACCGCCACCCGCTCTTCCACGCCTTCATGCACACGATTCCCATACGCAGATTCTATTAACGCATAATCGGCGTTTTCTATATATTCCGTGGGTTTTACAAGCGGCGCGGGTATATTTCCCAGATCGCCAGAAAATACAATTCTCTTGTTTTCCATAGCAATTACCACAGACGCAGACCCCAAAATATGGCCCGCATCATAGAGTTCTATTTCCGCGTCTTTGACGCGCACAATCTCGTGATAGGGAATTGTCTTCCACATCTCAAGCGATGCATTGATATCTTCAACTCCATATATCACATCCCTCGCAGAGGAAGCGTCTTGCTCCATAAGATGGTGTGCATCTTCTAAAAGGTGAGAAGCCGCGTCTTTGGTTGGCGCGGTAGAAAAAATAGGACCGGCAAACCCTTCCTTTACTAATTTGGGAACTCTCCCGATATGATCTATATGTGCGTGAGTTATAAAAAGCGCGTCAAGAGAAGAGGGATCAAAAGGAAAGGGGTTTTTATTTTTTTTCTCTTCCCGAGAAGATCCTTGTTGCATCCCGCAATCCACAAGGATGCGCGTAGTCCCGCCTTCAAGAAAGTAGCAGGCACCGGTCACGCTCCCCGCACCTCCCGCGAATGTAAGTTTCATATTGATAGTATACACAAGCAACGACACAACTGATAATTGACACAATTAATTTTGTGTTTTACTCTATTTCCAGCAACCAAGAGGAGGTGTTATGGGGAAGTCCACCGTTGATTTCTCAAGACCGATTCGAATCACAAAAATTATCGTCTTTTATGAAATTCCTCTTGTCCAGATCATCAACGGAAGGCGGTATGAAACCGTTTTCAATTCCTTCACGACATTTGAGTTGGGCGATGGGAAGCCAGACCATCCCGTACAAGTATGGAAGCTGGCAACTTTCTTTGGCGCTGGCTTTATCAAGGCCATCAACGGCGCGGCCTATGCTGCGTTTAATACAGCCCAGAAGGTTCTTCTCCAACGCCTGGAAAGAACCTTCAAAAAGGACAGCTAACGCTGTCCTTCTTTTTTTGCCAATGCTTCTTTGACCACCCGTTCGTCTGACCAGGGAATTTTTTTCCCTTTTTTGACGCGTATATATGCCTCAGAACCCTTCCCTGTTACCACCACCACATCACCTTCGCGCGCTCCTTCGATCGCCGCTTCTATTGCCTCTCTTCTATCCAAAAGCACTCGCGTATTTTTCTGTCTTTCGGGGGGTATCCCCTCCTGTATTTGAGCGACAATACGCGCTGGCTCTTCGTCAAAAGGATCTTCGTTTGTGAGTGTAATGGTGTCGCAAAATCGCCCCGCGAGTTCTCCGAACCGAGGACGCTTCCATGTATCGCGCCCTCCACCCGCCGACCCCAGCACGCAATGAAGTCGCGTTGCCCCTTCTTTCACGCTCCGGTACACCGCCTCTAATGAGTCGGGTGTGTGTGCGTAATCAACCACTACTGCAAAGGGCTCCTTTTGCACATACTGCATACGGCCCGCCACACCCCCGAACGAGCTAAGCGCCTGCTGAATAACCACAGCGCCTACTCCCTCATGCATCGCCACGGCCTTTGCGGCCGCAATATTTATCTTATTAAACTCACCCCCCAACATTTCGGGAGAGGTGTCGCTCACATCACTTGCGCGGAAAAGCACCGTGGGATGAGGCGCCGACGCTGACACAAACGCGTCAGCATGACCATCTTCGTCGTTGATAAAAAAGGTTGGGTTTTTCTCATCGTGTCGCGACACATATGAAAAAAATGATACTTTCGCGGAAAGATATTTATCAAAAGATCCGTGCGATTCTATGTGTTCGGGATGTATATCAAGAAATACTGCCATATCCCATGAGATAAAGCGATGACGGTGTTGTACCACGCCCTGCGAAGTAACCTCTACAATCGCGTATTCGCACCCCGCACGTACCGCATTGCGCAAAAAACGCTGGATAAAGAACCGTCCCGGCATGGTATTGCCTGTGATATTTGGCATTGTTGTATCCGCCACAACGCTCGCTACTGAAGAAAGAGAGGCGACACGATGCCCCGCCCTCTCAAGCACCCAAGAAAGGAGCGCTACCGTGGTTGATTTTCCTTTTGTTCCTGTAATACCTATCACCTTCAATTGTCTTGAGGGAAACCAGAAACATACCGCTCCGCCAAGCGCCCATAAATAGTGATATAAAGAAAAAAGAGGTGCAATAATATTGCGCATACTACGAGGAGATACGATTTTTTGAAAGTATCAGAAGCGCTTCTTTTATTTTTTTCTCCAACGCGGAAGATGACTTCCCTACCTCTCGCAACGCGTACGATATTTCTTTAGGAGTATACCCCAATACTTTGAGCGCGTCCTTGAGATCCTCGTTGCTACGGATAGTCGACACCGGCAAAGATCCTTCGTGTACTTTATTTTTTAGTTCAATAACTATTTTGGACGCCATTTTGGGGCTCATGGAAGAAGTTAGCATATCGGTTTGCTCAAACGCGATAAATGATTTCAAGCTCCTCACGTCGTAAGCGTTCATGATTTTAAGGGCATTCTTTGGTCCAATGCCGGGTACCGAAAGAAGGAGCGTAAAAAAAGAACGTTCCTCGTTCGAGGCAAATCCATACAACTCAACAGAATCCCGATGGAGCCAGCACAAGATAACCGCTTCTTTTTTCTTCGCAATTGCCTCAATGCATTCGTGCGTACACATAATTCTCCATCCAATACCACCCGATTCTATCACGATGCTATCGGTCCCTCTTTCTAAAATTGTTCCGCGTATTCGGTCTATCATACTATAAGATATGTTCACTATATCATAAGCATACTCCGCATAAGGTCCCAAATAAAGTTTGACTTGTCTTTTTTTTATTGCTATCATCCGGAACGTAATACGTATCTATGCCAAATATACGATCTGCAGAAAAAGCATTGCGACAGAGTACTCGTCGCCACGCGCACAATCTCGCGCGAAAAGGGGCGTTAAAAAAGGCGCTTAAAGAATTTCGCGTCGCCGCTAAAGATAATGATTCGTCTGCCAGCGAAAAACTTTCGCGACTCTACACGCTTGCCGACAAAGCTGCAAAAACAAACACCATAAAACAAAACAAAGCGTCTCGCATAAAGAGCCGCGCCGCCTCTCTTCTTAAAAAGAGTTCATCCTAGCACCAGCGCAAGCAACGCCTGCTCTGCATCAAGTCGCCCCTGCTTTATCTGCATGTCAGCGTGGGCGATTTTTTGTACCTGTTCCCTGCCCGAGAGAGCCTTGGCAAGATACCCAAACACCCCAAAAGGGTCAGGGCGCATTGCCCAGAAACGCTCCCAGGCGCGCAGACGCTCTTTGTGAGGAGCTTTATATACCAACGTTTTCACAAATTCATACGTAGTGACCGAATGTTGAAATGATCCGGCCCTTTGTACGATCTTCGCGGTAACGCGGACTCGATCATAAAGCCATAACCGCTCAATATCATTCATAATGGCAAATAGATCATCACCATGAATGGCGCGCAACTCCCTGAGCGCCGCGTCGTCACACACAATACCTTTCTGCGCGCATATCTTCTTAAGGTGCGCCAAAAACTGAGGCGGGGAGAGCGGACCAAAAAACTGCGTGCGGAAGGTTACGTCCTTAAACAGTGCCTGTGTTTTTTTTGCCAATTGTTTTTTGGGAAAGTCCTCGTCACACAACATAATACAAGAAGGGTCTTGCGCCGCTTGTTGTATAATTTTTTTGATATCCGAGGACGCGGCGTTGATTCCTGTCACTATTGCCACTTTTTTGTCGGAACCAAACAAATT
>Ga0210057_1001026_pt1 | contig 43698 bp, 48 predicted proteins | sample CryGeyCG2114_010_2_FD_183968 | JGI IMG/M metagenome (GOLD analysis project Ga0210057, IMG submission 183968) | Groundwater microbial communities from aquifer - Crystal Geyser CG10_big_fil_rev_8/21/14_0.10 (SPAdes) (version 2) | ecosystem: Environmental > Aquatic > Deep subsurface > Groundwater ...
AACCCTTTACCACTACCGAGTCAAATCTAAGGATGCGAACAATAACCTCGCTACTTCTTCTGATAAAACCTTCACCACCGAGGCAGGACCGGATACCACTCCCCCGGTCATCTCCAGTATCCAAGCCCAAAATATCAGCCAAACTGGAGTGACGATCACCTGGAACACCGACGAGCCAGCCACCTCTCAGGTGGAGTACGGAACAACCACCGCTTACGGAAACTCAACCACCATCAACAGCTCTTTGGTGACCTTTCACTCCGTCACCTTAAGTGGGCGTACCGCGGATACCACCTATCACTACCGGGTCAAATCGAAAGATGCGAACAATAATTTAGCCACTTCCGGCGACAAAACCTTTACGACCTCAGGGAAACCTCTGCCTCCTGAGGAGGTGGAAAAAGCGCTCCCTGGAACCCCGAAGGTTGAGGCTCCGAAAATCGAAGCCGACAAGACCCCACCGAAGGTTTCCCTAGATCCTCCCTCCATAAATCCCACCAAATCTGCCACTACCACTTTTTCAGGAAGGACGACAGAGAAGATGGGGATCGTCTCCGCCCTTCAGTTTTCGCTCAACGGAGGGAAAAGCTGGCATCCGATCAAGGAGATTAAGGGCTTGGGGAAAAAGAAAGCCTCTTTCACCTTTACCACTCCCTATCTGGTGGATGGAAACTACGAGGTCGTCGTCAGGGCATTCGACAACAGCGATAACATTGGTCTTTCCCCAGTTAGGGTCTTAGTGGTGGACGTTCTTCCTCCCTTGGTGGGAGGACATATTGCTACCCTCGGTCCTCAGGTTCTTACTCCCGATAAAGATGGGTTTGTCACGGCGCTTGTCGGGAGTGAGCAGAAGATTATTCTCTCGGCGGTTGGGGGACCGACTAAGGTGAAGATCCTCTTGGGGGAAGAAACCTTTCCCCTCGCTTACTCTTCTGATATCCGTCTATGGTCGGGGAATGTGCGGTTTGCTGAACTTGGAGCGCATGATCTTCGGGTTGTTGCTGAAGATGGAGCGGGAAACAAAACAGATAGGTTTTTGGGAGGTGTTTGGGTGCAGCCGGGAGGGGAGGTTTTGGATGGGGAGGCGGGAAAGCCGATCGAAAAAGCCGAGGTCTATCTTTATTTCTTTGAAGAGGTGACCAAGAGCTGGGTTCTCTGGGATGCCGCTTCTTTTGGTCTCAAAAACCCCTACCTCACCGACAAGAAAGGTCAGTACAGCTTCTTTGTTCCTCCCGGAAGATATTACCTTTCTGTTTCTGCTCCGGGATATCGGACGGTGACCTCGGAAATTGTAGAGCTGGAGCGAGGTTCTCTTTTGGGCTATATCTTCCGTCTCCCACCCCGGCCTTACATTGCGATTCCCTTCTTTGGGATCACGATCCATCTCCCCGCCTTTTTGGATTTTCTGGTCGCCGGCAAAGAGTCCGTTGGCCCTTCGGTAACTGTCCCCGAACCCAAAACTTTGAAGTTGGGGGATAAGATTCCCTCATTCACACTTTCTGATTTGAAGGGGAAGCAGATCTCATCGGAAGATTTAAAGGGCAGGCTTTTTCTCACCTTCGGTAGCGTCTGGAGCCCTACCTTCTTTGAGCAAGCACCCATCTTAAGTGCTGTCGCTAAGAAAAAGGTCTCTTTCTACGTCGTTTTTCTCCAGGAGAAAGCCTCGGCGGTCGAAACCTTTCTAAAAAGAGGGGGATATTCTTTCCCTAGCTTAATCGACAAAACAGGTGTCTTGGCCCAAAGCTACAAGGTTCTTACCTTGCCCCAGCACTTCTTTATTGAAAACGGGATTATCCGGGCAGTTGAGATGGGAGTTTTGGATGAAGCGGGGTTGCTTGAGGGACTCCAGAGATGATAGGGTAAATTATAAATCCGAATATCGAATATCGAAATTCGAAACAAATTCAAATGACAAAAATCCTAATGAACGAAACATTTAGAACATTTAAACATTTGGATTTAGATATTGTTTCGTGCTTCGGATTTCGTATTTCGTGCTTGCGTTAAGCCATGTGGAGAGCTTTTTGGGCGCAAAACATACATTTTAGTTTAGAGGTCTTTGTCGCCTTGGTGGCTTTTTCGGCGGGATGGATCTTTTTGGACAGCTGGCTGTTTAAAAAGGAAAAAAAGATGGCCCTTAGGGCGGGGGGCTTTTTCCTTTATGCCCTTGCCTCAATCATCCACGCCGCGGCCGCTGAGGAAGCTCTCCTTTTCCTTCCTTTTGGGATCGCCAAGGCCTCCGGTTTGGCTCTGATCATTTGGAGCATGCTTCTGGAACCGATCCAGCCCCTTCCTGGTTCCGCCAAAGCCAAGGTCGCCGCAGTCACCGTTACTATTCCCACCGAGAAGCTGGGTGGGCTTCTGGCGGTTTTGAAGTTGGCGATCGCGCCTTTCTTTGCCGCCGTCTCGGCAACCCTTTCTTTAGTGATCAGCACTCTCTACTTCCGCCTCGCTGGAGTGGGGCTGGAGAAGCAACAGGTTCCTGCCTTCAAAGCTTTTTTGCTTCTGGCGGTTGCCGAAGCGGTCAGCTTCTTTTCGATCTTCTCCACCTCCGCCAACATCTTTATCTCCAAATTTGTCAGTATTTATGGTCCTTTGTGGTCGGTGGAACATTTGATTAAGTTAGTTGCCTTTGTCGTTTTGGGGGTTTGGGTTTGGGGATACTTGCGGTTCCGCTTGCGGGAGGAGATCTTTATCATCTTTGTTTCGGTTACTTTGGGAGTCTTCCTTTTCACCACCTTGGCCTTTACCACCTTGCTTTTGCAGAACCTCCAAAGAGATGCCTTGAAGAAGTTAGAGACAGACGTCAAGGTTTTGGATTTTGCCATTGAGAGATTACAAGCGGAAGCCCTTTCTGACGCGCGAGCGGTCTCCTCCAACGCCGATGTCGTTGAGGCTTTAAAGGCAGGGGATAGGGATAAACTTTTTACTCTCGCTCAGAGCTTTTTGGTCAGTATGGAGACGGATTTCCTGGCGATCACCAACGATGCGGCGGAGGTACTTGTGCGAGCCGAGGATAAAGAGCGTTCCGGCGACAGCCTTTCTGATAACCTAGCGGTGATGAACGCCCTTTTGGAAAGGCCACTGGTCACGGTGGTCAAGCGCGAGGGGGTTTTGACGCCTCAGGTCTTTATTGAGGCGGCGGTACCCGTCAAAGGCTCTGGTGTTCTAGGGGCGGCCTTAACCGGATTTATCGTGGATGATGCCTTTGTTGATCGGGTGAAGGAGATCACCGGTCTGGATGTGACCGTTTTTGGAGGAAATGAACGCTCGGCAACTACCTTTTTGGCTCCGGATGAAAAATCGCGGGAGCTGGGAACTCTGGAGCCTGACCCAAGAATAAACAGAACGGTCTTGATAAGGGGGGAGATTTATGTGGGGGGCGCGACGGTTTTGAACCAGCCTTATTTCACCGCCTATCTTCCGTTAAAGAATGGCAGTGATGAAGTGGTGGGAATGCTCTTTGTCGGTGCTCCGCAAACGACTGTTTTGGAGACGGCCCAGGAAACCTTTCAACTAACCTTCCTCCTTTCCAGCATCCTGATGATCTTTTCCCTCATCCCCTCCTATTTCATCTCGCGCTATATCCACTCCCAGATAGCGTGAGTGAAAGTCAGATATCGGATGTCAGATATCGGATTGCCAGATTGCGGATCTGATACCTGGAATCTGAAACCTGATATCTGATACCTGAAGTCTGGTTACTTTTCTTCTATTCCTTCAAACTTCCGGGCGGCTTTTTTGGCTTGTTGGGTGGCTTGTTCGAACTCTGTTTCTGCCTTTCGAATCTCCTGCTCGACCGCCTCCACCGCTTCTCTAGGGGTGGTTGCTTTCTCCATCGCCTCCATCTTCCGCATCGTTTTCTCCATCTTTTGGCGGGCAAGATCTAAAGCAAGATCCGCTTGGGTAATCCCCCTCTCCACTACCTCTTTCTTCCGTTCCTCCTCTTCCTTCTCCCTTTCTCTTTTTATAATCTCTTCTTTTCTCTCCTCAACCTCAGGAACCCCTCTGGCGTAGGATTCAATGATATCCCTTACATAATCCACTACCTGCCGAGGGGGATAATCGGTTTTAACCAGGTAAGCAACCGCTCCCATCTCCAATCCACGCTCCAAAATCTCCTGTCCCCCGCCTACATTGGTGAGTAAAATCACCGGAATCCCTGCCGTCTGGGGATCCTCCTTTATCTTTTTAAGCATCTCCAGCCCGCTCATCTTGGGCATCATGATGTCAAGAAGTATCAGTTCAGGTTTGAACTCCTCAACCTTTTTAAGTCCCTCCTCTCCATCCAAGGCAACCTCGACTTGATAACCGTCGTCGGAGAACTTTTTTTGGTACATGCGGGCGAGGACGGAGTAGTCTTCAACGATGAGGATTTTGGCAGCCATGGCTACATCGTAGCAATTTCTAAATCCTAATTGCTCTAATCCGCCAAGGGCGGATTTAGCCCCGATAGATCCGGGGCGTCATTTCTAATCAAGTCCCAATGTTTTCAATTCCCAATTAGGTCAATTAGTTTACTTTTCTTCGAGTTCCTTTCGCAGCTCTTTGAGCTTTTCCATCGCTTCCTGGGCCTGTTTTTGAGCCATCTCCAAAAGGGTAGTTGCCTTTCTTACCTCCTCTTCGGCCGCTTCTTTTAGGGCCTTTTTTTCCCTTTCGGGCTTCTCTTCTTTCTTCTCCTCAACCTTCGGCGGGGGTGGAGGAGCTTCCTCCTCAGCCAGTGTTAGCGGGAGGGCAGGCTTTTTTACCTCCTTGCTGAGGGTTTCCTTGATCAGATTAATAACCTGCCGGGGGGCGTATTTTGCTTTGACAAGATAAGCAACCGCGCCAAGCTGCAGTCCGCGCTCAATCGTTTCAGAAGGTCCGCCGAGGTTGGTGAGTAAAATCACGGGAATATGGGCGGTCTCGGGAGCTTTTTTAACCTCCTCTAAGACCTCAAGGCCATCCTTTTTGGGAAGCATGATATCAAGAAGCACCAGATCAGGTTTGAGCTCCTTAATCATTCTTTCCCCCTCCTCACCATCCAAAGCGACCTCAACCTCAAACCCATCAGCCCTCAGCTTGTTCTGGTACATCCTCGCCAAAACGGCGTAATCTTCAATGATGAGAATTCTTTGCTTTTCTTTGGCCATCTTACTTATTTTAAGAGTTTCCAGTTGTCAATTGCCAGTTTCCAATTACTTCTTTCCTTTCGCCAAGGGCAAAGAGAAAGAAAACGTCGATCCCTTTCCGAGCTCGCTCTCAAGCCAGATCTCCCCCCCCATCCCCTCTACGAGTTGTTTTGAGATATAAAGCCCAAGACCTGTTCCGTGCCTTTCGCGAGCTAAGGTTGTCTCAACTGTATAAAAGCGTTTAAAGATGTGGGGTTGGTCCTTTTTGGCGATTCCAATTCCCGTGTCCTTTACCGATGTGATGAGTTTACCTTTTTCAGTTTGAAAAGAGATCATGATCTCCCCCTCGTCGGTGAATTTGATCGCGTTTCCCACAAGGTTGATTAAAATTTCTCTAAGCTTGTCAGGATCAGCTTGAACCTGAGAAGGTCTGAGGGGGACAATCTCCAACTTCAGCCCCTTACGCTTGGCTGCTTCAGAGAGATCGGTAACAACCTCTGATGCTACCGCCAGAAGGTCAATATTTTGCAGCTTGAACTCAATCTTTCCTCTCTCAACCCGGGAGGCGCTTAAAAGATCTTCTACCAACCTGACCATCCGCTCGGTTGATTCGTAGGCGTCTTCGAGGTACGTCCTTACCTGAGGATTTATCTTCCCAGCGTCGCCTTCCAGGACCATATCTAAGAAGCCCTTAACACCGGTTAGAGGTGTCCGCAACTCGTGGGAGGCCATGGCGACAAACTCTCGGCGGGTGCGCTCAAGCTCCAACTCCTTGGTGATCTCTCTAAAGATAAGAACTGTTCCCACTACCTCTCCTTTGACATTGCAGATAGTCCTCGTATGAAGAAAGGCAGGTAGGCGCCCCTTATCCGCGGTTTCCATAAAAACCTCTCCAGAAAAAACCCCTGCCTTGCCGGCAGGCAGGCCAGATTTTGCCATATTGGCGATGAGGCATTCTTGCTCGCCGCATAAACGCTTTCCCTTTAGGTCGAAGATGTTAAGGACCCTGTGCTCCTCCTTTCCCAACAGCTCTTCCTCAGAAAAGCCCAGCGTTTTTCTCGCCTCTTCATTGTAAAAGCTGATCTGGTGATTTGGTTCAATCATTAAAACCCCATCTCCCATCTGTTCCAAAATGGTGCGGTAGTTTTCGGAAGTTTTTAGGGTTTCCCCATAGAGATGGGCGTTCTCCAAAGCCAGAGCAGCTGAGTCGCCAAAGGTGTCAAGGATCGCAAGAATGTCCTCTTCAAGCTTTTCCCCCTTCCCTTCCTCAACCAGAATCAACCCTAAATCCTCATCTGCCAAAACCAGGGGAATAAAAATGGCGCTTTCAAGGTCTAAAGTTTTAGCCAGGTTTTGGAGGTCTTTTTCTTTGGTAAACGTCTTTTGAGGATTGATCTGCCGAAAGGTCTTTTTCTCACGAAAAGCTTGTTTAAGCTGGGGATTTCGATCAACTTTAATCGTTAAATCTTTTAAAGAGGGAGGCAGCTTTTCGGTGGGCCGCCTAGGGCGAGCCTCGCCTTCGGCGGGGGAGGTGAGGTAGGAGGCAGCATACTTTAACCCTTCCAGCTGAGGAAGGAATAAAAAAGTGCGCTCAAAACCGAAAGATTCGTACAAGGACAGGGGGATTACCTCAGCAAGGGTCTCATAGTTTAAGATCCCTTTAAGGCTGGAGACGGATTTATATAAATTAGCGAGGTGTGAATCTTCCTCCATGGTTAATTTTTTCCCGCCCTAAGGCAGATTGAACCTTGCCAACGACCCCCTTCATCGTATAGTCAGATTTTTTGATAAAGTCTCGTGCCCCCAGCTGAATTGCTCTTTGGACCTCCTCCCCTTCACCAGAAAGATTAGAAAGGACTAAAACCGGGATGTTTCTCGTCTTGGGGTTTTCTTTTAACCTTCTTAAAGCCTCGAAACCATCCATTCCTGGCATCACGATGTCTAACAGTATCACATCGGGAGGATCGGAAGAAGCAGACTTGAGACCTGCAAGGGCATCGGTGGCAACATTTACCTTGTAGCCCTCAAAGTCAAGTTTGGTTTTGTAGAGCTTGACCATCAGCTGGTCGTCTTCTATTAGAAGGACCTTCTTTTTTTTAAGCATGCGAGTTTATTTTAGGCGAAGGCGGGGTAGCCAATCAAGGCTTGGCTAAGGGGTTGGTATTTGGTCGCAAGCCAAACATCTTAATTACAAGTTTCGAATTAACCAATCAACTGGAAAATCGCCCTATCAGGCGCTTTTAACTTCCGGAAGCTCGTCTCTTTTGGTTGCGGCCAAAATCTCCTTCACTTTTACGACCACCTGGGAGGGCCTGAGCTGGCTTTTGACAAGATAGGTGACCGCCCCTAGCTCCAAGCCTTTTTCGATATCTTCTTCGCCTGAATCTCTCGCTAAGTTGGTCAAAAGAATGACCGGTATATTTTTGATCTCGGGATCTTTTTTTACCTCCCCTAAGACCTCAAGGCCGTTCATTTTGGGCATCATGATGTCCAGAAGCACCAAGGCGGGCTTCTCTTCTTTGATCTTTTTGAGCCCGTCCCCGCCGTTTAGAGCAGTAATAACCTCCAAACCATCCTTCCTGAACTTTTGTTCATACATGGTGACGAGAAGTCGATCATCGTCAATGATAAGAACTTTGGCCATGACTATTTAAGGGTTTAACCCCTTCAGCCTGTCGATGCGCTTCTGGGACTCTTCTTTTTCCTCTTTCTCCTCTGGCTCCCCCGACAGACGGGTGCTGAGACCTCCCAAAACACCCATCAAGAAATAACAAAGAATTGCCGGAAGCAAGAGTATGCCGGCGTAGGCAAGGGAAAGGGTCCACTGAATCGGGGTGAATTCCATCCCCGTCGCTAACTGCTGGACGGCGTAAGCTTCGGCGACCATCCCCACCGCAAGAAGAATCGCCGCCTTAAGAAAATATTGCTTTTCAATTAAAGAAACCACCAAGAGAGCCGAGACCAGAAGCGCGAGAGCTCTCACTCCGATGGCGGCGGCGGTAAGGGGATACACCGAAAGGTAATTTTGGGAGAGAAAGGCAAACGGGTTAGCAATCTCGAGCTGGACGGGGCCGGCAAACGATTCGAGAGCCGAGGAAAGGACAAAAAGCGAGATCGCGACCACGACCCAATATTCTTTCTCCATCACGATAAATTATATTTCTTTGGCCTAACTTCTTGCAAGAGAGCACGGAGAAAAGATACACTTGATTACAGTAAGTAAAGAGGAAGAGGAAGATAACTTGAAACTTGAAACTTACTTAAGGGGGTGATGTAAATTGATCCAAAACTTAGGGACGCCAGAAATCATCCTGCTCTCCTCGGTTTTACTCCTGTTTTTCGGGCCAAAGAAATTACCAGAGTTTAGCCGGGGTTTAGGGCAATCAATAAAGGAGGTCCGGAATGGTTTCCGTGGGCCGAAAAAGAAAGAAGTGGAGACGGCATAGCGAGTAGACCTGCCCGCTAGAGAAGATGAAACCAAAATCCAGGTTGATCGTTAGCGCCTTAGGCGCTTTGGTCGTTTTAATATTGTTGGAGCCGTTGGCGGTGGAAGCGGCCGAAGCCGAGTATCGGCTTTGTCCGACTGACAGCACCTGTACGATCGGCGAGTTTTTGTATGACGACAACTACACGCCTGTCCCGCCGGCCAACGCCAGCTGTACCCTCACCATCAGGAAACCCGACGGTGGCCTCCTTTTCGACCCACCGCCCGCAATGAGCGAGAGCGCCGACGGCTGGTATTACTACGACTTTGATACCACCGGCAAATCCGAAGGGCTCTACCGCTCGACCATGTGTTGTGATGTTGGCACCGAACATCTGTGTTTGGACAAGAGTTTTACCATCGGCCCCGACGTCGCGGGGGCGGTCTGGAACGCGCCTCCCTCAAGCTACAACACTCCCGGCACCTTCGGGTGGTATTTGCAAAATGCCACTGGCTTGGCCCAGAACATTTGGAGCTACACATCCCGAAGTTTGACGGACTTCGGCTCTTTAGTAGCGGATATTTGGAACAACACCATCCGCAGTTTAACTACGCGACAAATCAGCCCCACCGAGCACATCGCCCGGGAAGAAGAGCATTGGACAACCCGCTTCGCGGGCGGCGGCGAGGTTTTGGCCGGCAAAACCTACCGGGCCAAACTTTGGGTTTTGAATTTCGAAACCGAGCTGGCTGACGCCGTCGCCGACCCCACCTATACCATCTATGACGCAATGAGAAACGTCATTGACTCCCCGCCCCCGACCGGCACCATGACAAAATTAGCCGGAACGACCGGAATTTACGAGCTCACCTACATCGTTCCCACCAACGCCACCGGCGGGCGCTGGGAGACGATCGTGGACGTCGACGTCGATGGCGGCGGAACAGATATCCAAGACGGGAGCTACTGGGAGGTAGAGAGTTCCCCAGCCGAGGTAAAGATTAATGCGATCACCGATAATACCGTCCCTTCGATCACCGCCAACGTGACGATTAAAAACGAGGGAGGAAGCTGGTATGAGTATAAGTATGCCTACTGTGTCGTCGCCCAGGAAAACAATACCTGCGGCGGGGGGGATGATGTCTTTTACAAGTCGGGATCCAAAAAACTCAACGCCGGCCAAAGCTGGACGACCAACTTCAATGCCACCGTACCCAACCCTGGGCAGTATTGGTTCAAGGTGGTGGTCCAGTGGGGAACGGAAAAATCGGGGGCATCTCAGGTGTTTATGGCCAGCAAAGTAACCTGCTTGGGCGATTACAACTCTGATGGTTATGTTAATCTCACCGATTTCTCGATCATGCTTTACTATTGGAAGAAGTACAGCCCAACTCACGACCTTTCCGGCGATGGTTATGTTAATTTGACCGATTTCTCGATCATGCTTTACTATTGGGGTAAATGCCCGTAGGGACGGGAGAAGGAATATGAAACTTGAAGCTAAAAACAAATTTAAAAAACTCACTCTTCTCACACTCACCATTTTGCTTGGCATTTTCCTGCTGTTTTCCTTCTTGTTGCCCGTCGCCGCTGCAGGGGCAAGGCTCTTTCTCTCTCCCTCCTCGGGAACCTACTATGCCGGATCCTATCTCTCGGTCGAGGTACTGGTGAATACGGGAGGGAATGCGACCAACGCCTACAAGGCCGTTCTCGCCTACCCGACCGACAAATTGGAAGCCGTTTCTGTCTCCTCGGGGGGATCAATCTGTTCTCTTTGGATCACGCAAACCAAAAGTACCTTGGAATGCGGGACGCCCACACCCTACAAAGGTACGACTGGACGGATCGGAACCATCACCTTCCTCGTTAAGGCCGCGGGGACGGCCACGGTGAGTATCGCCAACGGTCAGGTTAAGAAAGCGGATGGGGCAGGAACGGAGATCTTGAGCGTGCGGGACTCGGCCTCCTTTAATCTCCAAGAGCCCCCCGCCGGCGTTCCGGTGATCTCCTCCTCCACCCACCCCGATCAGAACGGTTGGTACCAAAGCCGGACAGCTGAGTTTTCTTGGAACAGCCCCGAAGGTACAGATGGCTTTTCCTACCTTTTAAGCCAAAAGCCGAACGAAGTCCCGGACGATACCTCCGAAGGGGCAGAGACGAGCAAGACCTACGAAAACCTGGCGGACGGGACGTGGTACTTCCACCTCAAAGCAAAAACCACCGAGGCCACACCTGCCGGCGGGCAGGGCTGGAGCTTCACCAACCACTTCCGCATCCAGATCGATAGCGAGCCACCCGAGGATTTTGAGATTGTCTCCGATCCGCCCGCCGATCGGGTTTTCCGCGCTCCCCTCCTCTCTTTTGCCGCGACGGACAAACTTTCCGGGGTTGACCGCTGCGAAATCTCCTTCGACGGAGGCGAGTTTGAAGTAACCATCAGCCCTTATCGGTTTAATCGGATCAGAGGCGGAATTCACGAGGTTGTCGTCCAGGCCGTGGATCAGGCGGGAAACATTAAAGATTCCCGCCTAACTCTTAGCGTCATCGGGGTTCCCTCCCCAACCATCATCCGTCCGACCGAGGGAGAAAATATTCCTCTCTTTGCACCGCTAGGTATTAAAATTACAACAGTGGCGCCGGGGACGGTTGAGCTCCTCCTTGACAGTCAGCTCTTTGCCACTTTGGATGGCAGCATTGGATCTGAACTTGAACATACTTATCGAAAGATTCTCTCCCCGCGGGGACACAAACTCTCGGCAGTTTTTGTGAACGCGGAGGGAATCGAAAGCGCGCCGGCGGAAGTCAACTTCAAAGTGAATCCTGGATCGGTTTACCTGCTCGGGTTTGTGGTCCCCGGCTACATCTTCTACAGTGTTCTCTTAATTGCTGTTTCTCTACTGGTAGTCCTCTTTATAAAATGGAGGAAAAGAAGGAAAAAGAAGGCGATCGAAGAATCGAAGAATCGATCTTGAGGATAACGCGAGTGCTTGTTCCCGTTTTTCCTTCAGAAAAAACGGCACAATAGCGGTCCTCGCTACGCTGCGGTTCCGCTATTGACATCAACACTGATTTTTGACTACAGTCAAGAAGTAAAGCACCCTGCCCTCTAGAACCTGCCCAATGTGGTTTTTGGAGGCGTATGGGTTTTCTTTTTAGAGCCGTACTGGTTTTCTACAATTTAGTTCTCACCGGCGCCCTGCTGTTTTCTGGGGTGCGGAGCGTTGGCACTTCTGCCAATCGGGTTCTCCTTCTGTTCCTTCTGCCTGTGGCGGTCTATTTTGCCGCCGCCGGGATAAGGAGGATTTTGGCTCTCCCAGGATTGTCAGCAATCAAGGGCCTCGCTTTTAGTTTAAGTCTGGCAACCACCAGCCTCTTGTTCGTTTTCAATTTATTGGGTGCGGCTAACTCTTCCGAGTATCTCTTTGCTCTTTTAGTTGCGCCCTTACCCCTCTACTTTTGGGGAGTTGCAGGGGGGTGCCTTATTAAAGGTTTGAGGAAGCCTCAGGCGAAAGAAGAGCCCGCTGTAGCGGAGGAGCCGGCGCCCGCCGCTCCTCTAACTCGTAAAGATCAGGTGGATGAACCCCAACGGCGGGATTTTTTGAAACGGATCGGTAGTGTTGGTTTAGGTCTCTTGGCCTACTCGATTTTAAACCCCAAACAAGTGGGGGCTGCTTTCTTCGGTAGTGTCCCTGGTCCAGGAACGGTAGCGATCAAGGATACCACCGACACTAAAATAGATCCAGCAATCAAGTCTCCCATCGATGCCTTCGGAATTTCTGCCATCGACGATGGCGCCACCTCTTACTACGGCTTTATCGATAAAAACGGCGCTTGGTATATCCTAAAAGAGGCCCCCGACACAGGGTACGACTCCTATCTCTACGTCAAGGGTGATACTGGTTTCTCCGATAATTGGGGCACCCGAAAAACTCGTACGGACTACGCGTATTTTAATCAAACATTCTAAGGTTGGTTACCTGGTTACTAGGTTGCTGGAGGGCTAGGTTTCCCAGCATCCAAGCATCCCGGTCACCCAGTTAACCCAATCATCTCTTGACTTCCCATCCCCGTTTATGCCTATTATTTAAGTAGAGATGCGTAAGGACGCAAAGGAGAGGGGGTGATGAATGTGATAGGCGGAATGGGAACAACCGAACTTATATTTTTGTCCGTTTTCCTTTTGGTATTCTTCGGAGGAAAGAAACTCCCCGAGCTGGCTCGCGGTATCGGAGACTCAGTGAGGGAATTCCGAAAGGCTATCAAGGAGGAATAACAGAAAGCTACTACCCTGCCCTTTGCCTTTGCCTTGGCATAAAAAGCAAGGGCAACGAAGGGGCCTCGAAGGGCTTCGCTAATTTCTCGCGATCTTCTCCCCTTCTCTTGTTTTAGAACAGCAGGTTTGGGTAAATCCGGCCGACTTCTCGGTGGCGCTATTCAATTGGACAGGAAAATTGCTAAGCTGGGAGCTGGGAAAATGAAGAAAGTTTTACGCTCTTTCTTGGCTTTTGCTCTTATTCTGTCTCTATCCCTGTCTCGTATTTTCGCCGCGGGAGCGTCCCTTTACTTCTACCCCTCCTCAGGGACACAGTATGTTGATAACTACTTCCCGGTTTATGTCTATGTGAACACCGGAGGAAACGAGACAAACGCCTACAAGGCAATCGTCACCTACCCGACCGATAAGCTTTGGATCACCTCTGTCTCTTCCGGGGGGTCAATCTGCACCCTTTCAATTCCTCCCTCCCCCAGCTACTCTAACAGCCAAGGGAGGGCAACTTTTGAGTGCGGAACTCCCACCGCCTACAATGGCTCGGTGGGAAGAATCGGGACGATCACCTTTCTCGTCAAAGAAACAGGGACGGCAACATTAAGGATCGCCTCCGGTTCTCAAGTGAAGAAAGCCGACGGGAAAGGAACAGAGATTTTAGCGATTAAAGGAACGGCGACCTTTACTTTGAAACCCCCTCCCACCGGCGCCCCCGCGATCTCCTCCCCGACCCATCCTGATCAAAACGCCTGGTACCAAGCAACAACTGCTATCCTTTCTTGGACCAAACCTTCTGGGGCAGATGGTTTCTCCTTTACCTTAACCCATTCCAGCAAAACTGTCCCCGATGATGTTTCTGAGGGAACAGAAACAAGTAAAACCTACAAAGATCTTACCGACGGAGTTTGGTACTTCCACCTTAAAGCCCACAGTTCGGGTGGCTGGAGCGCTGTCCGCCACTTCCGCATTCAGATTGATACCCAAGCCCCAGATGAGTTTGAGATTGTCTCCGATCCTCCGGCCGATAAAGTAATCGATCGTGCACCAACGCTCTCTTTTGCTACGACCGATAAACCTTCGGGAATTGACCACTACGAGATTTCCATCGATGGGAGCGACTTCGAGAGGACAACCAGCCCCTACCGCTTTGATTGGATTTACAGCGGCACCCACGAGGTCACCGTTCGGGCAGTAGACAAGGCCGGCAACACCCGCGATGCGTCGATTACCCTCAGGGTTAAGCACGTCCCCCCGCCAACAATCACCTCACCAAAGCAAGGGGAGATTCTTCCTCTCTTTGAACCGTTGGTGATCCAAGGGAAGGTCGTCGAAGCGGGAACGGTTGAGCTTTTCCTTGATGATCGCCTCCTTACCTCCATTGAGGTTACCGGTCCCGACTTCGAATACACCTATACCGAGTTCTTACACCCCTGGCAACACAGGCTTTCGGCCACCTTCATCACTGAAGAAGGAATCAAGAGCGCTCAGGCCGAAGTCAGTTTCAGAGTCGATCCAAGGGCGATCACTCTCTTCGGGATCACCTTCCCCGGCTGGCTCATCTATGGACTCCTCATCATCATTATCATCCATCTTCTGCTCCTCCTTATCCGTTATCTAAGAAGTTCCCGTCAGCAATGTAGAGAAACGGATGAAGAGGTAGAGAAGATAAAAAGGAATCTGGAGAAGGACTTAGACAAGATGGAGGAGAATCTGGAACGGACGGTTGAGAAGACGCTCCAGGACGGTGATGAACGAAAATTAAGGGGGATGGAGCATTATCTGCGAAAACGGATCAAGGAAGCAGATACGGAGATGCGGAAAGATCTTCGAGAAAAACTCGACCGGATCAGATGCCACCCAACGAGAAGAAGGCGCCGCCCCTTACAGCTATTCTCACGATTACTCTCCCGCCTGCGAAAGAAGCACTGATTAGCGAGTTAGCGAGATAAACACCCACCCAAACCCTAAGGGTTTGGGCGTTTACTAAGATTTTAAGGAGGCAAAAAGAAAGGCCAGACCAACTATTCCGGTCTGGCCCTAGCACCAGTTGGTGCAGGACGAGCAAAAACATCAATAAAGACGGCGTGTTTATAGTCAAGACCAATCTTGATTACCCCAAAACCCGCATATCCATTTTGAGGAACGTTGCTTTTGAGGCAATTCACTGGGCAATTCGCAGAAGCTTTTCTGAGAGATCAATTCCGACGGTTTTAAGCCCGCGGTCGGCGAAGAATTTTGCATCTCGCCCGGGACCGCAACCAACGTCCAGAATCCTTTTTCCCCTAAGATTCTTAATGAATAACTCCAGCTGTTTTCTCATTACTTCCGGGTCAAGGTGCCTTTGGGCGTAATCCTCAGCGCCTGCCTCGTAACCCTCGATCGTCTCCTTGACTGGATCCGTGCCCAACTTCTCTTCTCCCTTCTGTATTAGATTGTCTACTTTCAGGATAACGTAACCGAGGAAGAAGTCAACTAAAGTTCCCTAACTTCAAAGTCAATTATAGTTTTATGATCGTGAAGGTGAAATCTCCCTTCAAAACGCTTTCCCTCAAGAAGTAAGGGTAACCAGTGGTGATCGTCCACCCACATCTCCTCATAAGGGATCTCCTTAAGATCGAACCATTGTGGTGACATCTCCTCACTTTCCTGTGGTTCACCGTCAAACCCCTCCGCCCGGAAAACATGAAGTTGCCAATCAGGAGTCCCGTCCTCGAAGGAGAAATGGAGTGTCCCGCAAAAAGTAGGATTTTGAGGAACTATCCCCGCTTCCTCCTGAGCCTCGCGCTGTACCGCTTCCATAATCTCCTCATTCTCATTCACCTTGCCCCCCACCCCATTCCACCAACCCTGCCCAAATCCCCGCTTCTTTTTTGCCAGCAAAATTTTCCCGTCCTGGATGATGAAACAAAGTACGCCGATTACCATACCGATAATCATAAAACACCCAGATTTCAAAAGAAAGAAACTAGTTGTTGATCAACCGAGGATTAAAAATATCGGGGTATATAAGTTGTCTCAAGCAAGCTCTGATTCCTCCCCCGTTGCTTGGGGCGGGGGGGTGACTTTAGCTAAGCCAGGAAGCCTGCTACTAAGTTCATGAATCAGCGAAAGCTCCTTAATCCTTAAAAGTTTCGCCGCAAGAAGATAAACTGCAATTCCAACTGCCGCTACAACCACAGTGAGAATAATTACATTTACCGTGTAGCGAGTATCGAGGACAAACTTCTCAAACCTTTCTGGTAGCGTGAGGTAGCCAAGAAAAGAGAGACGTCTGTCCCAGGCACTCCGGTCCAGAACCTTAAGAAGAACATACATCGTTCCTCCAGAGAAAAAAGAAGCAATCCCCACTTTCAAAAGCGGGTAGATCATCTGCCAAAGGGCTATCCCTGCTTTTGCGGCAAGAAGGCAGGCTAAAACGACCATCTGCAAAATATTAGCCAAGGCAAAAGCGAAGGCAATCCCCCATACCGGTGTTTTAAGAACCAAAATAAAACATGCTGAAAGTGTGATATTCACCAAAACTGTTCCCACTCCCACTTTTACCGGGGTCAAAGTATCCGAGAGCGCATAAAAGCTTTTTACCAAAAGAGAGGTAAGAGCTTGAGCAACAATTCCCACCGCAAAGGCCGAAAGGGCGTAGCCGGTGGCAACGGTAGATTCCCACGTGAAGCGGCGAGTTCCAAAGGCAAGCCGAACTGCGGGAACTCTAAGGATAATAAGAGCGACCGCAAAAAAGGCAACCAGAAAGATTATCTGTCTAAAGGTTGTTAAAAATGTCTCTCGGAATTGCTTTAGGTTTTTCTGTTGATAAGAAAGGGCAGGTAAAGCGGCGTCGGCCAACGAAGTCCCAAAGAGGGAAACGGGAATCGTCGCCAGGTGAGAAGCAAAAGTGAAGTAACCATATGAGGCGGTTGAGATAAGAGAAGAGAAAAAAAGATCAGAGGTCTCCAAAATCTGCCAAAATCCAATCTCCAATGTTCTTGGGGCAGCAAGGTTGATAATTTTCCTTACCCCCGGATGAAAGATATTTAAAGAGGGTGTAAACCGAAACCCAAGGTGAAAAGCAAGGGGAAGATGAATTGCAAAATAGATAAAAGCACCCCCAACCGCCCCCCACACGGGGGCATAAATTCCTAGCTTTCCAGCAAGAAGAAAGATGCCAGCAATGATTCCTAGATTGTAAAAAAGAGGGGCAATCGCTGGAACTAAAAACCGCTGAAAGGATTTAAGGATACCGGTAAGAAAGAGAGAAAGGACAAAAAATCCTTGGGCGATAAGAAGGATTCTTGTCATCGAAGCCATCAACCCAAGCTCTTCCACCGAAAAACCGGGAGCAAGAAGCCGTGAGAAAGGATAAGCAAAGAAGAAGATGATCGCTGCTAAAGCCAAGAAGAAGATAAGAGTAAGGTTCATTACTGTTGCGGTCACTTCCCAAGCTTCCTTCTTTTTTCCTTTTGAAATATAAGAGATAAAGGTGGGAATAAAGGCTGCCGAGAGCGTCCCCAAAATAAGAATTTCAAAAAGAGTGTCAGGAAGACGGAAGGCAGCGAAATAAAGCCCAATTTTGCTCTCACTAAAAAACTGGGCTAAGGCTCTATCCCGAACAAGCCCCAGAATCCTCGAGGCAAGAGTGAAGATCGACAAAAGCACTGCCGCCGAGAGAATATCCGGCTGCTTTCGATAAAAGGGTTGCAAAATTGAGCTGAGTGCTCGGCGAAGCACATCAAAATGCTAACATAATATCGCTAGGGTCTAGGGGTTAGGGTCCTTGAAACTCCAGTCGCTAATCGCTAAACCCTATTCGCAAAAAAGATGCCTCACCTTAAAAGTGCTGCAAAACGTTTGCGGCAGAGCCGTAAACGGGAAATAGGAAACAAAAAAATTAAAAACCAGATCGAAAGGTTAGTGAAAAAAGCACGAAGTGCAAAAAACCTCTCCACCATCTATAAGGCAATTGATAAGGCGGTCAAGCGTAAAATCTTTCACCCAAATAAAGCCGCGAGGATGAAACAGATGTTGAGTAAGAGATTAGCCGCTAAATGATTGTTGAGGGAGGCGCAAGAAACCAATTTCGAGGAACCCTCCAGAGGCGGGCAGGCATCCCGCAGATCCTTGGCGAGGGTTTTCCCAAAGCGAAGTCCCGCAGTGTCTGAGCCAACCACCCGCCAGAGGCGGGACGGAGGTACAGGAAGAAGCAGGGCAAGGAAACCCCTCACTCCCGTACCGAAGCCTGAAAGGTTGGCAAGTTTGCAGGACGAGAGTAGGGAAACCCGAGCAAGCACCTCCGAGAAATTCGGTTTCCGAGCCAAAACTATGGAGAAAAAAGGCATTGAACTATTAGAAAAGGCTCCACCGTCAAAGCTCAAGCAAACAATTGTTGCAACCACAAAGAAAGTTGGATTACCTCTGGCAATTGCGATCCAGCTTATCTTTCTAACCCTCCTCGGTTTTTACTTCAAGTTAAATTGGGACCTTAATGCTCTTTCTGCCTCAATCGACGAGAAAGAAACCGTTCTTGAGCAAGGGAAAGAGTTAGAAACTCTCTTCCGCCGAACCCAAAATAAACTCGAAACGATTGCCGCTGTTAAAGAGGATTTTTGTTATCCCTGCGCCTTAAAAATCCTTGGGAAGATCACTCCCGCCTTGGTTAACTTCAACACAGTCATAATCGAAGGTGAAAAACTTTCGATTGTCGCTGAAACCTTCCATGGGCCCTCCTTGGCGCTTTTTGTTGCAAACCTTCTTGAGGAGAAGGCGATTAAAGAAGTGGTCATTACCTCCGGAAGCTTAAGCGAGGATGGACGTTTTAACTTTACGATGGAGCTGTGGTTTAACAAAGCAGAGGTAACCCAAAATGACTGATCGTTTTTGGAAGGTAAAAAGTTTTCTTCCTCCGTATCTTGTTTCGATTCTCGCCCTTTTCTCTATTCTTATTTTTGGAATCTGGGGAATAAGACCGCTATTTTTTAATGTTACCTCCCTATACTCGGCGCTGAAACATGGAGAAACTTATGAGGCAGCTTTAACCGCGAAGATCATCGCCCTTAAAGAAGGGAAGGAAAACCTCGCACAAATTGCCGCAAAGATGAAGATAATCAACGAAGCTGTCCCTGATGATCCAGCGCAGGCAGAGCTGATTGAAGAGCTCTCAGTTGATGGAGGAAGAACAGGGTTCTCATTCACCAGTATCTTTTTCAAAGGAAGGGAAACTGGGGATGAAATTGGTTCGGAAAGCTTTGAATGCTCCCTTCGAGGAAGCTCAACGGGACTGACCCGTTTTTTAGAGGAACTTACCAAAAAGCGGCTGGTGAAGATCGAGTCGGTTCAGTACACTCGAAGGGCAGCAGAAGGAGGAGATATCCTTGAGATAACCTTACGCGGACGAAGCTTTTACCATGAGTAAAGATCTGGCAGCGATCCTTATCCTTACCTTAATCACTTTTTTTGCCTGGGTAGGATTTCGGGGGATGGTTCTTTTGCGCAAAACTCCGCAACCTTCTTTTATTGGAAAGACTGTTGAACCACTAAACCCCCAGCTTCGGGTAGATATCATTGAAAAACTTTAAGAGGTCAGCTTCCTGATAAGAAGATCAAAGGTAACCGCATCGCCCTTGCCTTTTTTAATATTTAAGTCTTCCTTAAGAAGTAGGGAGAAGGCACAGGCAAGCTCTTCTTCTGTAAAATTTCTCTCCAACCGCTGCAACTTTTCCAGAACATAAGGATGAAATCCCTTTTTTACTTTTCCTTTTACCTTTGCAAGATTTCTCATCTGCCAGACCACCATCGTCAAAAGAAAATGAACATCTTCTCCTGACTTTATCAGGCGATGGGCTTGCGCGAAAGCTTTCTTTCTATCCTTCGCAACCAAAGCGTCAAGAAAAGGAAAGGCATTTTTTGGAACCTCCTCGCGAAAGTAGAGGATCTTTAACTGCCGGTCGTGGGGAAGCTTCTCTGGTGGAATTTTTTCAGCAAAGATAAGCGCGACATCCTTGTCACCCGCTTTAATAAGCTCCATTAATTTTGACAATTCAGCAAGGGGGGGCTCCTCAATAATCACCAACTCCCGCCTACCGGCGGGTAGGCTTTTTTGACTGAAGAGGGTCGGTGAGGCAAGATACATAGAGAGTTCTGCAAACCCTCCCTTGCCCTGCCCGTCCGGCAGGTGGGCAACGGGCAGGTCTTTCTCCCAAAAAACCGCCTCCTCGTATCCCTTTTTGAGTTCAAGCAAGGCATCCCGCAGGGCCGGTTGGTTTTCCCCGTGAAAGAGATAAATCATTCAAACAGCAGCTCCCGCACCGCTTTGTGGATCGCATCAAAGTTTCCTCCTTTGGGGACAAGGATATAGGCGCCACCGTAAAGGGAAGGTTTTCCCACATAGGTTAGCTTGCTCTCTGGATCGAGGACCAAAGTTTTGACCTCCTCCAGATCTTGAAAGTTGTAAAGGAGTTCCAAAGCCCGCTGCGTCTCGCCCAAAGAGGCGTTCATCTTGATCGTTTTCGTGAGTTGGTTGTAAAGTTTAATCACCTTCCCCGGATTAAGGAGTAAAGAGAGAGAGAGAATCTTGTCCTTCACCGCCAGGATAACTTTCTGCTGACGCCGTACCCGGGCAAAGTCAGAACCTTCTCCTCCGGCGATTCCCCTCCGCGAACGGCTGTACTTCAAGGCCCGCTCCCCGTTCATCTTCTGGCAACCTTTATCAAAATGGAGATGCTCATAGCGCTGAGAGAGCGGGGCGTTCTCCTTTCCCGGAACGGGATAACCATAGTCGTCGAAGGTCCGCTCGACACAAACCTCAATCCCACCGAGAGTATCAATAATCTCCTTAAAGCCTTCAAAGCCCACCACTACCCAGTAATGAAGGGGGATTCCCAAAACCTGCTCAACCATCTTTTTGGCCGCTTCCACTCCCTTCCCCTCATCAATCTTTCCGTTTAGCTGCACCGCTGCGAAAGCGTAAGCGGAGTTAATCTTTCCTTGACCACCGGTTGCGAAAGAAACCCAAAGATCACGAGGGATAGAGATTAAAGCGGGGTCCCCCCCGCTTAGGGAGAAGGAACCAACAAGAATTGTATCGGTGTTAAGCAGGCCACCATTGGCACGGGTATCCAAGCCCAAGATTAAAGCATTCACCCGTCCATCAGTTTCTTTGAGCTTGGTGGGATTGATAAGGCGGGCTACAAACGAGATTGGGGAAAAAAGGGCAGTTAAAAGATCGCCTTGCCAGAGAACAAAACCGCCCCCCAGAAGAGAAAGCAGCACAAGGAAACCAACGATCAATCCAATCTTTTTTAAGCGGCGGCGCTTTTTAATTTGTCGCTCCTGGTCAAGATCAAGGTTGTGCATCAAAGTAATTTTCACAATAGATCTTAATCATTTGTCTCAACTTCCCTTCCTCCAAAAGACCGTGGGGGGAAGGGACAGAAAAAAACCTCGCTGGGATTTTAACATGATGAGGATTAAAGCCTGATCTTTTCTGAAGAGAAAGCTTTTGGGCAAAAATCTTCTCAACCGTATCTTCTAATTCTTCATGGCCCACCCCAGCCCCAACCCTCTCAAGAGCCGCAAAAGCAGTCGCCGTCTCTTCAAACACAAGAGAGAGATAACCACACCCGATCAAAAGCTGAGAAAGGATCTTCTTCTTTTCCTCCGCCACAAGCGCCGTGACAACCAATGCGGGATCCAGTTCTCCTTTAAGAAGATCAAGATCCAAAAGGAATCCCCGATTCTCCTCAGATGTAGCGGAAAGCGATAAAACTTGAGAGAGAATACTGGCATAACCGTTAAAATACGGGAGAAACTCCATCCCCCCCAACGTTAAGGCAAATTCTGCACCGCCAAGCTGCTTCACTCCCTCATCCAACCCCAACCCAAGAGCTTTCGCCCAATCTTCCTTCCCGTCCAAAAGGGCATCAACCAGCGTTAAATAAGTTTCAACATCACCAAAAGAGAGCTTCTCTTTTTCTGTAAGATAAGCCAGAATCACACCAAGCGAGGTGGGATCAAGACCAACCCGGTAAGCAATAGACAAAAGTTGAACCACCTCTTCTTTAGATGTAAGGCCAAGGAGAGGACCCAAAGCGACAACGCTTTCAAAGTCGTATGGAACGTAGTTTTTATCATGTAGAACCAGATGGAGGCAACCTACAGGACATCCATCGCAAGAAAGTCGGGCAGGACTGGTAAGGGACTCCACCAACTGGTTTTGATCTTCAAAGTTTGGTTCATTGAGATTTTCAAAAGGAACACCGGAGATCTTTCTTTCAACCTCAAGATTCTTTAACGTCCCTCGTCGCTCCAGCTCTTCAAATCCCTGAACCTTTGACAAAAGTAGGGAGAAGATCTCCTCATACTGCTTAAGGGTTCCAAGATCTTCCTCCCCGGAGGAAGAAACAACCAATCCTTTCAGCCTTCTTTGGCTAAAAGCCGTTCCCAAACCCCCTCGGGGAAAGGCGAAAAATTCATCAATATAAAGAGGGGAGAAGGTGATCCCCTGCTCGGCTGCAAGCCCGGTTGCAAGAACGGATCTTTGTCCCGGCACTCCTTCTGAGGAAAGGAGGAGATCAAAAACCTGCCCCGTTTCTTTGTTCATTAAATACGCCCCATCCTTAAAAAGAGCTTGCTCTTTATCTAGATTGATAATCACTGGCTTCTCCGCTGCTCCTTTAATCACTACAGCTTGGTATCCCGCAAACCGCAAGGAGCGGGCAAGATGTCCTCCGCCTAAGGCGGTGGTAAGAAAACCGTTTTGAGGAGAACGAAAAACGGCAATTGTCTTTGAACAACCGGGAATGATCCCGCTTAAAGGACCAATCGCAAAAACGATCGGATCTTCTTCCAGGTACTCTTCAAAAAGCGCCAAGGCCCAACCCAACCCCCCAACCCAAGGAGCAAGATCCTCATGGGTTCGAACCTCAAAGGATTGGTTAGTTAGATCAAGGTGTAGAACCGTTGGGGGGTGGTGGGCCATTTTTATTCTTCGGCAATCTCAAAACAATTGGCAGGACAGATATCGCGAATCTCCTTGTAATCTGTCTTTTGGCCATAGTCAATGACCGCTTTGAAACGGGGTTGGCCAGGTTTAACTTTTCGAATCTGAATAAGAGAATCCGAGTACGAGAGCTTACCTTTTGTCACTCGGGAGGCAACCAACTCGCAAAGTCCACAACCAATACAATCCTCCATTCTTGCCGCTTTGAGGATTTTCGCCATCTCAAGAGATAAGGGTATCACATTAAGTGATTAGTAATAAGTGATAAGTGATTAGCGAACAGGAGAAAGGGCGAGGGATTTTGAGAAAGCGCAGCGTTGCAGTGTCTGAGCCAACCCCGAGCGCAAGTCGAGGGGAGAAGGTACAGGAAGAAGCAGGGCAAGGAAACCCTTCGCTCCTGTACTAAAGCCTAAAGGTTGGCGAGTTTGCAAGCGAGAACTTGAAATCCCGAGCCTGAGGCCTAGCCGTGAGCCAAAGGCTCAATCATAATGGCCAAGGGCAACAAGTCCGGGGAGTTTTTTTCCAGCGAGAAATTCAAGCATCGCTCCACCACCAAGGGAAACGTAACTTATCTTTGAGGCAAGACCAGAGGCGTTTAAGGCGGCAATCGTGTCTCCCCCGCCAGCAATCGTCTTCCCCGGCAAAAGTGCCAACTCTTCCGCGATCATCCGCGTCCCTCGCGCATAGCGAGGTTTTTCCCAAACCCCCAAAGGCCCGTTCCAAACAACCGTCTTTGCTTCCTTGATAATCCCAGTAAAAAACTTGACCGACTTTGGCCCGATGTCATAAGCGTCCTTAGCATCAATTGGAAAAACAACATTGGGGATCCTCTCAAGTTCCCGAGAAAACATCAACAGTCCTCCAAGAAGGACCTTATCGGCAATCTTCGCAAAAGCCGGTACAAGTGGTTTCTTGGTCTCTGTCTTTGCCCCCCCGATGATAAAGATCAGCGGCCTCTCTGGCTTCACCAAAACACTCCCCAACTCTTTTACTTCCTCCTCCAACCTTAACCCTGCATAGGCAGGGAGGTGCTTTGGTATCTCAACAATCGAGGCGTGTTCCCGATGGGAAGCAGCAAAGGCGTCGTTGACAAAAATATCGCCCAGCCCCGCCAATTTCTTGGCAAAACCTAGATCGTTTTTTTCCTCACCGTCCCAGAATCTTAAATTTTCCAAAAGGGCGATATTTGGTAATTGGTAATTGGTAATTGGTAATTCGGGGAAGAACTCAATCCGTTTTCTCAAAAGCTCCTGAAGACGCACCGCTACCGGTTCAAGGGAGAGTTTTGGATCCCTCTTCCCCTCCGGTCGCCCAAGGTGTCCAATGACAATTACCTTTGCTCCTCGATCAAGAAGATACTTGAGGGTGGGCAGGAGCGCTTTAAGACGTGTATCATCGGCAACTTCAACTTGACCAGAACTTGCCTGCCGAAGAGGCAGGTCCAAATCCGCGCGCAGGATTACCTTTTTCCCGGAAACTTTAGCTGCCTTTACCGACTTCATCTTACTTTTTATTCTACCCTATTGACGGTAGTTTAGGAAAAATTCCCTTCTGTTAGAATGGTTATTGTGAGAAAAGACATAATAATTGGAATCCTGGTCGTGTTTGCGGGTCTGTACCTTTTTCTTTTCCTAGCGCTTCTTAGTTTTGTTATCAGCTCAAGTCAACACTTCCTCCCCGAGGGAATCCTCCTTATTATTCCGGCAGTTTTAGGGTTTCTTCTTTACAAAAAGTGTGCGTTGCCGTACCTTGAATCAATTGAAGAGGGGGGCAACCTGACCCGTAAAGAGGTTTGGGAACAGTCTCCATACAAGGAGATCGGTTTGGTACTTTTTACCCTGCTGATGCTGACAGCGATCCTCGTCAGCGGAACTATCGCAACCAGTAAACAAGGAGGCTTAATCCAAGTCGCCCACGAAAACTTTAACCTCCTTTTGGAACTGCTTAGAAGATAGCTCCGCGACTATCAGAGATTTTAGAGGAACTTGAAGGTGGAAAGAACCTGATTAAAGATTTGCAGGGATGTGATACTGCCTGCAAATGTTGTCGAGAGCTCAAAAACCCGCGTGTTAAAGAAGCCGTAAGCATAATATTGCGGTCCAAAAGTTACGATGGTGTCGCTTGAAACATACCAATCGTCGCTACGGTTCCAAGTTATTTCCTTTGTCAACAAGCCACGTATTGAACTGTCGTTTTCTATCCAGCTAACTCCCGTCCTGCCTGAGGTGTTCTGGTAAACCGTAATTGTCATCCAAGGAAATTCCCCCACGGGATAAACACCATAGGAAAAACTAACTCCGTCTGAACTTTCCGCTACCCTCGCTACATCTCCTGGATATTTAATTGAGAACCCAAGAGTTGTATTCTCGTAAGTGTTCCAATTCTTGAACGGGTCTACCGTGGAAAAGGTAGAGTCTTCAGAGACAGCTGGATTGCCAGCAACATCTTTAGACTTCACCCGGAAGTGGTAGAGGGTTCCTTTTGTGAGCCCACTAAGAGAAACGGAGTGGGAAGTTACTAAAGTGATATCTTCCGTTGTTTGGGAGCCGTAACTTGTGGTTGCTCCATACTCTACCTGAGAAGTCGCCTCTACATCGGTGGTCCAGCTAATGGTAGCTCCAGTTTCGGTGATGTTTGTCGCCTTGACGGAGGAGATTACAGGCGGTTCTTTCTCCTCTTCTCCTCTTCCAAAGAACTCCTTGACACCTGCGGGAAGGAAGTTATCAAGATAAGTTGTCCTCCAAGCGAGAACAGATCCTACTCCACCAAAGACGATGATGAAGGCGATCAGCAAGAAGATTAGCTTCTTCCGAGGAAATCTCTTAGGGGTTACCGCTGGTGGCTGGATTGGTGGTTGGGCTGGCGTAGTCTGTTGTTCTTCCACTTCTTCTATATTCTACATTCGGCCAAAGGCTGAAAGCAAGGAGCGCAGCGATGCTACAAAACAGGGGCGTGTCAAGAAATCTCAGAGGAACTTGAAGGTAGAAAGCATCAAATCGTAGATTTCTCTGTATTTGGTTTCTTCACGTTCATATTGCGAGTAGCGAATAGCAAAAGTAAAGAAATAAACTCTAGGAGGGTGGGAAGCAGTTCCGCTCTGGGCAACAGCTGATCCAATTTTGTATAAACGGTTGTCCGCTATGAACATGAACGCAACCTGCTCCCCTTGCACTCCTCCGATGGTAATAGATTTCCTTTCAGCTTTGCATCCCTCCATGCAGAATAGCTCGTCTTCGTCACATTCTTCTTTGGTGCAATCTTTACATTCTCCTTCTTCTTTGCACCTTTTAACAGAGATAAGAGGGTCTGGAATCCCGCCTGGGTACGCTTGCACAGCAATCAAAACTACCTCGCCTCCTTCATGTTCCATATCTTCCCGTTTAACGAAGAAGTACGCCAGGGGTGAACTTTGCGCCAGAGTCCCCTTACCACCACCGGTAAGCCATGTTGAAGGATATTTAATCGAATATCCATACTTTTCATTTTTGAGAGTCTTCCAACCTTCGGTGGGGTCTTCCTCAGGGAGGAACGCAAAAGTGGAGATCATTAAATCATAAATTTCCCTGTGTTCAATCTTGTGTAGGTTGAAGTAATAAATCCTCCGCTGATATGTTCCTTCGCGAAAGACGGCCGAGTAAACCCAATCAAGATCCAGGAAGATAACCTGCTCCCCCTGTAGACCTCCGATGGTGACAGATGTCCGTTCCACTTTCTGTTTTTCCCCGTATAGCTCATCGTCAATAAGGGGATCCGGGACATCACTGCCCGTTGGCAACGTGACGGCTGTAACCACAATCGCTTTTGAGGCAAGGTCTCCTGGCCCAAGATTTTCCTTACTGGTTTCAAAAACCACCTGTCCTTCTTTAGTACTGCCGTAAACCCAGGTTGGCGGGTACTTTAGCTCATAAGCACGTTTTTCATCTTTGTAAGTCTTCCAATTCCTAGTCTCCTCCTCAACTTCTCCAGGTGTCAGCTCCCTGCGTTCCTCACCCCTTCCAAAAAACTCCTTCACCCCTGCCGGAAGATAGTTATCAAGGTAGGTTGTCCTCCAAGCGAGAACCGATCCTACTCCACCAAAACCAATGATAAAGGCAACCAAAATAAGAATTGGCTTCTTCCAAGGAAATCTTTTAGAAGGGGTAGGTGTTGGGTATTGAGAGATAGCAACTTGTTGTTCTTCCACTTCTTCTATATTCTACGAGATGGGGGGGGCGTGTCAAATCAAGGAATCATTCCGTCACCCGACAACGAGTTGAAACGCAGACCGCCCCGGAAGGTGGGGTTGGACAAGGACTGCAATAGATCCCGGTGCAGGAGACTGTTTTCTCCTTTGAATAGTCTTTCCCTACTTCAAAAGGAGCAATCGTCAGATTGGCTTCAATCTCAGAGGTAGTAAAAGCTTCCGCACAGGTGCAGCACTTATCCAACCGGATCCCCAAGGCGCAATCGGCATCCTTCTCACAGGAAGTTATCACTTCACTTACGAAGCGGAAACTTTCCGCCATCTCTTCAAAGACGGTGATGTAGTTCGTGATTATTCCAGGATCAGTTTTGTACTTAAAAAGAGTAAGGAGAAAGTCGTTTTCCCCGTGGGCAAAGAAAACACTTTCTGTCTCAGGAGTGGTGGTTCGCTCCCCAAAGATCCCGTTGGTGTGAAAGCTGCATTTGCTTTGATCTTCCTCGCAAAGAGTCTTTCCCCGCGTTTTGTTGGAAGCAATCCTAAGGAGGATGTACTCTTGGGGGTTCTCTTCCTCTTCGGAAACTTGAGGGGAGAAGAGGATGAAAGTTGGCTTCACCTCCTCCGCCTTCCAATCTTGAGGGTAACGAAGGGTAAAGTTGTAGCTTTTACTTTCGTAGGTTTGCCAACCGGCATATTGGTCAACCGCTTCCGGCTTTGCCGCCTTCTTCCCCAAGTACCAGTTCATCGCCAAATAACCGCCAAGGAAAGAAAGCACCACCAGCGCAAAAACAAGAAATCCCAACCCAACTTTCCGCCACGGAACGGCTTTAATTTTTTCCCCCCAGCTTCTCATCAATATCAAGTATGCTAAATTTAAGAGGTGTTTTTCCAGTTGCCGGCAGGGGAGATTATCGATCTTGTTGGCCGTTATTTTGGCCAGTTTGGATACCCTTTGATTTTTTTAAGTGCGTTCCTCGAAAATATCGCGATCATCAACTACTTTACCCCTGGATCAACGGTGATCTGGATCGCCGGCTTTTACGCCCAGCAAGGGCTTCTTAATCCTTTTTTAGTCTGGATCACCGCCGCTGCCGCCGCTACTTTGGGAAACCAGATTGATTACCTTCTTGGATACAGCGGCATCTATCACCTCATCCGCGTCTTTAATCTTGAAAAAAGGGTTGAGGAGCAAAAAAGAAAATATGTTCGCAAAGAGAATATCATTGAGGCTTTTTTGATCTATATGATAGGGCTCATCCGCTCCTTTCTTCTTGTTGCTTTGGGAGCGCTTCGTATCCCTTGGCCAAAGTACTTTATCTTCACCGCCACCTGCGCCGCTTTTCGCAAAGGACTTTTCGTTGCCATCGGCTATTTTTTTGGGACAAACCGCCCTTTTATCGAGTGGTTCTTTTCTAACTTCTGGTGGATGGGGCTGGCGCTTCTTCTTCTTTGGGTCATCTTTAGAAAGACAATTTTTAAATATGGGCAGATGATTTGCGCTAAGATAAAAGGAAAATGAAGCTGGAAGGAAAAATCACTCAACTTATCGCAATTATCATCATTGCAGTTGCCCTTTATCTTGTCGGGCCATGGATTATCAACAGCTTAGGAGAGATCTTTCGGGCTTTGGAGGGGAGAAACCTTAACCTCGAGCAACTCGAATGACGTGCTTCACTAACGTGGCGTCGCTTCGCTCCTTCCTTTCTCGCTTTCGCTCGAATGTAACGACTAAGACCATCTTCACTCAAAGTCAAAAGCGCTAGACTCGTTCAGAAGGAACGCGGGGTATCATTTTCGAGGAACATCCCGCACCCCGCACCGCATAACCATCAAGAAAGCAGATAAGATTAGGTGCGGGGGAGGGCGAAGCGGCACGGGAAAAGACCTTAAATTAAAGAAAGATAGCGAACGCTGTTTCCGAGAAAATCAGTACCCGAGTCCCTTTCAACTACCAACTCTGAGGACGTGCTCGACTAAGGTGACGGCGTAGGCCCACTCATTATCGTACCAAGCGAGAACTTTCACGAAATCATCATCAATCACCCGCGTTAAGGTAAGATCCACGATTGAAGCATAAGGGTCGGCGATAATATCGGCAGAGGTAAGCGGCTCCTCGGTAACCTTTAAGATCCCCTCCCAGCGCTTGGTTTTTGCGGCTTCTTTAAAGATCTCGTTGATTTCAGAGACGGAGGTTTTTCTTTTAGAAAGGAAAGTAAAATCGGCAATCGAACCACAAACAACCGGGACGCGCATCGCAATCCCATCAAACCGCCCTTTAAGCTCAGGGAGGGAGGCGATCACTGCCTCCGCCGCCCCGGTGGTTGAGGGAACAATGTTAGCTGCCGCGGCACGCCCCCTTCGATAATCTTTTGTCGCCGGACCATCAACCAAGTTTTGGGTCGCGGTATAGGCATGGACGGTGTTTAACATTCCCTTAACCACTCCCGGATTCTCCATCGCCACTGCCACAACCGGAGCAACGGCGTTGGTCGTGCAGGAGCCGTTGCAGGTGACAACCGGCAGATCCGGCTCCTCAAACCCTTTATCGTTAACTCCAATTAAAAGCTGGGTGACATCCTCCGCCGGAGCAGAGATCACAACCTTTTTTGCTCCAGCTTGAATATGTTTTGAGGCATCCTCCAAGTTAGCGAAGCGGCCGGTTGATTCCACAACCACATCAACCCCCAGCTTCTTCCAGGGAAGAGCGGCGGGATCTTTCTCGGAAAGGACTTTGATCTTCTGTTTATCCCAAGCACCACCGAGGGACCCACCAACGAGCAAACTGTCGCCTTGGACCTTAACCGGTTTATCATAACGGCCATAGACGGTGTCGTAACGAAGGAGGTAAGCGAGATTTGCCGGATCGGTTAAGTCATTAACGGCAACAAGCGCCAGCTCCTTTTTCTCCAAGGCAAGTTTGAAGAAGCAGCGACCAATTCGACCAAAACCGTTTACAGCAACTCTAATCATAGATGCTTCTTAAGCCACTCCTTAAACTCCTCTTTGCTTCGCGCCCCGGTTATTCGGTCAACCTCTTTTCTTCCCTTCTCCAAAACATAAGTGGGGATAGAGAAGATCTCGTAGCGCTCCGCTTCTTTCTGCTTCTCATCAACATTGATCTTCTCAACCTCAACCTTTCCCTTAAACTCCTTCTCAATCTCGGCAATAACGGGTTTCATTAACTTGCAAGGGGGGCACCACTCGGCCCAAAAATCGATAAGCTTCAACATCACCACCACGATAGCAAATTTGAAAAAATAAAAAAAGGTGGTTCCGTCAAACCAACGTGTTATGATCAAAAATGAAGACCAATGAAAGAGTTTATCTCTGTAATCTTTGTCTCCCTCCTCTTTCTCCGTTTTGCCACTACCCCCGTTCCTACAACTTTAGACAGTTCAACACCTCCTCCCCAGGAGACTTCCTCACTACCTTCAAAACCGAAAACGATTGATGGTTTGCCCTACACCCGCCGGCTGCGGGTTTACACCACTTCCTACGATGGGAACTGTCCCGGCTGTCGGGGGAGAACTTACTCTGGAACAGAGGTGAAAAAAGGTGTTTGTGCCGTTGATCCTAAAGTAATCCCACTAGGCACTTGGTTTTACATTCCCAACTACGGCAAGTGTCACGCGGAGGATATCGGTGAGGCAGTTAAAGGGCTGCGAGTCGATGTTGGTTGGACAGATGCTAGTAAAGGTTGGCTTCCCCAAGGCTGGAAGGACATTTATATTTTGAAGTAACTGAGCTTCAAAATAGAATGCAAGTTCACATTCTCGAGTGAAGCGGGAATGTGAGCTCAAACAAAGTGAGGGTTGTATATTCTTAAATAAATGCGATACAAAAAGAAGCTAGGACAAAATTTTTTAATCGATCCACATGTTATCCGCGAAACGATAGAATCTGCACAGATCAGTAAGGCCAATGTAGTAGTTGAAGTCGGGGCGGGAACGGGGGCTCTTACCCGCCCGCTGGCGGAGAAGGCGAGAAAAGTCATCGCTGTCGAGATTGACAAAGATTTGATTCCCGAGCTCCAAATGAACCTCAAGGGTTTGCCGACCAAGTCGAGCCTCGCCTCTGGCGGGGAAAACGTTGAGATTATCAATGAAGATATCCTCAAACTGGAAATTGGAAACTGGAAATTAGCAGATTTCAAGGTCATTGGATCGATTCCCTACCAGATCACCTCACCTTTGATTCACAAGCTGTTGAAAACAATCCCCAGACCAGAATCGATCACAATTGTTGTTCAAAAGGAAGTGGCGGAAAAGATCGTAGCAAAACCACCAAGTGCAACTTACCTTTCAAACTTTGTTGCTAATTTTGGGCAGGCAAAGATTCTTCGGATCATTAAGCCAAACGCTTTCCGTCCTCAACCCAAAGTCGATTCTGCTCTTCTTCACATCGCTCTATACCCTAAACCCTATACCCTAGACCCTAAATTCGAATCCTTCCTCCATCATGGCTTCGCCCAGCCGCGAAAGATGCTCAACAAGCGGTTTCCAAAAGAACTGCTTCAAAAAATTGGAATTGATCCTCAAAGACGACCCCAAACCTTAGGCTTTGAGGAGTGGGTAAAACTTTTTAAAGCAACAAGAGGTTAATACCGGCGGAGAAATTTGCGGACCCGCTCGACACCGGCGACGGCGAGGTAGCGCTTGGTTAAAGGATAATCCCAGGCGCCAAGATAATCCATCCGATACCCCCCGAAACCCTTTTTGAAAAGGGAGTAGCCATACCAGGGGTGGTGAGGATCATCGGTTGGGGCGATCCCCCAAAGGTCGTAGAAGTCAAGATCCTCCTTCTTCGCCTGCCGAATCGCTTCCCACTGAAGAACATAAGCGGCGGGAATGTCACTTCTTACAGAGGCGGCATGAAGGTAAGTTGCGGTGTCGCCGTAGGTAACGATGACTGCCACCGCCAAGATATTGCTCTGATATTTCGCCAGATAAAGCTCCGCCATTCCGCGGGGAGCGAGGATCTCAAACTGAGTTTGCAGGTACTTTCGCGAATGGGGGGTAAAGCCCTGCCGCCTGTAGGTAGCAACCATCAAGCGGTGGAATTCCTCCATCATTTCTGGATCACGGCTGCGTTCAACCTCAATCCCCATCTCCTGCCCTCTCCTGACAAGATAACGGGTCGTCTTGCGCATCCCCATCAGAAGAGCCTCCTCGGGTGCACGAAGGTCCAAAAGAAGGGTCGCCCCTCCCGCTTGGGAGGTAGCAGCGATTGGACGGAAGCCTAACTTTCTCAAAAGCTCCTTCCCTTCCTCCGTCGCCTCCCAGGGGGGTTCTACCCTTAAATAGTCCACCTTCTTACTCTCCGCTAACTTTTTAAGATAATCTATTAAACTTATCACTGGTCCCTTATCGCTGGTCACTATCAGAGGTCCGTGGGGAACATAAACAAACTGCCCTAACTTTCGTCCACCAACTAATGCCTGTACCCCCCCAACCATCTTTCCCCTGTCAAGCAACCCCAGCCGGTGGTGGGAAAGGCCCATCGCGTCCTGAAATTCCCCCCAAGCCCAGGATTGAAGAAAGGGAGTATGGGGGGGTTGCGCAAGGACAAACTTCTCCCAGGTTTTCTCATCCAAGATCTCTTTGATCTCCACCCTGATAGAATGTTAGCAGATTACAATGTTGAGCAATCTACGGCAGTCAAAGGAATGGGCGAGATTTCTCGCCTCCCAGGGTTGGATAGTTGAGGAGGTTGGCGGGACAAAAGCTTACATTCGCAAACTCCCCGTTTATGGTTCGGTAATTAAGATTCAAAGACCTCCCAAGGTCCCTCCGGTTGAAGCAATTGATAAACTGGCACAAAAACACCGCGCCCTCTTCGTCAAAGTTGAACCACTCTCAACTGCTAACTATGAACTATCAACTAGTCATGGATTCATCCATGACTCTAGCCCAAATCTTCCCACCAAAACGATTATCATTGATCTTACCAAATCTGAGGAAGAGTTATGGCAAAATCTCTCCCAAGATGCTCGGCAAAGCATTCGCAAGGCAAAAAGTGATCAGTTATTAGTTATTAGTTATCGGTATGGAGAAAATAAGTTCGCTGAAGCGTTGAAGGAGTTTCACCAACTTCTTAAAAGAACTGGACGGCGTCAGAGATTCTGGACCCCAAGCCTCGATCAGCTTAAGACCAAGCTTGAGTACTTCGGCAAGAATGCTGTCCTTTTTCTTGCCTACTCCCCTATGCCAGATCAACCGATTGCCGGCCGCCTTCGGCGACCCGCTTCGCCGCGAGGCGAGGCCTCACCTCTGGCGGGCGCATTCAACTTGATCCACGACAGGATTAGCTACGGGTGCTATGCCGCCTCCTCCACCAAGGGTCGGGAGTTCCACGCCCCCTACCTTCTTATCTGGGAGATTATAAAGAAGGGGAAAGACTCAAAACTTAGAGCTCTAGACCTGGAAGGAATCTATGATCCTCGCTACCATAAACTCACCAAAAGCTGGCAGGGCTTTACCGTTTTCAAACGAAAGTTTGGAGGAAAGGAGAAAGAGTACCCCCCTCCGCTTGTGAAGTATTACCACCCGTTGGTTAGGTTGCTTTTTAAGGTTGGTTCTTTGTTCGACTAAGATGGATCTTATCTCACACGCACTTTGGGGAGTAAACTTAATCAGAAGCCGTGAACTTCTCCCCCTGGTAGTTGGGGTTTCACTCCTTCCTGATCTTGGGACGCTACCTGGAGTTTATGAAGTTCTTCGCCGCTACTACCAAGACTACCGAAGGGGAGTTCGAAGGAACTTCCGCCAGCTTTTAACCGATTGGCAGAGAATTGCCCCGAGCAATTTTGCTCTCAACTTTTACCTTGCTTTTCACAATGTTTTTGCCTGGCTCGCCTTTTCTCTCCTTCTCTTTCTTTTTGCCCAAAACTACCTTATCCTCTCCCTCGCTTACCTCTGGCACCTTCTTATCGATATTCCCACCCACTACGAACCAAAACCCCTCTACCCCCTCTCTAAACCCGGTCGTAGATCTTTTGATTCGCGAACAGACTGGTGGATACTGCCGGTCAATCTCCTCCTCTTAGGCACCATTAATTTCGCTATCGCTTTTCTCTGGTAATTAAAGAATCAAGGTATTAAAGAGGAAGCCGAGGAGAAGAACTAAGGGGACGGTAACCAAAACCAGAGCTAGCGCTGCTCGCTTGCCAATGTTGGTTAAAACAATTCCAACCTCAGTAAAATCGGTTACCACCCCTGCCTGGAGAAAAACGAAGGCGTTACCGAAAGCCCCAGTCTGTTTATATAGTTCAAAAGCGAGGGGGGAAGAGCCCTCAGAGCAGACCTCGATTATCGAGGCCAAGACTAAAGTTGCCAGCATTCCTAAGATTGTTGGGCCGAAAAACTGATGAAAGATTCGTTCAGGAATATACGCCCCTAAAACCGAAGCTAAGAAAAAGCCTAACAGGATCCACCAAACAACCATTTTTGCCAGATCCCAGACGCTTTTGAACACTCCAAAGATCAAAACTTTTAACCCAGGAAAGTGCCAAACTATCTTCCCCCTTCTTGGTCTCAACTTCGCTCCCTCAATCAACCCTTTATCTTCTAAAATCTGAAAAATAAAACCGGAGATGAGTGCCACAACTAAAGCTCCGCCGATTATAAAAAGAGCCTTCGAACCAAAGAGAGACAAGAGAAGGAAGGTGATTGACAGATTAGCCCAAGGGGAAGCAAGCAGAAATGTCAAAGTTGAGGCAGTAGAAGCTCCTTTTTTGTAAAGAGAGACGGCAATCGCCAGGATTCCGTGAGAGCAGGCTGAGGCAAGGAATCCAAGAAAAACGGCAATAATTATGCTCCGCCTTCCACGAGCCAGCAAGTTGACCATAAATTCTGGAGGGATCAAGACCTCAATCAGTCCACCAATCGCTAACCCCAAAAGAATTGCCCACCAGGTCAACTTTAGATATTGCCAAAAGGTCCTAAACAGCGGCGATAATAGAGTACTCCCAAACAAAAGAAGGGTAAGATGAGTGATGAAAGTTATGAAAATTACTGCCCCAATAACAAATAGTGGCTCTCGATACCAAGGCTGGCGCTGATGACAACAGGCGTGCGTTTCTTCCATCTTGTTAAACTACGTAGGCTTTGTAAACCTCAAAAATTTCCAGGTTCAAAATCCCTTCTTAAGAGGTTTGACTGGAGTCGAAACTAACTTCAAAAAAATTCGGCAGTCTAAATCTTATCTCCCTTACCCCCTCAATCCTCTGCAACTCATCAACGACCAAAGGCGCGTGGCCGGAACAGGGAATCTCAACTTTCAAAATCTTTGTCACCAATCCAGTTTGTCCCGAAACCATCACTTCACCCTTACTTAGCCGCAGTGCTTTCAAATTTGTCAGCAGAGGAAAAACGACCAAATAAAGTAACAAATTGATCCCTACAACTGCGGCGAATAAAGTCAAAAGATAGCCCTTCTTTTCTTTAATGCCCAACCAGGAAAGCTTCCGAATCCGGTATAAATAAACGAGCGCCGAAAGCACTACCAACCCAAAAAGAAAAATCCACCAATAAAGGAAAAAGGCGGGCATTAGCAACCAGTTCCGGAAAAAGGCCGTAGCTGCGGTTGAGCCACCAATTGAAAGTATCAAAAAGATCAAACAAAAGCTGTGAGGCAAAAGGCCATAAACCAAACCGGACCAAAAAACAGTTGTTTTTTTATCTTTAACCTCACAACAGCTTCTTTTATTTTCCATTTTCTCCTTCCTTAAAAACTTCAATAATCTCCCTAAAGATTCTTTTTCTCTCCTTTTCACTTTTGCCCTTGACTGCTTTGGTGACACAGGTTTCGAGGTGGTTTCGGAGGACCAACTCATTGACCTTTTTTAAAGCGGCGGTTACCGCCTGGTTTTGGCGGATGATATCGATACAGTACTTATCTTCTTCAATCATCTTAGCCACTCCTTTGAGGTGGCCGATCAAATAGCTCATTCGGTTAAGGAGGGTTTTCTTGCGTTTGTTGATCATGGAATCCTAGATACCCCCCCATGGGGGGTATGGTTGAATTTAGCTTACTAGATCGGGGGTACCATGTCAACTTTCCCGCAAAATACAAAGTGGGGTTTGCTCTCGCGATTGGCCCATCGGGTTTCCAGCGAGAACAACTTCAACCAATTTCCGATCCACCTCTTTTGAGGCGGCGAGAACACGTGCCGCTTTATCGTTAGTGTCAGCGATCACCACCGGAAACCCCAATACCTTTTCCAGCTGAGCAACGACTCTCCCCGGATTCTTTGGTCCTAATTTGGCATGGCGATTGTAAGGAGGTAGGGTATAGTTGCAAGGTCCATCAATCGCATTAATGTTTCCCCCGACAACGTGGTAGAAAACTCCCCTTATTCCAAAAGGTTTAGTGATAGCGCTGAGAAGAAGAGCTAAGGCGAAGCGGAAAGGATTTGCATCCCGCAGAGCAAGCTCCATCGTGTAGGGGCTGCCGATCCCAATCCCGTAAGGTGGTTTATAGACAAATTTCGAAAGTAGTCTTGCCAGGAGAGAGGGTTCAACCATCTCAATCGGGAACGATCGCCCCTGAGTGATCGCCACAATCCGCTCTCCAACGACCAAGATGTCACCGGGCTGGAGATGAGGCTTGGCATACTTTTCCACCATCTTAACGATGTCATCGTTGGCAACGATCACGTGGGTTTTGATCGGGAGGCGGGCGAAGCGCTTTCCCGCAACCTTAATATAAAGCTTTCTTTCTGGGTTAGGTTTAAGCGGATTTTTGACCATCTTTAGAATCCAATATAAAGTACTCGCTAAAACTCGCCGACGTAACGGATCTCTTCCTCCAACTCGATTTTAAACCTTTCTTTAACTTTTTCCCTACAGAGCTCAATCAAGGCAACTACATCCTTCGCTTTTGCTTCCCCAAGGTTGACGATCATATTTGCATGTTCCTTGGAGATCTTTGCCCCACCGATCTTCCTCCCCTTTAACCCACACTCCTCAATCAGATAGGCGGTAGGAACCATCCCCCCTTTGATCTTTTCTTTCGGGATCATCTTTCTCGCCTCTAACCTCAATCCTCCAACCTCTAAATTTTTAAAGATACTTCCCGCTGAAGGGTAAGGAGGAACCTGCCGCCTAATTAAGTATTCTTGGACAAGCCGTTGACTTTCGGAGGGGTCGCCTTTTTTAAGCTTCAAGGTTACCTCAAGAATCACCCAGGGTTTTTCCTCAAAAATACTTTCCCGATAGCCAAACCTGCAATCACTGACAAGGAACAACCTTGTCATGTTATTTTCGTCTAAAATTTCTACCTTCTCCACCGTCTCAGAGAAATGGTGCCCGAAAGCTCCGGCGTTGCCAAAGACCGCTCCCCCAACCGTTCCAGGGATCCCCACCGCCCACTCCAATCCCGCCAAACCTGCCTGGATGGAATCGACGACCACCTCACCGAGAAGCACCCCCGCCTCGGCAATGATCTTCCCATCTTTGATTCCTGACTTTTGACCTTTGATTTGCATGACCAACCCAGCGAATCCTTTATCAGCCACCAAAAGATTACTTCCACCGCCCAAAATGAAAAAAGGAAGTCCGACTTCCCTCACCACCTTAACTGCTCGAATAACATCTTCTTTAGTTTTCGCGGTATAGAAATAACGCGCTGGCCCACCGATCTTAAAAGCAGTCAGCAGCGCCAAAGGAACATTCTCTTGAACCCCAGTAAGACCTTTTATCTCCACAGGAGAAGTTTAGCAAAGAGGTAAGTAAATTTCCTTTGTGACTTTTTTGATTTAGGACCCTTTCCGGAACTGTTCAAAGTTGGTAGCAACTGTTGGGTTGCTTGCTCTTAAAAGCTCAAGAACTTTGGTTCGCAGTTCAACTGAACTGATTATCCCGTCAATCGCCGCACTTTGGGCCCAGCTCTCAACCTGAGAAGCAATTCCTTCCGCCTCCCCTGGTGAGGCACCGGACCTCTGAAAACCAGCTGCCATCTTGCCCCGATCAAAGGGCTCTATCCGACCATCCTTCTTTCTCACTTTAAGCTCTGCCATCAGTTCATCACCCCCTTTGTGTTGTGGTCCAAGTTATCCTTTTAAGGATAGCAGTTTAAGGTCTTGCACCGCCCAAAAGCCAGCCTCCACGTTGGTTTGACGGAGCGTTTTGGGAACTGGATTAAAAGCTGCGGCGGCCCCCGCGATCACCAAACCCCGGTCGCTCTTCCCTTGGTCTGGCAACATTAACCACGATCCTTTTTCCTTCCACTTCGGTGTCATTTAATTTTTTAATCGCTTCTTCGGCGTCCTTGTCTTTTTCCATCTCGACAAACCCAAAGCCTTTGCTTTGGCCGGTCTCCCGATCCATAATTACCGTTGCCGATGTAACTTTACCCACTTCTGAAAACATTTCTTCCAGTTTGGAATCAGTAACACTATAAGGAAGCTTTCCGACGTATAATTTTTTAGCCATTTATTATCACCACCGTTCTTTTTTACAGCGCTGTTTATTTTTGATCAAGGAACGGTCGTAAACAGATGTAAATATGTTAACGCTCAATTGGACGCGGTTCTAATCGCTATCAATTTCGCTAACGCTCAATTGGACGCGGTTCTAATCGCTATCAATTTCGCTAACGCTCAATTGGACGCGGTTCTAATCGCTATCAATTTCGCTAACGCTCAATTGTAACACACCCCAACCTCGAAAACGAACTTGCCTGCCTCGCCGAATTTGAGTCAAGGCGGGTCAACGCCGCTGATCAGGGTTAAAATTGGCTAGCCCCCACCTGCGCCGAGGCTTCAACGGACGCGGCCAAAATCCACCAACCCGCTCTCACCATCCTTAGCCTCTCTTAAATCTCCTTTCGTCCTAAATCTCTTTCAATCTCCCTCAATCTGCCATTCACGCTATAACGTGTTATAACAGCGTGTTTGGTTTGGTGGTAAAATAGCAGTGGAGAGTATTGGTGGTTAAAAAGATCAAGATAAGATGGAGTGTCGGCAAAAGGAAAACCTTAAAAGCTGTCCCTGCACCTGGCCCGATTGCCCCAGAAAAGGAATCTGCTGCCTTTGTATTAAGCACCATTGGGAGAAGACAGAGCTCCCCGCCTGCTTCTTTTCAAAGGAAGCGGAAAAGAGTTTTGACCGCTCGCTTGAGAACTTCCTTAAAGATCAGGAAATTTTAAATGCCGATGGTAATTTTAATGCTCAAACCTGATTATCTTCTCGCTTAGCTGGTAGGAAGCTCCCTTTTAGCTTTATTCAATTGTCTTCCGCCTTGACGACTATGGGACCTTAAGTTAATATTGGGCCGGATTAGATCTTTAACAAACTTCCCATGGTAAAGAAAGGAGGAGATGATGGGAGAGCGCACTTGCGACGGAGAAGCATTTAAGCAGGCTTTGGAAGCCGGTACCGCTTGGTTGGAAAGAAAAGTTGAGGACATTAATCTGCTTAACGTCTTCCCCGTACCAGATGGTGATACCGGCACCAATATGTTTCTTACCATGCAGGCCGCCTTGGAGGAGATCGCTCGCTCCCCAGACCGTTCTCTCTCAACCGTTACTCGTAACGCAGCCCACGGTGCTTTGATGGGGGCCCGGGGAAACTCAGGAGTTATTCTCTCCCAGCTCTTGCGAGGATTAGCTAAAGTGCTAGACGGAGAAGAGACCCTTAATGTGGCGAATTTTGCAGCGGCCACGAAAGAGGCTTCTCTCGCCGCTTACAGAGGGATGGTTGCGCCTGTCGAGGGCACAATTCTCACCGTTGCCCGCGAAGCAGCTGAGGCTGCTGCCTCTGCCGCCGAGGGAGATGGCGATATCCTTTACGTCTTAGAAAGGGTGGTGGTAGCAGCCAAGCACGCTGTAGCCAGAACACCTTCCCTCCTGCCGGTGTTACGTGAGGCTGGCGTGGTTGATGCCGGCGGACAGGGTCTCTTCACCATCCTTGAAGGTGCGTTACACTTCGCCCGCGGGGGGAAGGTGGGGGAACCTTCAATCATCGAGGTGGCAACAAAACCAGAGGTGAGAACCGGTGAAGAGTACGGCTACGAGGCGATGTTCATCCTCAATGGTGAAAATCTGAACATAGAGGAAATCAAAGAGGCAATCGCGGCGATGGGCGACTCAGTGCTTGTGGTTGGCGACTCCAAGAAAGTCAAGGTTCACATCCACACCCCAGAACCGGACAGGCCTCTAAGCTATGCCGCAAAACTTGGCACCCTAACCCAAATCAGCGTTGAGAATCTGCAAGAGCAATATCAAGAGTTCGTCCGTCGCAAGGCTGAGACGGAGCTTCAGATCAAGTTCCCAAGGAAAGTGGATAACATTGCCGTTGTGGCCGTTGTTGCTGGGGAAGGATTAGCCCATGTTTTTGAGAGTATAGGAATTGATGCCCTCGTCCCTGGCGGTCAAACAATGAATCCCAGCACGGAAGAAATATTAAAAGCCATCGATGCCCTCCCGGTGGATGAGGTCATTCTTCTCCCCAACAACATAAACGTGATTATGACTGCGCAACAAGCCCAAAAACTCTCAGCAAAGAAGGTTGCAATTGTACCGACCGAAAATATTCCCCAAGGGGTCAGTGCTCTTCTCGCCTTCAACCGAGGAGCCAGCTTAAAAGTGAACGTGGAAACGATGGAGAGAGCAGCAAAAGAGATCCAAACAGGGGAAGTGACAACTGCTATCCGTTCAACTCAGATCAAGGGGATACGGGTGAAGAAAGGGGAGCTCATTGGTCTTCTGAACGGGAGTCCGGTTGTATCAGGTAGGAAGGTGGAGGAGGTTGTTCAAAAGCTGCTGCACCAAATGGAGGCTGAGCGGCATGAGGTGATCAGTATTTACTATGGCAATCTTATCAGCCAAATTCAGGCCGAGCAGCTAACCCACGAGATCTGTCAAAGATACCCGGAGCAGGAGGTAGAACTCGTTGCCGGTGGTCAACCTCACTATCATTACATCTTATCGGTAGAGTAGATTAAGCCCAGTTGCTACAAAACACCTGGGCTTTTTATTTTCGACTGGAAGGAGAAAAGAAGGTTCTCAAGCGAAGCGAGAGGTTCTTATCTTCAAAGCTGTTTCGAAATTTCTTTAAGCCAACGTCGGGGCGGTGGAGAAGGTGATTCAGCGGGATAACCCAAAGGCATAATCGCAATCGGGCGAAGACCATTTCCCAAATCCAAAATTCGAGAAACTTCTCCCTCATCAAAAGCTCCAACCCAACCGGCGGCTAAACCCATTTCGGTCGCTGCCAGCCAAAGGTTCTGGGCGGCGAGAGTAGTATCTTGGATAGCGTAAAGCTCCCTTCCCCTACTCCCGTATTTTGAGGCAGACCGGTCAAGATCAGCACAAAGAACAATCACCACCGGGGCGGTAGCAATGAAGCTCTGTCCCCACGCCGCTTCAACCAACTGCCTTTTAACCCCCTGATCGCGGACGACAACAAAAAACCGACTTTGAAGATTCCCGGCGGAGGAAGCCCATTGCGCCGCTTGCAAAAGCTTCTCTACCTGCTCATCGGTTACCCTCCGCGCGGGATTAAACTTTCTTACCGTCCTTCGTCTTTTAATCGCTTCAAAAACTTCCATCAGCTATCTCTCCGATCAATCTCTTTTATAACTTCCGTAGTAAAATCCCGACATAAATCCAAGGTCTCAAAGTTAATCTTATCTATCGTGTCCAACATCTGGTGGTACTGCGCAACATAGCCGATTTCGTTGATGGAGTTCATCATCACCGCCACCCTGAAACCCTCTTTAACGAGAAGACTGCACTCCGAGGGGACGGGGAGGCAAAACTCTTTTATCTTTTGGAACCTTTTGTTTTTCCTGACCAGCTCCCTAACAAGCGAGAACAATTCCTTATCAAAAGGCACAAAAAGCCCTGGCCCGCTGATTTCCCCTTCTGAAACTGTCAAGATATCCGCTCCCACACCATCCAGATCGATAAAGCAAGTAGTTTTTGGATCTAACCTGGATTCTTCGAGAAAGGTTTCCAATCCGTTAGTGATATTCTCCTCACTTCCGGTATTCAAAAAGACTAAGCCAGTGGTTTCAAGTCGATTTTTAGAAAAGTGCGGCGCCAGCGCCATCACCACCGCCGCCCCAGAACCGTTGTCAAAAGCACCGGGAACAAAGGGGGAAAAGAAGGTATGGAGGGTGAGGGCTACCGTTATAAGCAAGGTAACAACAACGTAAGATCCCACCAACAGTCTGGTCATCGGAACTGGCGAGAGAAAGAATAAAAGAAGGTTTAAGAGAACAGAAAAGTTGGAGATGAAGAATGGGCCGTTTAGGAACGGGGGAAAGCTTCTGGCCTTTGGGGCGAGACTCTTGGCGAGAGGATTCAAGAGCTTTATCCCAATCGTGCACCTTGGACTATCATAGTGTCCGATGACAACGACCGTTTTCTTCTTCCCTTTCCTGGAAGGGAGCTCAACAAAAACATTCTGCGATTCTCCGGGATAGATTCTTTTGAATGGGCCAAAGTACCGGAAGTGGTTGAGACCAAGCAGGAGAGCTCCCACCGCGAAAAAGATAAGCGAAAGGATAAGCTTATCGAGCAAGATAGAAGTCGTCGAGAGGATGAAGAAAGAGTAAGTTAATGGTTGAAGGAACCAGCCGTTCTTCACAATCCGGCATCGTTGCATCTCGGGCTTGAGGCCTAACTTTTTGTACTCTTGGAAGATCAGCCCCGCTGCCTTTTTCTCATAAACACTCCCCGTCCCCCGATGGGGAAGAGAGCATAGCTTCTCGAGAAAATATTTGGGCGAACTGTTTTCTGGCATCAAATCACCTTATAGGCGGGGCAAGCTTAAAGGCCGGACAAATATTCCTAAAATCACAGTAGTGGCAGAGGATCCCCGGTTTGGCGGGGAAGTTTGAGCTTCTGATCTCTCTGGCAGTCTTGATGATCTTTTCTTTCTCCTTTTCGAGCTGTTCTGACGTTCGCTTTGTTGTCATCTTTTTATTCTGCTTGAGGAAATAAAGCGCTAGAGAAGTAGGTTCAATCTTTAGCGCCTCGCGAGCGGCGAGGGCGTAGATTGTCAGCTGCTCATCCTGATCAACTTCCTTTTGGGATGCAACCTTGTCGGCCGTTTTATAGTCAATGACCTCATATCCACTTTTGGTGCGATCGATCCGGTCAATGAAGCCTGCCAGAAGAACGTTCTCCAGTTTGAGGCCAAAACCTCTTTCCAGGAAAACCGGCTCACTAAGCGTTTTTCGGTGGGCCTTAAAATAATCACGAAGGATTTTCTCACCCTCTTTCTTCACTAAGCGCTGGTCTTCAACCCCTTCGTAGCCAAGAGGAATCCAATGTCGTTCATAAAGATCAAGGAGATTACCAAGCGTTTGGCTCTCTTTGGAGAGACGGTGAAAATCCCTGAGAACCCGATGCATCGTTAATCCAAACGATTGGGCCCGGGCGGGAGGAACGGGAATTTTAAGAAGATAATGGTATTTGAACTTCAAGGGACAGGTCTTAAAATCCTCAAAGTAGGAGTAGGAAAAACGGGGGATCTCAAACTTTAATTTTCCTCTTTGAGTAACTTTTTTATCCTTTGGCACCTGCCAGATAACCGTTTTGTGGTCAATTACCGGCAACTCTTCAATCTTAACTCCCAGTTCGCTAAGAAAGGTCGAGGGTCGTTTTTCTTTAAGCCCTCCATATGTGCGGGCAAGGGAGAGGAAAAGCCGCTCTTTTGCCCGGGTGCAACCCACAAAAAACAGCCGCCGCTCCTCCTCAAGATGAGCATCCCCTGAAGG
>Ga0210057_1001027_pt1 | contig 43680 bp, 44 predicted proteins | sample CryGeyCG2114_010_2_FD_183968 | JGI IMG/M metagenome (GOLD analysis project Ga0210057, IMG submission 183968) | Groundwater microbial communities from aquifer - Crystal Geyser CG10_big_fil_rev_8/21/14_0.10 (SPAdes) (version 2) | ecosystem: Environmental > Aquatic > Deep subsurface > Groundwater ...
TTCGATATTAGCCGTTGGACTCGGACCTTATATTTATTCTTCAATTGTTTTTCAAATGCTCGCCGTAGTTTATCCAAAGCTTGAAGAGCTTAGGAAAGAAGGAGAATATGGAAGGCAAAAAATTAATCAATACACGAGATTTTTAACTATACCAATTGCTATCCTTCAGTCTTTTGGTATGTATGCATTGCTTAAAAATCAAAACCTAATTACAAATCTTAACCCCTTAGAGATAGTATCTTTTGTATTAACTATGACGGCAGGAACAATGCTTATTATGTGGATTGGAGAGTTGATTTCAGAGCAAGGGATAGGAAATGGAATTTCGCTTTTAATTTTTGCTGGAATTATTGGTGGATTTCCTGTAGTTGTAGGACAAATAATAACCACAATTAATCCCGAAGAGCTTATAAATGTTGCAATTTTTGCTGGCCTTGGAATAGGGGTTATCGCGGCAATTGTATTTGTGGACCAGGCAGTAAGAAAAGTTCCGATTTTTTATGCAAAAAGGGTTAAGGGTAGCAATGTATTCGGAGGACAATCAACTCACCTTCCGTTAAGGTTAAATCAAGCAGGCGTAATTCCTATAATTTTTGCCATATCTCTTGTTCTTTTGCCGTCTCTTATCGCAAATTATTTTGTAACCGTTAAGAATCCGACATTTGCCGCAATTGGTAGTTTTCTGACACAAAACTTTAATCCTCAAACTGTTGCATATAATGCTTTCTACTTTCTTTTAGTTGTGGCATTTACATATTTTTATACTGCTGTGATTTTTAATCCCGAAAAAGTATCAGAAGAGATACAGAAATATGGAGGATTTATTCCTGGAATTAGACCAGGTAAGGCGACTGCGGCGTTTCTTAATTTTGTTACAAGCAGAATTACTTTAGCAGGCGCACTATTCTTAGGAACAGTCGCAATTTTACCGAGCATAGTACAGGGACTAACCGGAATACAGTCTTTGCTTATTGGTGGAACTGGAATTTTAATTGTGGTCTCAGTTGTAATAGAAACTGTAAAGATACTTGAGGCCCAAGTGGTTACAAGAAGTTATGATAAATTCACAAATTACTAAACATACAAGACCTGATCTTGTTATTGCATATAAAAAAATTGTTCTTATTGGAATTCAGGGGTCGGGAAAGTCTACTCAAGGAAATCTTTTAAGCAAAAAAATTGGCTCTCCATATCTTTCTACTGGACACATGGTTCGTGATGTAGCAAAAGACAAAAGTCGATTTGGTCGATATATAAAAGAAACAATAAACGCAGGCCTTCTTATTGCAGATGACATAATGATAAAGCTTGTTACGGATTATCTCAAAAAAAAAGAATATAAAAACGGGTATATCCTAGATGGTTTTCCAAGGACAGTTGATCAAGCAAAAGAGTTTGAAGGTTGCGTCGATAAGGTTATTTATCTAAAAATTCCAGATAAAGAAGCGCTATGGAGATTAAGCTATAGAGATAGCGAAGGAATTAGAGACGACGAAACACTCGGAGGAGTTAGAAAGAGAATTGAATTATTTCATAAATTCACAGAACCTGTCCTCGATTACTACAGACAAAAAGGTCTTTTAGTCGAGCTGAATGGACAAAAAAGTGTGAAAGTGATACAAAAGGAAATTCTTTCATTATTAAGCCCGTAGATTTATGGATAATCATAAAATAGACAAAATGACCCAGGCAGGCAATATTTTAGGACAAGTTTTAGAAGAGTCGCTGAAATTTGTTAGTCCAGGAATTACCGAGATTGAAATAGATAAATTTTCTCAAAAAAAAATCGAGGAGAAGGGCGGTTTTCCCGGATTCAAACGAGTGCCTGGTTATAAAAACACAATTTGTGCTTCTACAAACAGCGTTGTGGTCCATGGCATACCAGGACCTAGGAGACTAGTTCGTGGAGATGTGTTTGGGATAGATTGTGGAGTTTATTTGGATGGCTACCATACAGATATGGCAGAAACTATTGTCGTTGGTGGAAAAGGAAGCGTGGAGGTTGAGAAATTTTTAAAAGTAGGCAAAAATGCTCTTTTTGAAGCAATAAAACAAGCAAAGCCAGGCAATAGAGTGGGTCATATCTCAAAAAAAATGCAGGAAATCGTAGAGAAAGAAGGATATTCGATTGTTAGAAATCTTGTTGGGCATGGGGTGGGGAAAGAATTGCATGAAAAACCTGAAATACCAGGTTATTTATTGGGAAAATTAGAAAAAACCCCAATTTTAAAAGTTGGTATGACAATAGCAATTGAGGTAATTTACAACATGGGAGATCGTGAAGTTGTTTATGATGGCCATGATGATTGGACGCTTATGACTGAAGATGGAAGTATTTCTGGCCTTTTTGAAAGAACAGTGCTGATAGAGAAAACAGGGCCAAAACTTTTGACAAGACTCTCTACAGACCCGATGTAAAAAACATTGATAATTCGAAGGTAATTTGGTACAATATCAGCTCTAAAGGGAAATATATGGCGCATCAGGGGTCTATAGAATTAGATGGGGTAGTAAAAGAGGTTTTGCCAAATACTTTATTTCGAGTAGAAATAGAGGGAGGTAGAATTATACTTTGTCATTTATCGGGAAAAATGAGGATTCATTTTATTAAAATTCTTCCTGGAGATAGGGTGAAAGTAGAAATGACTCCGTATGACAAAGAGCGTGGAAGGATTACGTATAGATCTAAATAGATAGCCTTCTATTGTTGATTTTCCCAAAAAAATATTATGAGAATTGTTGGAGTAAATATACCAGATGAAAAAAGGATAGATATTGCGCTTTCCTATATCTATGGAGTGGGAAGGTCAAGTGTTGTTAAGATTCTTAAAGAGGCAAAAATTGAAATATCAAAAAAAACAAAAGATCTTTCAGAAGAAGAATTGGGAAGGATACAGAAAGTACTAGCTCCTTATAAGATTGAGGGAGATTTAAGAGCGGATGTTGCCCTTAACATTAAAAGGTTAAAAGAAACAGGATCGTATCGTGGATTAAGACACGCCAGAAACCTTCCAGCTCGTGGTCAGAGAACTCGATCTAATGCGAGGACAAAAAGAGGAAAAAGAGTAACAATTGGAGCTATCAAAAAAGAGGTTGCTGCAAAAATGGGAATTACATAAAGTTTTTTTAGCAACTAAAAAGGAAAATATGGCAAAAAACAAAACTAAAAAATTAAATAAAGTTTCAACTACCGACAAAGGCAGAATTTACGTTAGTACAACTTTTAACAATACAATAATTAGCGCGACTAACGAAAAAGGGGATACAATAGCCTGGAGCAGTGCTGGAAATATGGGTTTTAAAGGCACGCGTAAAAGTACTCCATATGCTGCAACTCAAGCCGTTGACAAGGTTATTAATAAAGCAAGAGAAGTGGGTATAAAAAGTGTCGAAGTCTTTATAAAAGGTCCAGGTGTAGGGCGTGACGCATCTTTAAGAGCAATTAAAAATTCTGGTCTTGCTGTCTCCATGTTGGCTGATATTACACCTATACCACACAATGGTCCAAGACAAAAGAAAAGGAGAAGAGGGTAGATTATTATGGCAAGATATACAGGACCAAAACATAAGTTAGCTCGACGAGAAGGCGTAAATATTTTGGGAAAAACGTCTCAATCTCTTGATAGGAGAATTAATGTTACTCCAGGACTTCATGGTAAAAGGAGAGGGAGAAAGCTGTCGGAGTATGGAGTTCAACTTCGTGAGAAGCAAAAATTAAAAAGGATATATGGTATTTTGGAAAAGCAGTTTAGTAAGTATATAAAAGAAGCACAAAGAAAAAAAATAAATACAGAAGAAGCATTAATTCAGTTACTTGAGTCGAGGCTTGATAATATGGTTTATAGGTTGGGTTTTGCAAATTCAAGACCAATGGCGAGACAGTTAGTTTCTCATAGGCACGTAAATTTAAACGGTAAAAAAATTAATATCCCCTCTTATAAAGTACAAAAAGATGATATAATAACTTTGTCTCCAAAGATTTTGACTGAGGAGCTGAAGATAGTAATAGAAGAGAATAAAGAGTTGTTGCCTTTCATTGAAAGGAAAAATTTTCAGGGAAAAATGGTGAAGCTACCAGAGAAGGAAGAAGTGGCAAATCCTGTTAATTACCAACTAGTTATTGAATTTTACTCTAGATAATGGTAGAATTATTGCTTGTGTAAAAACATGACAAATCCAATTTTTAAAACAACAGAAAAAAAGATAGAAGAAGGGCATTCCAGTTTTGTAATCGAGCCTTTAGAACCAGGTTTCGGACACACGTTGGGAGTTGCTCTAAGACGCGTGTTGCTAACAGGGATTGAAGGATCTGCGGTCACTTCTGTAAAGATTGATGGAATAAATCATCTTTTTTCAACAATACCAGGTCTTAAAGAAGATGTTATAGAGTTGGTTTTAAACATTAAATCTCTTAGAGTTAAATTAGATAAGTCAAAGGAAAAAGCAACTATAAAATTATCCGCAACAGGACCAGGAGAAGTAACAGCCGAAAAAATTGAAGTTTCAGATGGTGTTGAAGTAGTTAATAAAAAACATTATCTTGGAAGCCTTTCTGATAAAAAATCAAAATTAAACATAGAGATGGTTGTTGAGCGTGGTTTTGGCTACTCACTGGCCGAAGAAAGAAAAATTTCAACAGTTGGCGTTATTCCTATAGACGCAATATTTTCACCCGTTGTAAAGGTCAATTACAAGATCGATCAAACACGTGTAGGAAGACAAACAAACTTTGATAAGCTCGTTCTTGACGTTTGGGTAGATGGTATCTCATCTCCTAAGGATGCAGTTTTTGAAGCAAGTAAAATGCTTGTTTCTTACTTTAAGCAAGTTCATGAACCAAAAGAAAGCAGCGATGAAGTAAAAGAAATCTCTGACTCTGGTCTTTCAGAAGATGTTTTGAATATGACAGTTGACGAACTAGATCTACCAACAAGGATATATAATTCGCTTCGAAATGCTGGAATAGAAACCCTGGAAGACATGCTTAAAACTCCTAAAAAAGAGCTCATGGCGTACCGCAATCTTGGCGCAAAGTCACTTTCCATAATCGAGGAAAGCTTGAAAGCAAGAGGTATACCTTTTAAAATCTAACTCAAATTAGATTATGAAATTCAAAATACGCGTCAAGTTGGCGCTTTTTTGCTTTTAAAGTGTTGCGACACCGCTTTACAAAGATAAAGATAAAACGAATATGAAAAAAAAGGTTTTTGGAAGAAAATTTAAAAGGGACGTTAATCAGAGAAAGGCTCTTTTCAGAAGTCTAATAAGGGCATTGGTTCTTCACGAAAAAATAAAAACTACAGAAGCTAAAGCAAAAGCTGTGAAAGGGGACATTGAGAAGCTTATAACTAAAGCAAAAACTAAAAAAGAAGATTCGAGCCGTGAGCTTTTAAGCGTGCTTTTAGAAGAATCTTTGGTAAGAAAAGTGATAGACGAAATTGCACCGAGATTTGAATCGAGAAACGGTGGTTATACGAGAATAATAAAACTGGGAACAAAGAAGAAAGATAATTCTAAAGTTGTACTTCTGGAATTAGTAGAGCTAGAAAATATAAAAGTTGAGGAAAAAGCAGAAAGTGTGTCAGAAAAAAAAGCGGTAAAACCAAAAAAAGAAAAAGTTAAAGCTAAAAAGGAGGCAAAGAAATAATATATCAATAACTATTGATATTTTTCTTAGAAGTTTATAAAAATGAAAAAAATGACTCAGCCTACGACAGTATCACAAATAACACGCACCTGGCATCTGGTTGATGTGAAAGGTCAAGCGCTTGGGAGAACAGCGACTATTATTGCGCAGCTTCTTATGGGCAAGAAAAAGCCTTACTTTGCAAAAAATATGGATTGTGGGGATAATGTAGTTGTTATAAATGCAAAGGAAGTTGTTGTTACGGGAAATAAGGAAAAGAAAAAGAAATACACACGGTATTCTGGTTACCCAGGAGGATTAAAAACAAGAACGTTTGAAGAGCTTATGAAGTTGAAGCCTGAACAAATAATAAAAAATGCAGTATCGGGAATGCTTCCTAAAAATAAATTACAGGACGAAATGCTTAAAAGACTTTATGTTTTCCCTGAAGAAAAACATAATTTAGAAGATAAATTTAATAAAGAATAAATATGGTAAAAATAGAAAATAACAAAAAAGTGAAAAATTACCTTATGGCTGTTGGTAGAAGAAGAGAGGCTGTCGCAAGAGTGAGGCTTTATAGTACGACTTTGACTAAGGTTCAAGTTGGAGAAAAAGAATTAAAAAAGGGAGATATTTTAGTGAACGATAAACCAATCAATAAGTATTTCTCATTTTTGGGATATGCTAATAGGTATAATAGTATTTTTGAAGAAACAGGAACGGCAGGAAAATTGATAATAAGTATAAAAGTTGCAGGTGGAGGACAATCTGGACAACTCGATGCTGCTATACATGGAATTGCAAGAGTGTTGGATAAGCTTGATTCTGAAAAATATCACAAATTATTGCGAGAAAAAGGCTACCTTACTCGTGATCCAAGAACTCGTGAGCGAAGAAAAGTTGGAATGGGCGGAAAAGCAAGAAGAAAGAAACAGTCCCCAAAGCGTTAATCTTCGTTGTGCGCTGTTTTTTATACTCTAAATCTCCTCGTTTTTTATGAGTCGTTTTATGATATCCCAGGAAAAACCTTTTCGCTGTAAAAATGGAATTATTTTTTTTTCAAATTCCTCTTTTGATAAATGGTTTAAGCGATCTTTTTTTCGTTCATATACTTCTTTGGCGATTTGAAAGTCATCTTGGGATTTTTCAATGACTTTTTCTACTATTTCTTCATCAATACCTTTTTGGGAAAGCTCCATTTTTATGACGAATCTACTTTTATTCTTCTCTTTTTGTCTTACCTCAACCCATCTTTTTGCAAAATCTAAATCGTCAACAAATTTTAAATCCCTCAATTTACTTAAGACGTCTGGAATTATTGTTTGGGAAAAGTTCTTTTTTAAAAGGTAATCTGATATTTCTTTTTCACTTCTGGGTCTGAAAGAGAGAAATCTTAACGATTTATTGAAGGCCTTTTCGAAAGAATCCGAAGGAGGATTGTTGTGCATTTGTTAAAAACTTTTTTTATTACTCTTCCTCAATACCAACCTCAATCATTGGCTTGGCTGTGTTTGTAGCTGCTTTTTTTATTTCATCGGTTACCTTTTTTGATACTTCGGGATTTTCAACCAAATATTCTTTGGTTGCTTCTCGTCCTTGTCCAAGCATAATATCCTCGTACTTGAAAAAAGACCCGCTTTTTTGAATGACTCCTGTTTCAACTCCTACGTCAATTATTCCGCCTTCTTTTGAAATTCCTGTTGTTCCCATCACATCAAATTCTGCGACTCTGAAAGGTGGAGCAACTTTGTTTTTTACAATTTTGACGCGGTGTCTACTCCCAATCATTTTATCCCCGTCTTTTATTGTTTCTATTTTTCTTACATCAAGCCTAATAGAAGCATAAAATTTAAGAGCCAATCCTCCGGGAGTTGTTTCGGGATTACCAAACATCACGCCAATTTTTTGTCTAAGTTGATTTGTGAAAATAACTATAGCCTTACTTTTTGATATTGCAGCCGTGAGCTTTCTTAGTGCTTGGCTCATGAGTCTTGCTTGCATTCCCATAACTGCATCTCCCATGTCTCCTTCTATTTCTGCTTTTGGGACAAGAGCTGCTACTGAATCTATAACTATAATATCAAGCCCTCCGCTTCGGATTAGTTGTTCTGTTATTTCAAGAGCCTGTTCTCCGCTGTCTGGTTGTGAAATTATTAGGTCATCAAGCTTGACGCCAATTGTTTGGGCCCACAAGGGGTCAAGAGCGTGCTCCGCGTCTATAAATGCTGCTACTCCCCCTTTTTTTTGAACTTCCGCAATAGCAGACAAGCAGAGGGTTGTTTTACCTGATGCTTCTGGACCATACACCTCTACGATTCTTCCTTGTGGTAGTCCTCCAACACCAAGTGCCAAATCCAAAGCCAGTGATCCTGTAGAAATTACATTTACAGACATTTTTTCAGCAGCTTCTCCGAATTTCATGATAGAGCCTTTTCCATACTGTCTTTGAATTTGTTCCATGGCCATGTCTATTGCGATGTTTCTTTCAGATTGAGGAGAATTTGCCATTTCGGTGTTGGTTGTCTTATTGTTAGAAGATGATTTTGCCATATAATATAAGTTAATTCTAGCATCTTTGTGTTAAAATACAAGAGGTTGTTTTGAGTATTTTTCAAGAAAATTTCAACTTTTTCGGGGAGTGGTTTAGTGAAATCACTTTTTTCAAAAATGAAAAAAGCAGAACGCTCGACTGGGTGTCGTAGCAAAGTTCGGGATGTAAGAAGATTTTGCATCCTTCATTGTTAACAATTCGGGATGTAGTATAGTGGTAGTACGCCGCGCTGGGGGTGCGGTAGTCCGTGTCCGATTCACGGCATCCCGACTGAACGAGATAAGAGAGGGAAGGAATTAATAATTTTTGAAAATTTGCTCCAGTCATATTTTTCAACACAGGCGAGGTTTGATTTAAGAGCATACTTCTCTTACAATATTTATTACGGTATGAAGAAAATATGATTGATCTTGCGATCTCATTAAGTTATCAATATAAATCTGTTATTTTGGCAGTGCATGTTTTGGGTGTGGTGATAGGAATGGGAGCTGCAACCGCAGCAGATTTTATATTTATAAAATTTTTAAAAGATTTAAAAATTTCAATTCATGAACAAAACGTACTTAAAAATTTATCACAAATTATTTGGTTTGGTCTATTTATAGTTGTAGTCGCAGGAATCGGTCTTTTTTTAAGTGACATTTCATATTATTCTTCCTCCCCAAAATTTATAATGAAAATGCTTGCTGTTTTGATAATAATTCTTAACGCACTTACTCTTAATTTTATAATTACACCAAAACTTACAAAAATAAATTTTGGAGAAATTGTAAAAACTGGTGACAAAAAATTGAGAAATTTAAGAAGACTTGCCTTTGCATCTGGGGCTGTTTCCATAACTTCTTGGTACTGTGCATTTTTACTTGGAGTAATAAAAGTTTCTTTTCTAAGTTTTGGCGGATTTTTTTTTGCGTATTTAGTTATTCTTTCAACAGCTGTTATAATAAGTCAAATAGCTGAAGCGAGAATTTTAAAAATTGAAAAGTTAATATGAAAAACGATTTATTAAATCAAAAGTGTGTGCCTTGTGAGGGAGGGACAGAGCCTATGGATGAGGGTGAGGTAAAGACTCACCTTTCCTATCTCAAGACGTCTTGGGAAGTTGAGGATGGTAAGCAAATTGAAAAGAAGTTTGAATTTAAAGATTTTAAAGAGGCGATGGAGTTTGTGAATAAAGTTGCTGATATTGCGGAAAATGAGGGACATCATCCTGATATAAAAATTTCCTACAATAAAGTAAAAATTGAATTATCTACTCATGCCATCAAAGGTCTTTCTCCAAATGATTTTATAGTTGCTCGGAAGATTGAGCTTCTAACTACAGACTAATCTCAGATTTAACTGCCCGCAAGAAGTTATTTACTCTAGACTTTTCTTCATTCTCTGAAATATCCTTAAAATAGACAAAGATTCCCGGTAGTGAATCGGCAATCTGCTGAAGCTGTAGGGCAGCTTGGGGTTGGCTTTGTGAAAAAGGCATTGTTGTATGCGTTTTTGGGTCCATCACAAGGTACCCTACTCCAGGGTCAAAGCCTCTTCTTCTTTTCATCCCGAGAGTCAAAATGCTGGGTGTATGTGAAAGTTGAGAAATAAATTCAGAAGCTTCTTTTTCTGTTTCGAATCCTCGATATTCTGGAAACCAATTGACAATGCTATAAAAAAAATCATCTGAGTCGCGAAATGGCGATAGTTGGTCTAGGGCAGTTTTCATAGTGAAATAACCATACATAACGCTTTTAAGCTCGGTATCATTCATCGCCCGAAGACTTGTAGGGTTTAATGGAGCATCTACTTTCTCATCGGAGGAATAAAGTGGCTCTAAAAGTTTTTTTACCAGCAAGTCTCTCCCTTGTGAGATGGGGTGCAAATAAAGCTTTTGGTGAAGTAAAGCACGTAAAAGCAAAAATGCCTCAAGCCTTTCAGGATTTGTAAAATATACTTGTTCTGTTTTTGGGTCAACAGCAACGTCTTTATAAATATTTCCAACATCCGGAAATTCGTTCAAAACCGCATGGAGTGATTTCGTGTATGGATTCACGTCTAATTTTCTTCTAGGACTTCCTGCGACTTCAAATAAATCCTTCATCGTGTAAGTGATTCTATCTGTAATATCTAGAATTACGCCGAGAGTTCCCTTGTTTTTTATAATATTGTGCATTTCTTTTTTTGAAACGCCATATTTTTCAAGTAATTCCATGCCCTTTTCATCAAGCATAGCAGCCCAGTTTTCTTCCTCATCTAAATTTTTCGTGTCCATTTGCATTGTTGCATCCCCCAATGCTGGAGTTGCGATGTCATGTAGCAATCCTGCCAATATTGCAATATTAATTAATTTTTGGGGAAGATGGTTGTTTTTTAATACTTCTTCAGAGGTCATTGCAACTACAAGAGAGTGGTCAAGTCTATCATGGGTATAGTCAAGAAAATATTGTGTTTCCGGTGCAGGGCCAATATATGCCAGGAAGGAAAGAGCCGCGACATTTCCGAGTCTTCCTAGCGGAGCGTTATGATAAACATCATCGTACACACTATTTTCAGGTATCCAGCGATTTATATCCGAATACGGAAGAAATTCGTGCATGAATCCATTGTCTTCTTCCTCTATTGCTAAATCTAAAAAAGATAAGCGATCTTCTTTTGACGAGAAATTTTCACGGCCTGCCATATGCGTATTTTACTCTTGAAAAGCTAAAAATTCAAACAAAATAAGAGATTAGAGGGTTACCAGTCTTGCCTGATGTGGTCCATGGCATATTTTAATGTTCCGCCGACTTTTTTCCCAGGGTTGAAAATATTTTTTGGATCAAATATTTCTTTTGTTTGCTCAAATAATTTTATAATCTTATCGTCGTACATTTCAGCTAGATAGGGGGTTCTGATAATTCCGTCATTGTGCTCTCCTGTTATTGAGCCGTTGTATTTTGCAATAATTTTATATACCTCATCTGCAATTTGCGGAATTGCGGCTCTTACTTTTGGATTTTTTATATCAACAATTGGAATTATGTGAAAATTACCGTTCCCAACGTGCCCCGCAACTGTAAATATGAATTCAGGGTGTTTTTTTAGAATTGCTGTTACTTGCGGGAGGACTTCTGCAATATATTCGGGTTTTATTACAAAATCGTCGATAAAAGGTGCAGTGTGCTTATTGCGGATTTTGTTGCGAAGAAGATTAAAACTTTCTCGTCTCACTAGCCAATATTTTTTTTCTTGTCCTTCTTTTGCAATTTGACTCTGTGGATGGAAAGGTTTTAGCCTGTCTTTAAGAGATCTGACTTTCTCTTCAAGCTCATCAATGTCATCACCCGTAAAATCAATTTGCAAAATAAGTTTTGGTAGACTTTTTCCAGTAAAAAAAGAAAAAAAGGCCGGTAAAAAGGCCAGGCCTGCTTTTATCATGCCAATTGGTCCTAATTGTTTCGCAAACTCTGGAAAATAGCGAAGAGCGAGTTTCAGAGTATTGTCGTCATAAGATTCAAAACTTTCAGGCTTAAATTTCATGACCTCATCTACAATTTGTCCAAGGTGGAACGTGTCGTTCAGGAATAATACGAGCATAGCGCGGTGTTTTTTGACCGGAACTAGTTTTATGTCTGCGTTAATCATGAGCCCCAATGTTCCTTGTGCTCCAACAAAAAGTTTTGTAAGATCGAAAGTTTTATCGTCTTTGTCATAAACATTCCATAGAAAATATCCAGCAGAATTTTTGGAAACATCAGGTTTTGCACTTAAAAGTTGTGCATAATTATCGAGTATAAGTTTGTACGTTTTGCGATAAATTTCACCTTCAAAAGTTTTAAGTTTTGTTTTTTCCAAAAGTTCTTTTTCTGTAAGTTTTTTAAGTTCTGCTATGCTTCCGTCAGCAAGAACTACTCTTATTCTTTCAACATAATTTTCAGTTTTGCCATATTGAAGAGATTTTTCGCCACCCGAATTATTATTGACAATTCCGCCCATGGCGCAAATTTCACGAGAAGCAGGGTACGATGGAAAAATCAAATTATGCCTTAGAGTTTCTATTTCAAAATCACGATAATAAACTCCAGGCTCAGTCGTTGCGATATCGCCATTTAGTTTTGGCACATGATTAAAATATTTTGTGAATTCGACAATTATCGACTCATTAATAGGACCACCGCTCATATCTGTTCCAGCAGAGCGCCCTGTGATTGATAGGGAAGGGTGTGAATTTTTTCTCTCGTCAACAAACTTTACCAGCGCTTTTACGTCTTCTTCGTCTTTTGGAAAGACTATAACTTGAGGTTTTACTTCAAAAAGACTGGCGTCATGGCTATACTTGTTTAAGGCTTCATCGCTTGTTGTGATGTCACCTTTGATAAGTTGTTTTAGTTCTTCAAGTAGTTTGTTATCCATGCATCTATTTGTACTTTTGTATCGCCAAAAGTACCAAAGCTTTTAAGTTTACTCCTTTGTACTTTTCGGCAGCGAAAAGTACCAAAAGCTGTTGTCACAGTTTCATTCGTGCTTTCAAAATCTTATTTTCTCGCTGAAGAGCCGGACTCCGCCTTTCCTCTTCCAGGCGCTCGTTCATTTCAATTTTTCATGCACTCATCTGCAAAGTGACAAGATTTTAAATGTACAGAAAGCGACAATAATTAATTTTTTCTGTCAATGACTTTTTTAACGGCTGTAATTATTGCGTCTTTATCCATTTTATATTTTTTAATTAATTCATCGGGCTTTCCAGATTCTGCAAATGTGTCTTGAAGTCCTATGAATTCGCATGGTGTGGGAGTTGTTTTTGCGAGTGTTTCAGCGACTAATCCTCCCAGTCCTCCTGCGGTCTGGTGGTCTTCAACCGTTACGATTGCGCCTGTTTCTTTTGCAAGTTTTATAATTTCTTTTTCATCAAATGGTTTTATTGTGTGAGCGTTTGCAACAATAACTTTTATCTTCATGCTTTCTAATTCTTTTGCTGCAAGTAGCGCTTGATATAGAAGATATCCGGTTGCGATAATCGCAACTTGAGGTTTATCGTCTGTCCAAAATCTTTGTATTTTTCCAATCTCAAAAGGCGTATTTTCAGTTGTCATAATCGGGGTTTTATCGCGACTAAATCTTAAATATGCTGGCCCATAAAAACTATTCGATGCAATTGTTGCTTTATTTGCTTGTATTGCATCGCAGGGAATAAAGATTTTTATATTGGGCCAAGCGCGAATCGATGCTATGTCCTCAGTTGCCTGGTGGGTTGCACCATCAGGGCCAGTCATAATGCCTGAATGATGGCCTGCAATTTTAACGTTTGCATCATTATAGATAATTGTTGTTCTTATAGTTTCCCAATTTTTGCCGGGGGAAAAAGTAGCATAAGAAGAAATAAAAGCCGTTTTACCACTAACTCCTAGGCCCGCAGCAATTGCTGCCATGTTTTGTTCCGCAACGCCAACTTGAAAAAATCTATCAGGGAAAGACAACGCAAATTTATCAGCCTTTGTGCTTTCTGTTAGATCGGCGCATAGCGCCACGACATTTGGGTCTTTTTCTCCAAGCGCCAACAAGCCAGTGCCGTATCCACTTCTGGTCGCGTCCTTTTGGACATCTGCGTCAAATAATTTTTCGTTAAGTTTTAGATCTGGATTTAGCATATACATTCTTGCACTTTCGTATCGGTGAAAGTACTAAAGCCTCTCGTTGGAGTTTTGCTCTATGCTTTCAAAACTTCGCTTGTTCACTGAAGGTGCCGGATAAGCCTTTCCACCTTCCGGCGTTCACCAGCTTTAGTTTTTTTATGCAATACGCAAAAGCCAACGAATTAATATTTTTTTATCGATTTTTTTATTCATGTTCTGAGACTATTTTTCCTTGTAAAGTTCTTAGTTCGCCAAGAGCTTTTTTTGCTTGCTCTTCATTAGGTGGTTTTCCATGCCAATTAAAGTCATTTTCCATAAAATCAACTCCTTTTCCGGGAATAGTATTGGCAATAATTACAGTTGGTCTTTCCTGTATTGATTTTGCATGATTTATCGTATCGACAAAAGCTCCTATGTTGTGTCCGTCAACTTCCATTACATGCCAGTTAAATGCTTCATATTTTGAGCGTAAGTATTCAAGGGGCATAACATTTTCTGTTTGCCCATCAATTTGTATATTATTGCGGTCAATAATAACTGTTAAGTTATCGAGCTTGTATTTTGGAGCCAACATCGCTGCTTCCCATATATTTCCCTCTTGGTGTTCTCCATCGGATGTAATGCAATATATGTGGTATTTTTTATTATCAAGTCTTGCGCCAAGCGCTATTCCGATTGCTTGTGATAAGCCTTCTCCAAGTGGGCCTGATGTTGTTTCAAGGCCAGGTAATGTCGTTCTGTGAGGATGTCCCTGAAGACGGGAGTTAATTTTTCGCAAGGTCATTAGTTCCTCAATTGGAAAATATCCAGACAGCGCCATCGCCGCATATCTTACAGGGCAAATATGGCCATTTGAAAGTATTAGTCTGTCGCGGTCTTCTTTGTTTGGATTTTTAGGGTCATGATCTAAAATATGGAAATAGAAGGCTGCGAAAATATCGCTCATTCCAAGTGGACCTGCTGAATGACCACTTCCTGCTTCAAGAAGCATTTTTATAATAAGCTCGCGAATAGTATTCGCTTTTTTTTCGAGGCGCAATATCTGTTCGTCAGTTAATTCCATTACATTTCTATCTTAGCGTCTTTATATCACGTATTCAAGTGAAATAAGTTTAAAAAATAAGAAATATAGTATAATTTTAATTATATGTCAGAAGGTGGAATAAGTACTCCAGAAATAAAACATCAAGAAGTAGTAAAAAAAGGACATTCGCAGCCACAACCGGAAGGATTGGAGCCGGAATTAAAACCATTGAGATTGCCTGCTGAAGTAAGTCGAACATGGATTGCACCCGATGGTACTGAGGTTGCCATTAAGAGATTTAATACTCATTCTACGACTGCAAAGAAGTTGGGAGCGGTCGGCGATGAATTTGAAAGGATAGGCGGATGTTTAGGAGGGGATATGTGAGGAAGGCACATCTTGGAGAGTATGCTATAGGAATAATTACTCCAAGAACGTTGAGGATTGTTGATGAGGCTGCAAAAAGAGATGCGCGTTATATGCTTGCACAGAGGGGAGAATTAGGAAAGGACTTAGTAATCCGCTTAGATGCTCCTGGGCGGTCTATTAATCTTTCTCCGTATGCTGACCAGCGCGCTAAGCAGCTAGAATCGCTTCTTTCTGAAACTGCTCAGCCGGAGCCTTCGGTGCGCTAGTATTTATATACTATCATCAAATCCGAAACGTTGCTTGGAAGTCTTCCTGTCATAATTGCGTCTCCTGTTTTTTGAAAGAACTCCAGACTATTGTTGTCATTTAAAAATTCTTGCGGATTTAAGTTTAATTCTTTTGTTTTTCTTAAAGTTTCACCATCTCCAATCGCTCCAGCGGCTTCACAATTATCCCACCCATCGGATGCAACGGAGGCAATAATTGTATTTTCATCCAAAAAAGGAAGAGCTCCAAGAACAACTTCTTGATTTCTTCCGCCAACTCCATTTCCCGTAACTTTTACCGTTGTTTCGCCTCCAATAAGGAGCATTTCGTCGTTTTCGGTTTCGTTAATCAGTTTTTCTCCTGCTAATTTTGCTTCGTTTTGAAACTTGTCCGAATAAATTCTAGCTCTAATTCCTAGCTCTTTTGCTTTTTGCATCATTGAATCAAGAGCCGTAAGGTTACTTAAGACAATGTGGTTTTTAACTTTCTCAAAATACTTATCGTCTTTCGGATTTTCAATGAATGCCGCACGTGGAATTTCAGCTATATTATATTTTTGAATTATGGCCAATGCGTCTTGAGTAGTTGTGCTATTTTTAACAGTTGGTCCTGATGCAATATAGGTTATATCATTTCCTGGAACGTCTGAAAAAATAAGTGTTGCGACGGTTGAAGGATATAAAATTTGAGCAAGACCCCCGCCTTTTACATTTGACAAATGTTGTCTGACCTTATTCATTTCAATTATATCGGCTCCAGATTTTAAAAGTTGTTTTTCAAGCTTTACTTTGTTGTCTAGCGATAAAGCGTGTGGGTATTCAAGCATAGCGCTTCCTCCGCCGCAAACAATTACAATTACCAAGTCTTTTTCGGAAAGTGCACAATATTTTGAAATGACACTCTCTGTGAAGTCTACGTTCTCTTTGGAGATAATTGGATGCGTGCCGCGGGTAAATTTAATTTTTGCAAAACTTTGTTCTCTCGTGTCAATTACAAAACCTCCAGTCAATTTGTCTCCCAAAAGATCTTCCAGAAGCTTGGCATTTAGGGCGCTTCCTTTCCCAAAGCCGATAATATAAATATTTTCAAACGAATTTAAATCATAAGATGAGTCAAGAATGCTTAAGGAATTATTATTTAAACTTACATTTTTTTTAAAAACTTCATCGGGCTGAATAGATGCGAGTCCCTTTTCGATAAGCTCTAGGACCATCTTGCGCTGGGGAGTTGTTGCTAGAAAATTAAAATTTTGAATGACCATTTCATATCCAGTTTAATCTATTTATATTTTCTTGTCCACGATTGACTATTGTTTCAAATAATTGGTATAATGCAAGAAGAGTTTGAGCAGAAGCTTCAAGCAAGGTATATGAGTTCAAAAATTCTTCACATACCCGCAATTAGCCTAATTTAATTAGGACGTACTTCTTCTGCAAAGCTCCATAAAATTATGGATCCAAAACAAAAATATATTCAAAAACTTGAAGAAATAGCGCGTTTGTCGTCTGATGAAGCAAAAAAACTTCTCATAGAAGAAGTCAAAAACGACGCTAAATCTGACATAGCAAAAATCATAAGAGAGGCTGAAGAAGAAGCAAAGCTTACAGCTAAGAAAAAATCCCAAGAAATTTTGGCAGATGCCATGATGCATGGGTCTCTTGATTATATTGCCGAATACACAGTTTCTGTTATTAAAATTCAAGAAGAAGATGTTAAGGGAAGAATAATCGGAAAAGAAGGACGCAATATTCGAGCATTCGAAACAGCGACTGGGGTTGACGTCGGGCTTGATGAAGAGGGAATAATTAGACTTTCTTCTTTTGATTCAATAAGACGAGAGGTTGCAAAAAGAACGCTTGAGAAATTAATTAAAGACACAAGAATCCAGCCTTTTAGAATAGAAGAGGTTGTTAAGCAAACCCAAAAAGAAGTAGCTGATATTTTGGTCGAAGAAGGAGAGAAAATCGCTCAAGAAGTTGGAATTTTTAATCTGCACCCTGATCTTATAAGTATGCTTGGAAGATTTAAATTCAGAAGTTCTTTTGGACAAAATTTGATCTCTCACAGCCTAGAGGTTGCAAAAATAGGAGTGCATTTGGCTCAAGAAATTGGGGCAAATGAAGAAATTGTTAAGCTTGGATGTCTTTTTCATGATATCGGAAAGGTTGTTTCAGATAAAGAAGGAAGCCACGTTCAGCTTGGGGTAGACTTTTTACAAAAGTATAAATTGCCCAAAGAGGTAATTAATTGTGTTGCTGAGCATCATGAGGATAAACCTTTTTCGTCTGTAGAGTCGGTTCTTGTTTATATTGCAGACTCAGCGTCAGGTGGAAGGCCAGGAGCAAGACATGAGGACGTAGAGGAATACGCAAAAAGAATTCGTGATATGGAGGGGATTGCAAAGAGCTTTGAGGGGGTGCAAGATGCATATGCTTTTGAAGCAGGGCGAGAGATAAGAGTAATTATAGATTCTAAAAAACTTGATGATATAGAAACAACAATAACTGCTAAAAAAATTAAAGAGGAGATTGATAAAAAACTTATTGTTCCAGGTGTAGTTAGGGTAACAGCAATTAGAGAATTTAGGACGTCTGAGCCGAAAGAATAAGCCTCTCCATAGCATTTGTTTAAGTATTCACATGATTCCACTATCTGCTAAATATTGCCCCTTCCCGTCAATTATAGTTATTGACAAAGTATTTTCTTAGTTGTATTGTTAAATCAATCAAAACTAATCGGGAGGAGGTGAAAATAAATGTCAGTTACAAAAAAAGAATTAACAGAATTAGTCGCAAAGAAAGCTAATCTTACAAACAAGGCTGCAAAAGAAGCGGTTAAAGTATTCTTAGGAGGAATTCGTGACTCTTTAAAAAGAGGTGAAAAAGTTGTGATTACAGGGTTTGGCACATTTTCTTTAAGGTCTAGGAAAGAAAGAAGGGGGAGAAATCCGAAAACTGGTGAGGCAATTACTATTAGTGCCCGAAAAGCACCAGGTTTTACGCCGGGAAAGAGTCTTAAAAAAGCTGTTAAATAAGCAATTTGTAATTGGATATTTATTTTTCTCCCAATTATTTTATTGTGAAAAAATCCTCATTTAAAAAAAAGCAGATGTCTAAAGTGCTTTTTGTCGTAGGTCCAACAGCGAGTGGGAAAACGGACATGGCGTTATATTTGGCAGATAAATTTTCAGGTATTTTAATAAACGCAGATTCGGTTCAAGTTTATAAGGAATTGGATATTGTTTCCGGAAAAGATCTACCTCAAACCTCTGAATTTTTAAAGATCAAAACAGACGGCAATCTTGATTTAGGAATCTATTTTTTTGGAAATATTCAAATATACTTACTTGACGTAGTACCTCCAAGTTATGAATTTAATGTTAGTGATTTTAAAAAAATCGCAAATTCTTTAATAGAAAAACTATCTTCAAAAAACCTACCGATAGTTGTAGGTGGAACGGGATTTTATATAAAAGCGCTTACGCAAACAATAGATACAATTTCTATTCCCCGAGACGAAAAGCTCAGAGACAAACTTTTAAAATTCTCAGTTTTAAAATTACAAAATCTTCTTAGAAAAAATGATATCGAGAAATTTATGTCTTTAAATGAATCTGATATTAAAAATTCCCGCAGGTTGATTCGCGCTATAGAAGTCGCTTTTTGGAAAGCGAAAAATAATACTGTTTTTGATAAAAAAAAGAGAAGTTTTGACACTCTTTTTATAGGGCTTAAAGCTGGACGCGATTTTATAGAAAAAAGAATTGAAAAAAGAGTGGATATGCGAATGAAAACTGGAGCACTTGATGAAGCAAAAAGCCTTTTTAAAAAATACAATAAGTTATCCTCGCAAGTTAAGAATGCGAGTGGATACAAGCAGTTATTTGAATATTTGAAAGGAGAGTACAGTCTCGAAGATTCAATAATCAGGTGGAAGACTTCTGAAATAAGCATTGTTAAGAAGCAGATGACTTTCTTTTCAAAAAACAAAGAAATAAAGTGGTTTGATATTGAAGATAAGAATTATAAAAAGGATGCCAAAAAAGAAGTTAAGAGATGGCTTTCAGTTTGAGTAGGTAGCCTCAAGGTGGTATAATTAGGCTTGTCAGGAAGAAGGATCGTTACCCCACTCTTTCTTGACGTATTAAAAATTCGAGCTAAAAATTAACTAATTTTAGTAATAAATTATTAATTAATACATCAAGAAAGGGTGGGGAGGAAAGTCCAGGCAGACATAGCGATGGGGACTCCAATTAAATTTGGAGACGAGTAGCCCTTTTTAGGGTGAAGCGCTGGTTCTCAAATTTTTAATCCGCATGCAGAATTTGAGAAGGGTTTTGAATTGACAAAACTCTAGAGCAACAGAGACGAGCGGATATGAAACGGGCAATCCCCCCTGCTGCAACCTCCGATTGGCGTGTGTTTCGCTATCACTATACGCCGAAGCTTGAGGGCATAGATAGATTACGGTCGAAAAACAGAATCTGGCTTACTCTCTTCCTGACAATAATTAATATCTCACGAACCATAAGAGCATAAGAGTTTGAATTCGCAATTTTTACAAAGAATATTTTTCGAACATTTAAAATCGCTTTTTTTAATTTCTTCTATTTTTTCAATTAGGTCGTTTTCCAATCTTTCCAAATCCTCTGTCTTAAAAGTCATGGTCTTTTTTTTATTTTCTAGCAAAAATAAAAGAGATAAGACAATATCTTCCGGTTTTTTATTTAAGATGCTGTCTTTTACGCGAGTGGCAGCCAAAGCATACATTTCTAGCTGAAGTTTATGAGCTTTTTGTGCTTTTGGATTATCTTCTCCTGTTTTGTAATCTATAATTTCAATGCCTTTCCCTTTCGAATCTACGCGATCAATTTTTCCAAATACTTTTACCCCATTTTTAAGCATAAAATTAAAAGGCTCTTCTAATCTTAATGGTTTGACGCGAGGGTTATAGCTAGTTTTATAAAAGTTTTCAATTATTGATAAAGCACGCAAATATCTATCTTGCTCATCTTTTTTATTAACATATCCTTCAGATTTCCACTCTTTGGAAAGTATTTGTTTGAGTTGTGAAAGCGATACTTTATTTTTCTCTTGCAGTTGTTTATAGAATTGATACAAAGTGTTATGTATAGAAATACCGAAACTTTGTACAGACGTTGCGGGTGTAGGGAGTTTTAAAATGACCTTAGCTTTGTAATGAAGCGGACAGATGTCAAACATCTGGAGGTTTGAGAAAGTGATATATGAAACTTTAACGGGGGTTATTTTCTCTTCTTTGGCGGGTTGTTCTTGATAAGGAGCAAGAACTTCAGTGAGTGTCATTTGGTGGCTTAGTTGTTTAATTTTTTCTTCTTCAATAAGTTCTGGAAGAGCTTCGTGTATAAATGGAGAAAGTTTCTTGACTCTTTTGCCAGCACCATAGTAGTTCGCAGCAGTAAAATAAAGTCTCTCTTTTGCTCGAGTCATCCCTACGTAAAAAAGTCTTCTTTCCTCCTCCATGTGAAAATCTATTGTAGGGTCTATTTTTTCTTTGATGATTTGCAGAGGCAGTGGAATTTTTTCTTTTCGCTCACGCGAAGGAAAGCGTTCTGACACTAAATTTACTAAAAATACAACATCAAACTCGAGTCCTTTGGAAGAATGTACGGTTAAAATATTTACGGCATTTTCATCTCTCATATCTACATCAGCTGCTGTTGGATTATCATTCATTTGGAGCATTAAAGTAAGCCACTCAACGATTGTAAATATTGTACTGTCTGCTTTTTCAGTTTCAAAATTTTTTATTCTATCAAAAAATTTAGCTATATTTTTAACTCTTTTTTCATCTTTCGTACTCTGTATAGTTTTTAACGATTCAAAAAGGCCTGAATCTACAATAAAATCATAAAGTATCTGACCAGCTTTTATTTTTTTACTTTTCTCAATATGTTTATTTACCATTTTTGAAAAAACATTAAGCTGCGCTTTTGTACTAATAGTTAAAAAGTCGTGATTCGTATTCTTAAGAGCTTCAAAAAGTGTAAGATTGTTCCTTTTCGCATAATTTAGAAATAGATTTAGCTCAATATAGGGAATACTGAAAATATCCATACAAAGAACACGAAAAAGTGAAACAGAATCGTAGGGGTTAGTTAGAAAAGTTAGGTATGCAATTAAATCCTTTACTTCTTCTTGTTGGAATAAATATCCTGGGCCTAGAAATTGATAAGGAATTTTGTACCGAGTAAGAGCGCCAGTTATCATCTGTGCGTGATTATTTGCTCTGACAAGGATTGCTATGTTCTTGTATTTATATTTGTTCTTTGTCAGTTTTAGTATTGTTTTTGCTATTTTGTCTGCTTCATCATCTGCGCGCATTTCTCGTATTAATTCAATTTTATGGTTGGTAATGTGTGACGCACTTTTTAATTTTTTATTAATTCCTTCGACAACTTCCAGTCGATTTGGGTTATTGTGTTGAATTAGTTTATGCGCATGGTCGAGGATAACTTGTGAAGATCGATAATTTTGAGTTAAGCTTAAAATTTTTGCTTTCGGAAAAGTTTTTTTAAATTGTAAAACATTTGAAACGGCTGCACCGCGAAATCTGTAGATAGATTGGTCATCATCAGCAACAACGGTAATATTTTTGTCATCTCCTGCCAGTAATATCGCGAGTTCATTTTGAGCATAATTTGTATCTTGAAACTCATCGACTAAAATGAACTTAAATAATTTCCGATACCGACTCAGAATAGTCGGCCTAGTCCTAAAGAGTAATAGAGTGTTCGCTATTAAGTCTGAGAAATCCATCACTGACTCGCGAATCTTTAATTCTTCATATTTTTTATAAGCGTGGGAAAGTTCTAGGTATTGGAGTTTTTCATCCCTATCTTGAAGTTTTGAAGAATATTTAATGTATTGGTCTGGTGTGATGTCTTCGTCTTTTAGACGAGAAAAATGAGAAAGTAGTGCATCTAGAAATTTTGTAGGATTTCCCAAAGGCTTAAACTGTGCGAGTCCTAAATCAAAGATATTTTGTCTCATCATAAGAACGGACTCTGACTCGGAAATTAATTTATATCCCGAATCAAGGCCAATGCTATGCGCCTCGTCTCGTAATACTCTGTCGCAAAAAGAATGAAAAGTATTTATCCAAAGATTTGTATATCCGTAGGGAAGGATCGTGTCAACTCTTTCTTGCATTTCAAAAGAAGCTTTGTCTGTAAAAGTTAAAGCAAGAATATTATTCGCAGAAATATGTTTTTTTACAATTAGGTATCTGATTCTTTCTGTGACAACGGTTGTTTTTCCTGTTCCTGCACCTGCGATAATCAAAAGTGGTCCTTTTTCATGCTCAACTGCTTTTTTTTGTTCAATATTTAATTTGTTCATACATCACATGATTCTTAGCTTATATAAGCTATCATAGGGACTAGGTGATTTCAAGACTTGCCATGCAGAGTTAGTTGATATATATTGGTGGGGTTATGTCTTCTCAATTATTTACTTCAAAATTTATAAAAAAAGAAAAAAAAGGAAAAAATACTTATTCATTTCATTTTAAAAAACCAAATAAATTTGAATTCGTCGCAGGGCAATATTTAAAAATGAAGCTCGACATTAATAATTCTGATTCTCGTGGGAACTCGCGTTACTTTACTGTTTCATCTTCTCCTACAGAAAAAGATTTAGTTATAACAACAAGAATTATCAAAAGCTCTTTTAAAAAGAAGCTTATGACTTTAAAAACAGGGGATGAGGCGATTATTAGTGGGCCTTGGGGAGATATTGTTTTTCCAAAAAAAAGAAGGCCAATTATTTTTTTAACTGGTGGAATTGGTATCACTCCATTCAGGTCATTGTGTATTTTTGCTCGTGATAAAAACCTTGATTTTAAAATAACGCTTCTTGTGTCTTTTAGTACTGCAGAGGATTCAATTTTTGATAAAGAATTTAAAAAAATAGAATCTGATAATTTTAAATACATAAAAACGATTACGCACCCAGACAAAAATTGGAAAGGTGAGAAAGGAAGAATAGACGCGCAAAAAATTAGAAAATATGTTAAAAATGTAGATAAGAGCATCTTCTATGTTACTGGGCCTTTAGGATTGGTTGAGGGGATTCTGAAATTACTTAAAGATAATGGAATTAAAAAAGGCCATATAATTTCAGAGGATTTTCCTGGTTATTAAAATTATGAAAGATAGAAATAAAATTAGCGCTAAAAAAAAAGACTACGATCATAATAGCAACTACATCAATTTTCCTTCTAATTTTACTTTGGGTGAGAAGATATTTTTTGCTCTCGTAATCAAATACTCACCTTTTTGGGATAAAAATAAAGATAAAAGAAAAATGAAAAAACAAATTGAAAAATTTTTAGAAAAAATATTAGAATACGATGATTCAATGAGTCTCGAAAATTATTTAACTTATAGCAAGTGTGTAGGTGGCGTACTTAGGAATTAGTTTCATCTATCAATTTTTCCTCTTCCCTTTCAAGCGAACCAGTTGAAGCAATTTCGTGTCCAAGCTTTGAAAATCCGGATCTAACATTATTCATCGTGTTATAGGAATTGTTAATATGCTTATTTAAAACTTCGACGTTATCTTCAACTTTTTGATATTCCTTTTGAATTGACCGAATGCCAGATAAAATATCCTTTGCCTGTTTTGATATTTTTTGTCCTTCAAACCCCATAAGAATAGCCTTAAGGTATGCATAGAAAGTCATGGGAGATACGGGTAGAACTCGTTTGCTAGCCGCATAATCAAAAAGTTCGGAGCTGTTGATTATTTCATAATACACTGATTCGGAAGGAACATACATAAGTCCGTAGTCAATTGTTCCCTCTCCTGGCAATATATACTTTTTAGATATTGCGTCAATATGCTTTTTGACATCTGAAAGAAATTCCTTTTCAGCTATTTTTCTTTCTTTATCGTCATGAGCTCCTGCCAGCTTTTTAAAATTTTCCATAGGGAATTTTGAATCAATAGGTATGATTCCAGCTTCGGTTTGTATCGCCGCATCTACAATAAAGCCGCTTTTAAAAGAGTATTGAAGGTGAAACGATTTTTTAGGAAGCATTTGTCCTAAAAGCTCCTTTAAGACTTGCTCGCCAATATTTCCACGAAGTTTAGGACTTTTTAGAAAATCCTGCAGCTCTTGCATTCCACGTCCAATTTCAGACATTTCACCGATATTTTTTTGTACGGCCGCAATAACTTTTGCAGCATTATCGAGTCTTTCGTTTAGGGCTCTTGTATTGGCGTGAAGAGTCGTGGTTATATTTTGATTAGAATTATGCAATGATTCATTGAGCGTCTTGCTAGTATTGTCAATACTTGTCTGCATGGTTTTGAGCCACTCAACAAGATTATCGTCAACTTTATTTTTTGTTATTTCAGATAATTTTTTATATATAAAAAATCCGACTAATAGTGTTACGAAAATTAAAACTACAATTATCAAGAATTGAGCATCCATACAATGATTTTAACACAAAGAAGTTTTATGAGAGGCCGTCGTGCTCTAAGGCTTGGTACAAAACAATTCCAAGAGACACCATGACGTTTAAGCTTATATTAACGCCAAGCATAGGTAGTTCGACAATTGTATCGGAAAGAGAAATTGCATCTTTTGATACGCCAAAAGTTTCATGTCCTACAATTAATGCGAGAGGCATGGAATAATCTGCTCCTGTATATGGAATACTTTTTTCATTTTGTTCGATTGCAATGATTTTAATTTTTTTATCCTTTTCTCTTAATTTTTTAATCGCTGTTGATGCATCTGATACATGTTCGAAATCTACCCACTGCCATGTTCCAACAGACGCTTTTTTAATTCTTGAGTTAGGAGGTGTTTCGGTTTCCCCGCAAAGATATATTTTTTTGACCCCAGTAGCGTCAGCGAGTCTAAAAATTGATCCGATATTGTAAGTGTCAAGGACGTTGTCGAGGATAATATAAATATTGTTCTTTTTAATTTTTTCTAAATCAGATGGGGTTGGATTGGACTCTCTTAGTTCTTTTGCGTTAAGCTTCATCTGGTGTTACCTCTTGTTTGATAGCTTTGTCCTCGAGCTCTTTTTTTGTCCAAACAGCAAAATCGCACTTCGGATAATTTGCACATCCATAAAAAGTTCTGCCACGTCTCGTTCTTTTTGTAGCCATTTTTCCTTTATCGCGCGGACATATAAAACCCGAATCCTCAACTATTGATTCTTTGAAATCGCAATTTGGAAAATTCGCACAAGCGTAAAATTTACCAAATCTGCCATATTTTACTATAATGTCTCCTTTGTCTTTTGGGCATATTCTTCCGGTTTTCTCCTCGACTACCTCAATTTTATCCTGCTTTTCTGCTTTTTGCAGACTTTTTTCAAAAGGGGTATAAAAATTTTTAATAACAGGTACCCAATCCTTTTTTCCAGCGGCTATTGCGTCTAGCTCATCCTCCATAGATGCGGTAAAGGCTAGATCGTCAATGTCCGAAAAGTTTTTGACAAGAAAGTTGCTAACTGTTGTTCCTATTTCTGTTGGATAAAATCTATTTTCTTTTTTCTCAATGTAGTAACGCGCTGTAATAGTTGAGATGATAGGAGCATAGGTCGATGGTCTACCTATGCCGTGTTTCTCAAGAGAAGCGATCAATGATGCCTCGTTATACCTTGGTGGAGGAGTAGTATTGTGAGGGGAAACTTTTGAGGATTTTAAGTCAAGCTTATCAGAAATTGAAACTTTTGGAATTATTTGTTCTTCCTCTTCATAAAACCAAACTTTTAAGAATCCATCAAATTTTAGAATTCTTCCATTTGTTTGAAATGTATATGTTTTATCGCTTTTCGTTTCACTTTCTATTCGAGTTGACATAAATACTGCTTCGGTCATTTGAGAGGCAAGAGCTCTTCTGTATATGAGGTCGTATAGTTTTGCAAAATCAGCTCCTAATTTTGATTCTATTTCATTTGTATTCTGAAAAAGATTCGTTGGTCTTATAGCTTCATGTGCTTCTTGTGCCATTTTTGATTTTGTTTTAAATACTCTAGGAGATGCGGGTAGATATTTTTTTCCAAAAGTTTTTTCTATGTAGGTTCTTGCTTCTGTCAAAAAATCATTTGACAAATTATAAGAATCTGTTCTGTGGTAGGTTATAAAACCTTCTTCATAAAGTCTTTGGGCAAGGCTCATTGTTCTACGGCTGGGATATCCAAATCTTCTCGACGCGTCTTGTTGTAGAGTAGAAGTAATAAAAGGAGCTGAAGGATTTCTTCTCATTTCTTTTTCCACAACATCAGTTACAACAAAATCTTTTTTGTAAATCCCTTTTTCTATCTCATTTGCGTCCGTCTCACTTAAAGAGGTATGTGAATAAGTGTAGTCTCCGTCATAAAGTTTTATTTTTTCTTGTTTTTCGATTGACTCAGAGTTTATTTTGGTCAACTCAAATTCAATTGGGCTATTATTTTCTTTTTTTGAAAGAGTAACAAATACTCTAAAAAATTCGCGAGTTTGAAACTTTTCAATTTCCCCTTCTCTCTCAACAATTAATCTTAATGCAACGGATTGTACGCGACCAGCTGATAGCCTCTTTTTTATTTTGCTCCATAGAATTGGAGATAGTTTATAGCCGACAATTCTATCAAGAACTCTTCTCCCTGTTTGTGCAGCGACCAAATTTTCATCAATTTTTTGGGGGTGTAAAAGCGCCTCGTCAATTGCCTTGGGAGTTATTTCATGAAATGCAATTCTTTGAAATATTGCGTCCTTTTTTACCTCTTTTTTTAATACTTCATGAAGATGAAAGGCTATTGCTTCGCCTTCACGGTCAGGATCGGTTGCAAGTATTATTTTTGACGCATCCTTAACTTTATTTTTTAACCCCTCAATTATTTTCCTTTTGTCTTTTGGAATGACATATTTTGGCTCAAAATTATGCTCCATGTCGACGCCGAGATTTCCCTTAGGCAAATCTCGTATATGTCCAAGAGATGCCTCAATCACATATTTGCCGCCAAGAAATTTGGATAGAGTTTTTGCTTTTGTTGGAGATTCTACAAGTATTACGCTTTTCATCAAGATTAGAGTATAACAGAAATTTTTCATTTTTAAACTGAGGGTGAAAGCCAAGCTTCTTCATTTTTGAACCAGGACTGGTCTTGTAGAGGATGTTTTAAGGAAAGTATAGACTCCTAAATTCACTCGTTACATCTTATTTTGCTCGCTAAGTAAAGCGGTTTATCTCTTATTAAAATTTGAGCTTAAAACTCTATGTGCTCGCAAAATATAAGTCGGGTTTTGCCTCTATTTTTTCCCACGGAGAAGTACTGCCCGCAAGTAGCCCATATGCGCCAATCATTGCTGCGTTATCGGTGCATAAGTCTTTTGTGGGGGCGAATAGCTTGACGTGTAATTGTAAATTTTTAATTTCATTTTCAAGCTGTTTACGAAGTTTTTGATTTGCTGATACGCCCCCTCCGAGTAGAATAGTTGGTGCTTTGTATAACTTTACTGCTCGAACAGTTTTTTTGACCAATACATCGATGATTGCTTTCTGGGTGGCCGCACACACTTCATTTTTTAATTCTTCATCTATATTATTACTTGAAATAAATCTTGAAACCTCAGCTTTTAATCCAGAAAAAGAAAAATTAAGGTCATCGGAGTTAATAACAGGACTTGTAAAGCGCAGTTTTTTGTCTTTTGCCTTTTTTGCTCGCATCTCGATTTCGGCTCCTGCCGGATAAGCAAGGCCTAGAAGTCTTCCTATTTTGTCCATTGCTTCTCCTGCTGCATCATCATACGTCCCCCCAAGCCACTTGTATTTATGAATGTTTTCAAAATACAAAAGATCTGTATGTCCACCCGAAACAATTAATGCAATTGCAGGAAATTCTATTTCGTTAAGATTTTTGTCAGCAAAGTTTGAAAATACATGCCCAAGCAGATGATTGACTGGTATAAGAGGTTTATTAAAAGCAAAAGAAAGTGTTTTTGCTGTTTCAACCCCAACAAGCAGCGATCCAATCAGTCCTGGTCCATAGGTTACAGCAATTGCGTCAATTTTTTCTTTAAGAATATTTTTTGCCAACGTAAAATTTTCCTTTCTACTTTTTATTGGATTTTCTTCTGCAATTAGCAATGCCTCAATAATTAGTGGCATAATAAAATGCACCTGTTCGCGTGCAGCATTTTCAGGAATTATTCCTCCGGTTTTTGCATGAAGGTCTGATGAAGTAGCAAGGAGATTTGAGAGAATTTTAACTTTTGAATCTTTAAGCTCAAGTACCGCGGCTCCAGTTTCATCACAAGATGTCTCAATAGCCAGGACTTTCATACGGATTATAAATTATTAAATTCTACTTTTGTGCCTTTTTTAATGCCATATTCTTCTAAAAGTCCCGCATTAATTTCAAGAATATATTTTGCCTTTTCCGAAGGTTTATAAATGATTAAGTTTTTCCCATCTTTAACAATTGGAGCATTTTTTATTAGATCTACTACTTTGTTGTCATTTATATAAATAATATCAATAGGGAATAGCATATCTTTCATCCAAAATGAATAATTATCAGCCTTTTCAAATACAAAAAGCATGCCTTTGTTTTTTTCAAGACTTTTTGTTCCAGATAATCCTTTTTGTTTTTCCTTGTCTGATTTAGCAAGAATTAAGTCAAAGTTGTGATTATTAATTGCTACAGTTGCCGTGTTTTTCTTAGCGAAAGGAATCACGGATGAAAGATTTACATTATATTTAACAAGAGCAAGCAGCGCGATTGAGATAAGCAAAACTGCGTATGCGAGTAATATTTTTTTCATATTTATTTTTTTAAATACTCTTAAATTCGAAATTTATAGAGAGTTATACCTAGCATTTTTGTCAATTCGCCATAAGTGAAGAGTCAAGAGATATAGGTATATTTTACTGTTTTCTGTTTCGTTCATTTTTTAAGATTTTCGTCGTAGAGTATTTTTTGATCCTATTTGTTACTTCAACGACTTTTCCTCCGACAACTTTGGCTTGTTCACTCTTTTTCTTTATAAGCGGATCGCCTCGAGTCACCGCAATTATATCAGGTTTTAGTCTTTTGACAAGGGAAAAATAGTCACTGTCGTTTTTAAATTGAGGTATACAAATAACAAAATCCACAAATTCAAGCTTTGAAAGTGCTAAAGCGCGGGCAGACTGATTATTTACGGGTCTATTGTCACCCTTTATTTGTTTGATTGATTCATCACTTTCAAGTAGAACATAAACTTTTCCTCCTAGCTCTTTTGCTTTTTGCAAAAATTTCAAATGTCCAGGGTGTAAGATGTCAAAGCACCCTCCTGTTAGAGTTATATTTTCATTTCCTTTTGCGGGGATAGTGTTTAAGTCAAGAATGTCGGCCATTGATTATTGTCCTCCTGTTCCTCTTAAGAAAACAGCCTGCCAAGGTGTATAGTTGGAAACATAGGTGTCATTAATCATAACTTGCCCGTTTTTTGTTACGGTCCTACTAAAGCTAGCTCTTGCTCCCGACGCTTGATATTCAATTTGTTTTACGGTTCCCAAAGGGAGACTCGGGTCGTCTTGATAGATCGGTGCGGGTGGATTTGAAACGTTTGTGATTATTGGTTTTGAAATACTGACTTCTCGCCCGTCTTTTTTTCCATAAAAAACAAATTTTAGAGTTAAGTTTGTTGGATTAAAATAACTTTGAATTAAAATATGGTTTTCTGTGTCATTTTTAAATTTTAAATCTACGGTTGGGACATAAACCGTAGCGTCAATTCCAGGGGGTGAATCCTGTTCGTAATAGCCTACTCTATAGGAGTGTGCATGTCTTTCGGCTATTGGCAGTCCTGAATTTAATATCGCACGAAAAAGAGTTGTTGAAACCTGGCAAACACCCCCTCCATCTCCCAGGATTGTTTTCCCTCCGCTTATTATGTACGCCTCTTGATATCCCGTATATTTTGATATGTCACCAACAGCTTTTGCAAAAGAAAATGTCTCCCCAGGTGCGACTAAAACACCATTTATTTTTGAAGATGCAAGCGAAATGTTAAATATTCTGCTTGGAATGGAATGGAGAAACGTTGAGTTTCCTTGTCCAATTTCTTCAACAATTCCTAGGTCATTTGCTTCTTGAGTCGTAACTTTTGGCTCAGAGATTTTTATTGGAATTGATATTCTTGAAATACCCGCGCTCGATGATTTAGTCAAAAGCTCTAGTGTGCTGTTTAACTCTATATTTAGTTTTTTATAGTCGATATCTTCACCATTGCTCGATTGTTTAAACGCAACAACTCTATTTCCATTAATTTTAAAAAGCGCATCCACAGGTTCTTTGAAAATCAGGTCCTGTATTGGTTTGAGCTTTTCTTTTAGAGCGTTGTCGTTAAATGTATAAACAGAATGTAAGAAGGTCCCATTTATGTAAGAGGATAGTATTATGTACGCATCACTTAAAAAGTTTTTGCTTTTTCCAAGACTCATGCTTTGTGCCTTAATTAAATCTACGTCATATCCTAGCTTAAGTTCTTTAGCAGACACAGTTGCCTCCATATTTTTTGACCAAAATATTATCGTATTTTTTTGTATTGCCTCGTTTTTTTTATCAAAAATTTCTTGTAGCTCTATTTCAGATTTATCTCCAATATATACGTTATCGACAAACACTCCGGGTATGACTTTGTCTCTATATACGTGCTGAAAGTAAAAAATTATTCCCCCTCCAAAAAGAGCTGCTGCGAGAATAAATCCAATTACAAACCAATATGTGGATCTGACAGCATGGTGGACTTTTTTCCTTTTTATTCCAAAGTAATGTTCTTTTGTAACGAGTCTTTTCATATTGATAGATTTTTTGATGCTTACATATTATACTATAGACATCTGTTCCTTATCGAACTTAGAACGGCGAAACCAAGTTAGACTGGAGCAGGCTAGTAGGCAATCGTTATGGCGAGCGAGGAAATGAAGATGATATCGCTGGCAAGCCTGTGGGAGATCATTTAGGTATCTCAACTTATAAATTTTTATGGATGAAAACCGCAACCAAGGAATTGAGGATGAATTTTTAAGCAGAACGTCTAACAAGAAGATAATAAGCTTAGTAGTAGGAGCCTTGATTTCAATTTTTTTAGTAATTGCTTTAATTGCATTCGCTTTGTCTTTTTTTACAAAAAGCCCATCGGGAAAAGCAACATTGACCTATTGGGGAGCATGGGAAGACGCAAGCGTTTTTGAGGAGGTAATTGGAGAATTTAATAAATCTCACCCAGATATTATCATAAAATATGAAAAGCAGGATATAAAAAGCTTGGGAAATTATATAACTAGACTTTCTACCAGAGCGGAAAATGATACGGGGCCTGATCTTTTTCGTTTTCATAGCAGCTGGATCACACAATTAAAACCACTACTTCTTCCTTTGCCAGAAGATGTTGTTAAGTCATCAGAAATTGATTCTAAATATTACAATGCAATAAAGAAAGATCTGAAGGTTAATGGTGCATACTATGGAATACCAATACAGTTTGATACCCTTTCGTTATTTGTGAACAAAAAGATTTTTGAGAATGCTGGAATTAAAAGTTATCCAAAAACTTGGGACGAGTTAATAAAAGTAGCGCGGGAATTGACTGTTAAGAACGAAGAGGGAAAAATACAAACTTCAGGGGTGGCTTTGGGAACAGCAGATAATGTGGCACATGCAACAGACATCGTCTCTCTTCTTTTTCTTCAAAATGGAGCGGAAATTAAAGACTTGAACGGAAAAACTAAAAACAACTCTGTTGATGCAATTGATTATTACACCTCTTTTGCAAATGGTGACGCGAAGGTTTGGGATGAGGCTCTCGATAACTCAACTTTGGCTTTTGCAAAAGGCAATTTAGCAATGTATTTTGGTTATTCTTGGGACATTTTTCAAATACAAGCTTTAAATCCTGATTTGGATTTTGAAGTAATTACTGTGCCAAGTCTTCCTGATCGTGATATTACGGTGGCAAGTTATTGGGTTGAAGGAGTATCGTCAAAAAGTAAGCATCCTAAAGAAGCGTTCGAGTTTTTAAAATTTTTAACACGTAAAGATAATATGGAAAAGATCTATGCAAAACAGGCAAAGGTTAGGCTTTTTGGCGAATTTTATCCAAGAAGTGATATGGGAGAGTCTCTCAGTACTAATCCCCTAATAGAGGCTTTTGTGAAACAATCAGGCAGTGCGCGTTCAACGATTTTTTCGTCAGATACGTATGATGATGCGATGATCGCGTCTTTAAATTCATATTTACTCGACGCCGTCAGATCGATTAATAAAGATGGAACATCTCCTCAATCAGCGATAGAGACTTTAGCACAAGGAGTTGATCAAGTTTATGCACGATATGAGAGCAGCAAATAATGAAACACAGAGAAGTATAGTAAAAACATTATCTTACTCGGATATTTTCGGTTACCCACTTACAAAGGAAGAAGTACACAGATTTTATATTGGAAGAAAAAAAACCTCAAAAAAAGATATCTGGGAAAATATATTAATTCTTATAAAAGTTGGTGTTGTTGTAAACGACTGTGAAAGATATTATCTATCTGGAAGAAAAGGATTGTCTGAAGCGCGAGATAAAAAAAAGATTTACAGTCGCAATAAAATGCCAATTGCGATTAAGGCCGCAAACATTTTATCATTGATCCCAAGCGTGCAACTCGTAGGACTGAGTGGAAGTTTATCAATGGAAAATTGCAACGAGGCTGATGATATAGATTTTTTTATAATCACCTCACAAAACTCTTTATGGATAACCAGAATAATCATTTATTCCCTGCTTCTTTTATTGAAAATGAATAGACGAAAGAATGATAATTTTGCCATGAATAAAATATGCGTTAATATGTATGTTTCAGAAGAAGAGCTAGAGATTAATCGAGAAAATCTTTTTACAGCTCACGAAATCACACAGCTTAAAGTTCTAGTTAATAAAAACAAAATATATGAAAGATTTTTATATGCAAATAAGTGGATTAGTCGCTTTCTTCCTAATTCCACTATCTCAAAACAAAAAAACTCAAGCAAAAAAAATACACACAAGAAGTTGCAGTTAATAAATAAATTTTTGTATTGGTCGCAATACTTATATATGAGAAGAAGTATTACAAAAGAAAGAATTTCTCTTGCCAAAGCTGAGTTTCATCCTAAAGATAAAACTGAGCATGTCCTCTCTCTTTATAGGTTAAAAAGCCGTACTGCACTCAAATTTTATAATTTCATCGTGAAGCCAAATCAGGATTCATCTATGCCTATAAATACTCCAGGATATTGACATGAGCTGAGCCATCTAGTATACATATTTGGGAAATTAAGGGATCATCTTTAATTTTTTTCAAAATGAATATTTGCTCTTGGTGGCAGATATTAAAAAATGGATAGTAAAAAAATATTTGTAACAAAAGAGGGATTAGAAGAGTTGACAAAGGAACTTGCGGATCTTAATGGTGTGAAGAGAAATGAAGTTGTTGAGCGAGTCGCTAGGGCACGTGAGATGGGAGACCTTTCTGAAAATTCAGAATACCATGCTGCAAAAGAGGAGCTGTCTTTAATAGACGGAAGAATTGATGAATTATCAGCACTTCTTAAAAACGCTTCTATAATAGAAAAAAGTTCATCTGGTAAATCTGGAAAAGTTAATCTTGGGTCTAAAATAACGGTTTCTATAGATGGTAAAAAAGAAATCTTTACGTTGGTAGGAGAATGGGAAGCAGACCCTAGAGAGAAAAAAATATCACATGAATCACCTTTGGGCAAAGCTTTAATAGGAAAAGAAATTGGTGAAAAAGTTGATATTGAAGCCCCAGCAGGAAAAATTTCATATAAGATAGTTGAAATAAATTAACCTCTTTTGACAATGCGTCAACGACTAAAACCCTAAAGGTAGATATTTTACGCCTTCAATTTTTCATTTTTTTCTTAAAAAAAGATATTTTATTGAATGATTTAGTTAAATTCCTCTTTATTGTTCCTGTTCTTTTCTTATGTTAGAATTTCACTATATGTTTTGGGCTGATAAATTATTGGAAAATGTAAAAGGTCCTCAGGTTATTGAAGACGCATGGACTCCATCCGGAATTATACATATGGGCTCTCTTAAGGGACCGGTTATTCACGACGTTCTTGCAAGAATTCTTAAGGAGAAGGGGCAGGATGTTAGGTTTATTTATGGCTTTGATGATATGGATGTCATAGATGGTTTGCCTGAAGAGTTAAAAAAATCTCATGAGCAATACATGGGTGTTCCAATATGCGATGCTCCCTCACCTGATGGAAAAGGTTCTTTTGGGGATTATTTTGGCAAGAAAATGAAATCAGTCTTAGATTCTCTTGATGTAAAACCTGAGATATATAAAACCTCCGAAGTTTATAGATCTGGAAAATTTGATGAATCTATAAAAATAGTTTTGGATAAAGCGGACAATATTAGAAAAATTTATTCTGATACTTACAAAAAAGAGACACCAAAGGAATGGTTTCCTTTTCAAGTTGTCTGTCCTGTTTGCGGAAAGCTTGGAACTACAAAAGTAACTGCCTGGGATGGAAAAGAAGTTTCTTATTCTTGTGTCGAGGACTTGGTTAGCTGGGCGAAGGGCTGTGGAAATAAGGGAAAGATTTCTCCATTTTCTGGAAACGGAAAAATGCCATGGAAGGTTGAATGGGCTGCGGCTTGGTCTCTTTTTGGTGTGACAATTGAAGGGTCTGGTAAGGATCATGGGTCAGCAGGCGGGTCTTATGATGTTGCGATGCGGATAGTAAAAGAAGTTTTTGATAAACCTCAACCTTTAAAATTCGTCTATGAATTTTTCCTATCAAACGGCAAAAAAATGTCAGCATCAAAAGGATTAGGGCTTACAGGAGAGGCGCTTTTGCAGGTTTTAGATCCTAATGTCGTGCGCTTCCTAATGATTCATAAGGATCCGAGCCAAGCAGTGGAGTTTAATCCATACGAGACCCAAATTATCCCAAAAATTTATGATGATTATCAAATGTCAGGTGAAAATTATTGGAATAGAAAAGAAGATGATTTTGCGCGGGCTTTTGAGTTATCGCAGATTGGGAAAGTGGAAAGAATTCGAGAAGTAAAATTTTCGACTCTGGCTCAGTGGGTACAAATGCCCAATATGGAGGATGTAATTAAAGAGGTAAAAGCGGAAGAATGGGTAGAATACGCGAAAATTTGGATAGAGAAATATGCACCAGAAAATGAGCGATTTTTAATTAAAAAAGAAATACCTGAATTAACCAAAGACTTAAGTAGTGTTCAAAAGGAATATCTTTCAGACATAGCAAAAATTTTAGATGAAAAAATTGATGCTGAAGAGTTGCAGACGAAAATCTATGAATTGAGCAAGCGGGACAATTTGACTTCAAAAAATGCATTCAGGGCTATTTATATGGCACTTCTTGGAAAAGATCATGGGCCTAAAGCCGCATGGCTCATAGCATCTCTGGACTCTGAATTTGTTAAAAAGAGATTTGCCGAAGTTTAAAATGGGATATAATAAATATTATGCTTGACATTAAATTTATTCGAGAAAATCCGGAAAAAGTAAAGACAGGAGCATCAGCTAAAAATATTAGTATTGATGTTGACCAAGTTTTGAGGTTCGATGAAGAATATAGAAAATTATCAGGTGAGCTTCAGGAATTACAAGCGCAAAGAAATAGAGTCTCAAAAGAGAGAGATATTGAGGGCGGCCGTGAGATAAAGGCTGAAATAGGAAATAAGGAAGGAAGACTTCTCGAATTAAAAGATAAATTAGAAAAACTACTGTACTCTGTTCCTAATATGCCGGCAGAAGATGTGAAGGTGGGTAAAGACGATACTCAAAATGATGTCGTAAAGACATGGGGGGAAGTTCCTGATTTTAAATTTACACCGCGTGACCATTTAGAGCTTGGAGAGACCCTTGATATTATTGATGTAAAACGAGCTTCTAAAGTATCAGGAGCAAGGTTTGCATACCTCAAAAATGAAGCAGTATTGCTTGAATTTGCGCTAGTTAACTTTGCGCTTGACACGTTAACCAATGAAGGATTTACTCCGATTGTTCCACCAACGCTTATAAATATAGAAGCTATGAAAAAGTTAGGGTATATGGAAAATAATGGAAATGAAGATATGTTTGAGCTTGAAAAAGATGGGATGGTTTTGGTCGGAACAGCCGAGCAAGCGATTGTTCCAATGCATATGGATGAGTTAATCAATTCAAAAGAATTGCCCAAAAGATATGTGGGTTTTTCATCATCTTTCAGAAGGGAAGCCGGAAGTTATGGAAAAGATACTAAAGGAATTATAAGAGTTCACCAATTTGACAAGGTTGAAATGGTTTCTTTTGTGACGGAAGAAATGGATGAAGATGAACACGCATACTTTTTATCTCTTGAAGAAAAGCTTTTTCAAGCGCTTAAAATTCCATACCAAATTGTAAAAATGTGTACAGGTGATTTAGGCTTTCCAGTTGCGCGCAAGTTTGACATAGAAGCTTGGATTCCAACACAAGAAAAATATCGAGAGGTAACATCTACTTCGACAACTACTGATTTTCAAGCAAGGCGACTTAATGTTAAATATCAACAAGGTATAGATAAAAAGTATGCTCATATTTTAAATGGGACGGCTTTTGCGATTGGAAGGACAATTGTTGCAATACTTGAAAATTATCAAGAGGAAGATGGAAGTGTTGTAATTCCTGAAGTTTTGAGAAAGTATATGAATAATATTGAAAAAATTTCTCCCAAGCAAAGCTAAATTTCATCTGATTTATTTCCTCTCTATTTCTATTTTTTTGGCTTATTTAAGCCCCAAATTATCATTTTTGAAGCAAAGCTTTTTGCTTGACAAAATTATTAAAAAAACACATGATAATTTTAATTCGTGCATTAGGTTGTGAAAGGAGGTGTTTTTCATGCCAAAAAAGAAAGCAAAAAAAAAGAAGTAGTTTTTTACTTCTGCATTCGATTGGATGCGGTTTCACCTACTCCAATCGGCTAATTTACAACACCCCGCTTGATAAAAAAAATAAAAGCGGGGTTTTGTGTTTAATTCCACTCATTTTGTGTTAGAATTAGTAAGAAAACTCCAAAGTAGTGTTAAGTAAATTCTTTTTTATGTTAAATAAATTTCTTTCTAAAGTATTTGATTCAAACGACCGTGAGGTTAAAAAGCTCATGCCTATCGTTAGCGAGATAAATTCATTAGAAGATCAAATTAAAAAACTCAAAGATAGTGACTTTCCTAAAAAAACGTTGGAATTTAAAAAACGAATAAAAGAAGGTGAGGACATTTACCTACTTCTTCCAGAAGTTTTTGCAATCGCTCGTGAAGCAGCTAAAAGAAGCATAGGACAGCGTCATTTTGATGTTCAGCTTATGGCAGCAATTACACTTGCGCAAGGAAAAATTACAGAACAAAAGACAGGGGAAGGAAAAACGTTATCTGCTGTTCCTGCTTTGTATCTACACGCATTGACTGGAAAACCAGTGCATTTAGTAACGGTTAATGATTATCTGGCAAGGCGTGATGGCGGTTGGATGGGAAGCGTATTTAGTTTTTTGGGCATGAGCACGTCTTCAATTATCAGCGAAGCATCTTTCATTTACGATAAGGAGTTTGTTGATGAACAGGCGAAAGATTATAGACTTGTACATTTAAAATCAGTTTCTCGCAAAGAGGCGTATAGTGCGGATATAGTCTATGGGATAAATTCAGAATTTGGCTTTGATTACCTTCGGGACAACATGGTATTTGAGCAGCGAGAATTTGTTCAAAGAGGATATTATTTTGCCGTTATTGATGAGGTAGATTCTGTTTTGATCGATGAAGCAAGAACTCCACATATTATTTCAATGCCAGACAGCACGCCTTCCCAAAAATACTACGAATATTCAAAAGTTGTTGAAAAGTTATCGGGCGACACAGACTATAAATTGGATGAAAAATCAAGAACAGCTCACTTGACTGATAATGGAATTGAAAAAATAGAAAAGATGTTTGGAGTAAAAGACATTTATGAAAAGGATTTTGATACGGTTTATCACATAGAGGCAGCATTGAAAGCAAAAACACTATTTCTAAAAGATCGCGATTATATAGTCAGAGATAATCAAGTTATATTAGTCGATGAATTTACGGGAAGGCTTATGGAAGGGCGAAGGTTATCAGAAGGTTTACATCAAGCAATTGAGGCAAAAGAAAACGTCGCGGTGCAGCAGGAATCAAAGACACTGGCGACTGTGTCTCTTCAGAATTACTTCAGGATGTATAAGATTTTGGCAGGTATGACAGGAACGGCCGTGACAGAAGCTGAAGAATTCCAAAAGATATACAAGCTCGATGTTGTAGCAGTTCCTACTAATCGGTCAATGGCAAGAGCAGACGAGGGCGATTTGGTTTTTAAAACGATAGCTGGAAAAATTGGAGCTATTGCTGATGAAATAGAGCAAGCAAACAAAAAAGGACAGCCCATTTTGGTCGGTACGACTTCTATTGATAAAAACGAAATTATTTCAGAAGCTCTCAAAAAGCGAGGAATAAAACATGAGGTTCTTAATGCCAAGAATCACATGAGGGAAGCTTTGATTATAAAAGAAGCAGGAAGAAAGCATGCTGTTACTGTTGCGACAAATATGGCAGGGCGCGGAGTTGACATTATTTTGGGAGGTCAGCCTCCATCTGAATTTGAGCAAGAGTATCAATCTGAGAGTGGTAAAAAAAGATATCAAAAAGAACAGACGGCTTGGGAAAAAGAACACGAAGAGGTGATTGGTGCAGGCGGACTTCTTGTAATTGGAACAGAAAAGCATGAGTCAAGAAGAATCGATAATCAGTTGAGAGGAAGATCTGGAAGACAGGGAGATCCGGGGAGATCAATATTTATAATTTCTCTTGAAGACGATCTAATGCGTGTTTTTGGGGGAGAGCAGATTTCCAATCTTATGACCAGATTTAATTTTCCAGAGGATCAGCCACTTTCGCATGGGCTCGTTTCTCGTGTTATAGAACAGGCTCAGGTAAAGGTTGAGGGAATGAATTTTGATATTAGAAAAAATTTGCTTGATTATGACGACGTATTAAATAAGCAGAGAGAAATAATTTACAATTTGCGAAAAAAGATTGTTTTAAATGAGGAAAACTCAACGGTTTTCGTAAAAGAAAAAATAAGAACATCTATTGAAGGTTTGGTTGCTGTAAATCTCAATAAAGAAACAGGTAGCGATCATAAAAGTTTGGTTACGGAATTTGCGACCATAATTCCATTTGACGATTTGTCTCAGGATCAACTTTTCAAACAAGTCGAGCAGATTCATGAGGAAAAAGAATTGGCTGAATTCTTAAGCTCTTTAGCAAACCAGCTTATTGATAAATGGATAGAGGAGCATGGAGTTGATAAAGTCGAGCGCGTATTTAAAATTCTATCACTGTCGAGTATTGATAATCTTTGGATGGACCATCTGACCGCAATTGAAGATTTAAGAACTGGAATTGGCCTTCGTGGATATGCTCAGCAAAACCCTCTCATAGCTTACAAGAATGAGTCATTTAAGATGTTTGAGCAATTGATTGCATCTATTGATGATACTCTTGTGCACCGCGTGTTTAGGGTTAATTTTGCCGATATACATTTGCCTGATGAAAAGCCTCAAGAGGATATGATATTAAATCAGTCGGAAGAAGAGGTAAGCGAAAGTGCAAGGAAGCATTCTCATACGCATACCCATTCACATTCTAGTTCAAATACTGATTCTTCCCAAAAAATAAAAACTGCTTCAGGTAAAAAACTTGGGAGAAATGATCCTTGTTGGTGTGGGTCAGGTAAAAAATGGAAAAAATGTCATTATCCTCAATTAGCATAAAATAATTCCTTTTTTTCTTTCTCTCTGATATTATTTATTCATGGACCTAAACAGCTCTGTTGATTTTCAGGATTTAAAAAAGAAATGGCAAACAAAACATAAAGAGGTAAAAAAAGACCTTTTTAAAAAGCATGGAGATGCAATTAATAAGTTCTACAATACTTCAAAAGAGTTGGCAATCGGATCGTTATCGGGCCTACTATTGCTTACCGCTCCATCTCTTCCATCTCTGCCTCCCCACGCAGATGCGATTGGGAGTGAAAAAGTTGCTAGTCTTTCCAAAAACACATTTTTAATTAATGATTTAAAAAATGTTCTACCTGATAACGTGGAGTCTTTGAGTTCAGAGGAAGAAGAAAAAGTGCTCGAAGTTTTAAAAAGAGATATAGGAGTTGATGTTAAAGCTGAAATAAACGGGATAAGACTTAATCGAATGTATGGTTATATTGGTGCGGAGCAGCATTTAGCGAGATATCCAGGGGATAATATGTATTCGCATTTTCAAAACAGCGAGGACTCATTAAAGTATTGGTCTTCTGGGATGGCTCCTGGTCTTGGGGCTTGGGGATATTTTACTAGCTCACATTCTCAAATGACCGAGCAAGACGTGCTTCGGGAAAAATACTATATCGCAGTCCAAACTTTTTTGGCACCTGGATTTTCGCAACGTACTGGCGAGTTTATAAAATTTTTTAAATACAGAAAAATGATAGTTGTAAATCCGCAAAACGGTAAGGCAATGGCCGTTGTTATTGGTGATGCGGGCCCTGGTAAGTCCACGGGAAAGCAACTCGGAGGTTCTCCGGAAGTCATGAAGTATTTGGAAAGGGTAGATGGCGCTCAAAAAGGACCAGTGTTATACTTTTTTATAGATGACCCGGAAGATAAGATTCCCTTGGGGCCTATTAACTATTAAACAAAATGAAAAAATATTTTTTCTCACATCTCTTGGAAATTGAAACAGTTCATACAACTCTTGAAGAAAGCGATATGGACAAAAAGGACAAGGTGTATTTGGCGCTGCTTCTTGAGGAAACAGTGCACAATGCGGTGATAAGTGAATTGCTTTCCAATCTTAATGATAGTGATAAGCATGAATTTTTAGAATATATTCATAAAGAAAATCATGAAACTATCTGGGAGTTTTTAAATAAGAAAATAGATAATGCTGAAGATTTAGTTAAAAAAAGCATTAAAAATCTGAAAGACGAATTTTTGGCTGATATCAAGAAGGCAAAATCTTAAGAGGTATTTTTAGTAGATTTATTTTGCAAAGTTTCTTTAGTCTCTTTATCGAACCTTTCTTCAATAGTTTTTAATTTGTCTCCAATTGCGCGTTCTATATCAACTCCTGCAACTATAGCAAGCTGCATAACCGTTATCACCACATCTGCAAATTCTTGATAAATGTTATGTTTGTCAAATTTGTCGAGTTTTGCTTTTCTTTGCAGTCTTAGTATTCCCAAGATGTCATTGCAGAGCTCTCCAACTTCTTCATTAAGTTTTACGGTTTTTGAGAGAATATCTTTTTCACGTTGAGTATATAGAGTGTATTTAATCTCAGTTTTTTTATTTAATTCTCGAATTTTTTGCTCTAAGGCTTTAATATTCATTTATATAATTATATCACAGACCAGAGCATTGCTCTAATAGTGTTGATAATACTATAATTATAGCATGAAGCAATCTGCGCAAGACAATTCTGAAGAAGAGAAAGCGGAGTACCGTTGGGATATAAAAAGAGTTTTTGTTGGAATAACTGCCATTCTTATATTGTTTTCTCTTGGTTATTATCTTGTGGGTGCATTTGAAAAACAAAATATTAAATCAGCAACTAATGAGGCAACTCTGGGAGTTAGCAGTTCGAGTGAATCACAAAATGGCCTTCCTCTCCCTGAAAAAGAAAAAATAGAGGAAATTATTAGTGAGGCGAAAGCCACTTTATCTAAAATAACAAGCGATAACATTACATCTTCTCAGGCCGCAGTGCAGAAAGTTATAAAAGACCTAGAGGAGCTTCAAGGGCAAAATAAAAAACCGATTGATGTATTCTGTGAATATGTTTGTAAAGGTAATTAGGTCAGGCAAGTTGTAGTAAAATCCATTTCTATGAAAAAAATAAAAAAAATTTTTTCTTTTTTGGGGCCTGGATTTATAACTGGTGCATCAGACGATGATCCTTCGGGAATAGGAACATACTCTCAAACTGGAGCACAATTTGGATATTCTCAATTGTGGCTTACTCCTTTTTCGCTTCCATTTATGATTATTATGCAGGAAATGGCAGGGAGAATCGGAATTGTTACAGGTAAGGGTCTGTCTGGAGTAATAAGAAAATATTATTCTAAAAAAATTCTTTATTCGGCTGTATTTATATTGTTAATTGCAAACACTGTTAATATTGGGGCAAATTTGGGAGCTATGGCGGCCTCAGCTCGACTTGTTTTTGGGCTGAATTTTTATATTTGGCTTTTACTTATGACAATTATAACTCTTGTTTTGGAGGTGTTTGTCTCGTATAGGCTGTATTCAAGATACTTAAAATATTTAGCTTTTTCACTTTTTGCTTATATAATTACAGCTTTTGTAATAAAGCAAGACTGGGGACTTATTGCGATTTCTGCTGTTATTCCAACTTTTAGCCTGAACACAGACTATTTATTAAATGTTGTTGCTTTTTTAGGGACAACTATTTCGGCATACCTTTTTTTTTGGCAGGCAAATGAAGAAGTTGAAGAAGAAGTTGAAAATCATCAAATAAGATCTATGGGGGTAGGCATACCAAAAATTGGCCACGTTGATATAAAAAAAATGCGTATAGATACAGTCATCGGCATGTTTTTTTCAAACGCGGTCAGTTTTTTTATTATAGTCACAGCGGCTTCAACTCTCGGTGCGCAAGGAATAAGAAATATTACGACCGCTGATCAGGCAGCTCAAGCACTAAGGCCACTAGCTGGTGATTTTGCGTTTATTCTTTTTGCCCTTGGAATTATCGGAACGGGGTTGCTTGCAATTCCAATTTTGGCTGGTTCTGCATCTTATGCTTTAAGCGAAGTATTTGGATGGCACGAAGGATTATATAAAAAATTAAGACAAGCTCATGGATTTTATGGTGTAATTACTCTGGCTACACTAGTTGGACTTTTGGTTAATTTCACTCCAATTAAACCTTTTCAAATGCTTTATTACACGGCAGTTTTAAATGGGATTGCTGCTCCTCCGATCATGATTTTAATAATGCTTATTTCAAATAACAAGAAAATTATGGGTAACTATAGAAATTCCCGTTTGTCCAACATAGGCGGATGGACAATCGCTTTAATTATGAGTGGTGCGGCCATACTTCTTCTTCTG
>Ga0210057_1001029_pt1 | contig 43657 bp, 42 predicted proteins | sample CryGeyCG2114_010_2_FD_183968 | JGI IMG/M metagenome (GOLD analysis project Ga0210057, IMG submission 183968) | Groundwater microbial communities from aquifer - Crystal Geyser CG10_big_fil_rev_8/21/14_0.10 (SPAdes) (version 2) | ecosystem: Environmental > Aquatic > Deep subsurface > Groundwater ...
CGGAATCGTTACTGATTATTCGCCTGAATTTGGTTTTATGCCCAATGAAGAAAGCCCGGGCGGGCGAAGCTTTAATGTCGTTAACGCCTTTGGCTATACGGTCTTGGCGATTAAAGAGTTAAACGCGAAAATTGAGGCCAATTATTCTTCTCAATCAAGTTCTTTTGAAAGTCTACGGGCGCAGGTAGCCTCATTATCTATGACGATTGACGAGTTATTGGCAATGAATAATGCTCCTGATTCTAATGTAACGGTGGTTTCTTCCGGAATCGGACTTTCCGATACGATGAATATCATCGCAAATGCTGTTGTAGTTAATATTAAAAATCTTTGGGCAACCGGAGATATAATAGCGGAAGGAATAAAGAAGACATACTATTCAACGGCTTCGGTTTTTGACTGGGAATTTGATTTAACAATAATGGTTAAAAATTGGGCAACCAGAAATGTGGTTATTGCCAATGATGCTGATTCGGAAGCGCGCAATATTTTTTCCGGCCCCGGCGTTCAGGCGGCGGAGCAGTCGAAGCTGGATTTAGCCGAGAACGGACAATATCTTGCGACATACGGCGTTGATTCGGCGCGCGGAGAAATATTTTTGAGCGGCTCGTCCGATTTAGTTGGCGGAGAAGCAAAAATATTATTTGACTTTTCATTTAGTTCGATAATATCAAAGGAAGTTCCCTTAAAGGTGTTGACGACTCCGACAACATTTATTCAGGGCCAGATATATGTTTCTGAAAAAACGCCGTATGGATTTGTAGTTAAAGGCGTAAACGGCGCCTCGGAAGGGAAGTTTGATTGGTTGGTAATCGCTCGCCGAATCGGATATGATGCTGACGCGTCAAGTTTAAATATTCAAACATCTGAAGATTTAAATATTCAAACATCTGAAGATTTAAATACGGCAAGCGAGCCCACTCCCTCGCCCGAAGGCTCGGGATCTCCAGTTTCTCTGGAACCTACGACTGCGGATCTTTCGACAACCTCCACCCCCGAGCCCGAAGGCTCGGGATCTCCGGATCCTGCGGATCCTTCGACAACTCCCTCGCCCGAAGGCTCGGGATCTCCGGATCCTGCGGATCCTTCGACAACTCCCTCGCCCGAAGGCTCGGGATCTCCGGATCCTGCGGATCCTTCGACAACACCGGAGCTAACTCCAGAGCCGGAATCAACAGTTACGAACCAGACCGAGCAAGACTCGAACGATACGGGGCAGGCAGTAGAGGAAGCTCTGACCGAAGAAGCAACGCCGACAGAATAATATTTAAAGATTTAAAGATTTGAATATTTAAATATATAAACATATAAACTAAAATTATAAATAATGGCTACGATAGAAAAATTTGAGGATTTAATTTGTTGGCAGAAAGCGCGTCTGCTGACGCGGGAAGTGTATAAAATATGCAGAGATTTAAATATTTCAATATTTAAACGTTTAAATATACCAGTGGATTATGGATTTTGCGATCAAATCCAACGAGCTTCGGTTTCAGTTATGTCCAATATAGCCGAAGGTTTTGAACGGGGAACTAAACAAGAATTTTTAAATTACCTCTACATCGCCAAAGGTTCTGCCGGAGAAGTGCGGGCACAGTTATATGTCGCTATAGATATCGGTTATTTAAATAGTGAAACATTTAAATATTTAAATGGAATATCAGTTGAATGTTCAAGGTTAATCTCAAGTTTTATTAGCAAGGTAAAAACATCTGAATTTAGGGGACTTCAGCATAGAAAAGAATATCGTAAAGGGATGTCGGATATTAATAAGATGTTATTAGATAGTCATCCTGAATGGAAAGAACTGTATAACGCGGAAAAAGACGAAATAGAATTTTGGAGAAAAAATTCCTGACATTTAAACATTAAAACATTTAAAAATTTAAAGTTGTCGAAATATAATCCTCAAAAAATTAAGAAGAAATGGCCATTTGGCCCCTTCGACAAGCTCAGGACAGGCAAGCTCACTGCAGGCAGATTCGGCAAGCTCTTCGATCGTGAGCGCTTTGTCCCAAGGCTCAGCACCGAGGGGCTCACTGTGCAGTCAGATTAAAAAATAAAAACCCCGAATTTCTGCCGTTTAAGGCAAAAAATTCGGGGGGTTAAAACTAAGGAACCTGAAGTTCCATCTCCCATCTTTTTGGGACTTTAAACCAAATTTTAGTGAAAAATTGTTCAAATTTTTTGATAGAACGGGGGAACATCACCACACTGATCGGTGAAAAAACTCGTCCGTCAGTGTGGTTTGCCTCGTTTATATCAAAAGGAAAAAGAACAATATCTGTTCCCGATTCTTCAAGCTCTTCATAAATTTCCAAAAATTTTTGGAAATTTGAAAATGGGATTGAGTCATCTTCATCGCCGTGGGTGATGAAGATATAAAGCAGATTCGACCGGCTCACTGCAGGCGGGTTTCTTGTATACGGCATTTTTTTCGCAAGATGCTCAACGTCCCCCAATTGCCACAAGTGGGCATTGGCTTCGGTTGGCGGACCATCAAATAGTTTCTCAAGATCATTTTTGATGATATCAAGAATGGAACCCCTTACTGCTGTTTTTTCGAGGAAAAAATATTCTTCGGCAAGATTTATTGCTGGAGCCATCGCGTAGGCTCCTTTGAATTTACCGGGGTGTCTAAGCGGAATGGTAAGCGCTCCGATTCCGCCCATTGATCCGCCGGCAAGATATTTGTCCAGACGGCGGCCAAATAAAGACTCTGCTTTTTCAATTGCGTCTAATACGTCTGATTCGCCGGTCGGCGAATTCGGTGTGTCCACATAGAATGTATTGGCATAGCCCGAAGTCAACAGTCTTGGCTCAAAAAATAAAAGAGCCGTTCCCTTTATATTCGATAGAACTTCTTCAAAAAAAATATTTGGAACAATCCAGCGAGAGTTTTCATTAGATCCTCCTGCGGGAGGAAGAAAAATTAAAATAGAATCTATAAAGCCGTTGTCGGGTTCAAAGAGAACGAACGGCCTAATCTGGGCATCAATTGAAGAAACAAAAAATTGTTCTTCAATTCTACCAAATTCACTGAATCTTTTTCTGACTTCAATCTCGGGATCTTGTCCCGAAACCAAGACAGTCATTCCAGCAAATAACAACATAAACACAACGCTATTTAAGAGAATTTCTTTTCTCACCTACTGTTTCCTTTTTTAAAAGATCATGAATTGATTATAAGATAATTTTATGATTTTGTAAATCCCTTATATAGTTTCAATTTCAGTTTGTGAAAGCCAAGAAATTATCCACAAAAACTTTGCATTGATAAATCTGTCTAAATTGATTAAAATTAAAGGATAAAAAGGAAAATAATTTAATATTTATATCTTTAAATATTCGGCCCGGAATGCCTGAATATTTGACGAGATAAGTACCTCTTTTCGCAATGACAAATTTTTTAGAACCTCGTTTGGTAAGTATGGGAGAAGATTCGACCGGCTCACTTCAGGCAGATTCGACCCCTTCTGCTGACTCAGGGCAAGCAAGCTCAAATGATGCGAAAGAAACGGCATATTTAAGATTGTGCCGGATTGTCGTTTTGGCAACTGTTTTTTTGGTTCCACTTTTTTTCCTTCCATGGACAACAAGCATTTTAGAATTAAATAAACAGTTATTGCTTATCGGCTTATCCGGAGCAGGATTGATTTTGTGGTTGCTTCATGTTGTCGTGTCCGGCCGATTTATGTGGCGGAGCAATTCTATTGATGTCGGAATCGGTCTGGTGCTGGGAGCGTCGGCGTTAGCTGTTCTTTTTTCGTTGACGAGGCTTAAGAGCTTATTCGGTCTTTCCGGCAGTTTAAGTGAATCTCTTATCGTTATTGTTGCGTTGTCAATTGTTTATTTTATTGCCGTTCATTCTTTTCAAGATAAAGGCAAGTTGATCAAAATGGTTATGGCAGTTTCTCTTTTTTTGGCTCTGCTTTACGGTTTTCTTCAATTTATCGGAGTTCACTTTTTTGGATATTTAAGCGGATCGGTATTTGGATTTACAAATTCCAACGCTTTTAATTCCATAGGCTCCGTTAATTCTTTGGGATTTTTGGCTGGTGCGGCGTTACCGTTTTTTTACCGCTTTAAAGGGTTTTCGACATTTAAATATTTAAACATCGGTAAAATCGGGGCGTTTTTATCCCTTGCTTTACTGATAATTTTAAATTGGTGGGTGCTTTGGACTGTTGCTATCGCCGGAATGGTTAGTTTGATAGCTTTAGAAAGCGTAATCAAAAAACAAGATGGGGGAAGCGCAAAATTCAGATTGACACGATTTGTATTTCCTATGACCGTTATCGTTTTAGGAGTGTTTTTTATGATAGTTAATTTCAACCTTTCCATTCTTAAAACAAATTTACCCATTGAAGTTTATCCATCTTTTAATCTCTCAGGAAATGTCGCGATTGAAGTTTTAAAAAAGAGTCCGGTATTCGGATATGGACCGGAAAACTTTTCCCTCGCTTTTGATAAGTTCGGGGCATTTAGTTTGGTTAATACTGCTTTGGCAAACGGAAAATTCTTTGACTCGACATCTCAAATAATAAACTTTGCCGTTGGCGGAGGAGTTGTTTTGTTGGTGGCGATGGCGTATTTGTTTTGGACTCTCGGGTCGTCGGTTGTTAAAAGAATGTCGAGATTAGAATCTGATCATTATCGGCAAGAGGGGGGTTCGGGCGTTATTTCCGCTCTGATCGCATTATCTGTCGGAATGTTTTTATATCCTTTTAATCTTTCGCTCATGTTTTTGTTTTATCTCTTGATTGCCATTACTGTTTTGGTTTTATGGAGTGATGATGTCCGCGTGATCAATGTTGAGGAAAGAGCTTCCACATCGTTGATTTCATCTTTAGGATTTATAGGCGGATTGATTTTGGTTTTGGTGGGTTCTTATTTCGGGGCAACGATATATTTATCCGATTTTAAATACGCCAAAGCCTTGACCGTTGATACCAATGAAAAAGCAATTCAGATTTTGTCTGAATCTATAAACTGGAATGGCAATGATGACAGGTATTTTCGCGCTTCATCCCAGATTGCACGGAATCTTTTGGTTGAAGAATTAAATAAAAGACCTGTCGCTGAAGACAGGTCGGCAAAAGTTCAAAATTTTACATCTTTATCAATAAACTTTGCCCGAAGAGCAACCGAAATCGGGTCGAAAGAGTCGAATAATTGGTCCAATCTCGGCTCAATATATCAAAGTCTAATAGGACTGGTTGATGGAGTTGAGAAGTTATCGGAGGATGCATATTTACGGGCTTCTGATTTAAGGCCGGGGGATGCTTCTTATTTTAACCAGATTGGTTTGACTTATTTATCAAGTGCTGAATTTTCAAGGCAATTAGCCGCAGGTGGAGGCGCTAATGCGGTTAAATTTCAAGCGGCGATCGGTCCTGCTTTAGATAAGGCCGAGGAGAATTTCAAAAAGGCGACAGAAATTTCAACTAATTTCGGTTTAGCTATCTATAATCTTGGAATTGTTTATGACAGGCAGGGTAAATTGAATGAGTCAATTTCTCAATTGGAGAAAATCTTGCCTTTTAACAGCAATCAACCCAGCTTGGCTTTTGAGCTTGGCCTTCTTTACTATCGTGCCGGACAAAAAGACAAAGCCTTTAATGAATTGCAGAGAGCGGTATTATTGTCGCCTGAATTTGCCAATGCCCGCTGGTATCTTGCTCTGATTTTGGAGGAAAGACTTGATTTTGAAAGCGCAATAAAACAAGTAGAATATATCTTAAGCCTTGACGCAAATAAAGACAACACGATTGTTTTAGAAAAATTGGAACAGTTGAAAACCGGTCAAAAAGAACCCCCCCCTCAAAAGGTTATAGATCAAAAACCTTTGCAATAGCGCAAAAGATTCGTCTCATAATGACATGGAGAATAAAAAGAAAAATTTAATTTCTCGTTTTGTCTTTTACTTTTTGGGTTGCAAGTTTAATTTTTCACATATCGCAGTTTTGGTAATAGTGATTTTTTTATTAAGTTTTATTGGTTTTTCGATTTTTTGGCCGTTTCTTGAGCGAGAAAGGGAGATTGTTATAGAAGAAGGGCAGAGTTTGAATTTTATCGCCGATGTCTTAAAAAATGAAGGAGTTATCAGGAATAAATTAATTTTTATTTTTTATGTTTTGATAACCGGCAATGAAAAAAAACTCCAGGCCGGAAGATATTTTTTTGAGCCCGGAATTAATGTTTTTGGCGTTGTTCAATCGATGACCAAAGGATTTTCCGAATCCGAGGATGTGGTCTTAACGATACCGGAAGGATTTAATGTTTTTGATATTGACGAACGCTTATTTTCTTTTGGATTAATAAAAAAAGGAGAATTTGCGAAAAAATATTTTGCCGATGAAGGGCAATTTTTCCCAGACACCTATCATTTTAAACGCCCCGATTCCTTGTCGGAAGGAAAAAATGAAACAGCGGATTCAGCAGGCTCACCACAGGCAGATTCGACCACTTCGACAAGCTCAGGACAGGCAAGCTCACTGCAAGTGGATTCGATAGCTGAAAAAATTAAGAATCACTTCAATTTAAAATTAAAAGATTCGATCGTTGTTTTAAGCCCTCTTGTTTTTCAGGATACTCTTGTCAGAGCTTCAATACTTGAAAAAGAAGCTCGCAATGAAGAAGACATGCGTCTCGTGGCCGGTGTTATTGAGAATCGTTTGGAAAGGGGAATGTTGTTGCAGATAGATGCAACTGTAAGTTACGGGGCGTGTCTTAAAAAATTAAAAGATTCAACATATAAATATTGCGACGTAAGCCAAGTGCCGGTCGGGGAGGAAATAAAAAACGACAGTCCCTACAACAGTTATACTCGGCCAGGTCTTCCTCCCGGCCCTATAGCCAATCCGGGAATTCAGGCTATTAAGGCGGTTTTAAATCCTCAAAAAAGCGATTATTTATATTATCTTTCCACAAGGGACGGCAGTCGGATTATTTTTTCGAAAACAGCGAATGAACATGCGGCTAATCGCAGGAAATATCTGGGATTATAAGCGCAACGCCCTTCATTTCTATTATTAGCTATCAAGCAACTTGCTTTTTCGGGCACGCCGTCCATGCCTGCTGGCCTGGCGTCTCGTTCTCGACTCGTCAGCCTCCGAAAGTCCCTCTAAAGCAAGTTGCTTGCCAACTAATCCATGTTGCGCTTGTAGGTTGAATATATATCTATAAAATTCTTGACATGTTTTCGTATTGTGATACCATGGTAGCTATATTGCCGTAGACAGCGTGCGTTAGTCCTTAGGGATAAAATAAGACACGCCGAGGTAGAGTAACATTCAAAGACTTAATTTTTTTTGAATACTATCTCTTTGGTCGGACTACGGAATGGTAGTTTTTTGTTTATAAAGAGGGTTTTGAAACTATCTCAAGCAAAATATGAAATCAAAATTACAAAAAAGTCAGGATTTAAAGAAGCTTAAAAAGGAACTAGAAAAAGCAAAAATATCCATCTTTACCACTTTTTCAAGAGCCGGAGAAAAAGGCCTTTCGGTGGCTCAAATGAGGGAATTAAAAAATTCTTTTAAAGGATTTGATTTAAATATGGGGGCAAGCTATTTTGTTACTAAGAAATCTCTTATAGAAAGAGCGCTGAAAGATCTTAAATATGACGGGATTGATGTTTACAGCATCGATGGTTCTATGGGCATTGTTTTTTCAGAGGGCGATGTTTATGCCGTTTCTAAAAAACTTTATGAGTTTTCCAAAAAGAATCCTGCGCTAAAATTTTTTGGGGCGGTATTGGAAAAGAATTTTTTGGCCGAAGAAGCTTTCATCGAAATAGCTAAAATGCCATCGCGGGAAACTTTGTTAGCAAGACTGTTTGGCATGATAAGATACCCTGTTTCCGCATTGGCGGTTGCTTTAAATGAAATTGCGAAGAAGAAAGAATCAGTTGCCTGATGTTTGATATGAAAAAAATTAAATTTAGTTATTAAAATATTTAAAATAAAAATATGGATAAAAATCAATTTATTGAAACAATAGAGAAAATGTCCGTTTCCGAGCTCAATGATTTGGTAAAAGCTTTGGAAGAAAAATTCGGAGTTTCGGCCGCCGCTTTTGCCCAATCGGCTGGAGGATCGGGACAGGCATCATCTGCTGAAGGGGAAGAGGAAAAAGATTCCTTTACGGTGGTTTTGAAAGATGCCGGTGGAACTAAGATTCAGGTCATTAAAGTTTTGAGAGAAACAACCGGACTCGGATTGAAGGAGGCAAAAGACTTGACCGACAAAGTGCCGGTTAATATTAAGGAGGGGGTTAAAAAAGCCGATGCCGAAGATTTGAAGACCAAATTAGAAGCGGCCGGAGCGATAGTCGAATTAAAATAAATTTTTCAAATTTATTTTAATTCGACCCTGAGTTTATCGAATGGGTCGAATTCCCGCCTGCGCATGAAGTTACGGCGGACAGGCAAGTAACCTCTTTCACGGGTTTTATTTTATACTCCGTTATTTAAAAATAACACCCCATTTTAAAGGAGTGTTGTTTTTAAATAGAAAACAAACGATAGTAAAATTTAACATTTTTTGATTATTGGATTTTCCAGAATCTTCCGTCTGCGGTGGAGAAATAGATTATATCGTCTTGATTTAGGTAAGCTTCAATTATAGGTTCGTTCGAACCTATTTTCAAGGTTTTATAAAGAGAGCCCGTTTCTTTGTTTATTATATAAATTCTGTTCAACTCTTTGTTTATCAAATATAAATTTTTTGAATCTTTAGTTGTAGCAAAAATTCCAGTTTCACCGGGAATAAGAGATGTGTTGTATTCTCCGGTTTTTTCTCCTCTGTAATATTCGGCTAATATTCCGGATTTGCTTAAGGCGTATATTTTTCCATCCACCGCAAGATAGCGGGATTCCGGAGGCAAAGTGCCCGATTTGAGCCATGAGCTTGCTTCTTTTTTAGTTGCGCTGTCGATATCGGAAACTTTGAACAGGTTATCGGTCGTTAAAACGTAGAGATTGTTTTCGTATGTATCAAAGTCTATGGGATTTATTATATTATAATCGTTTAGTTCCAATTTTTTATTTTCAGTTTGATGCAAGGATGTTTTTTGTAAAATATAATCAGGAAGACTCTCAACCAATATCGGCGCAATTTCCACGGCTTGGTCTAAACTATCAAGAGCTTTGATAAGTTCAGCTTTCGTTTTTTCTGTTTTTTCTGATGAGGAAGGAGTCATAACCAAAGAGGAGATAGAGCCTGTCAAAATTTGTCGGGCTCCAAAAATATCGTTTTGGTTTATTTTAGTTTCAGCTAATCTAAGAGATTCCTCGGCTTTTTCGATGGCGGAGGCGGTTTGTTTTTCGTTCGGATTTAAGATAAATAATGATTTTACTGTTAATGCGGAACCGATAATTATTGCCAAGAGGACAACAAAAAGCACTGTTCGATTTTTGAATCGAGGCATGAACGGACCAAGCTTGTTTAGAGTTGATTGAAAAATGTTTTGTTTTTTGCCTAAAGAAAATTCAGAACGGATAATTTGCGGCACATCATCCGGAGATTTTTCGACCGTTAATTGGGTTTCTAATTTTTCCATTGTTGGTTTTAGCATTTCCGAATCTATAATTTTTTTTCGGGTGATAATTGAATCATCTAAACTATCCGAAGACGGTTTTAAGGTTGTTTTTCGGGATTTTGCTGTTATTGATTCTTTCGACTCGTTTAAATCTATATGAAGAGCGGCGCATGAAAAGTCGGGCCTTTCTTTTTTTATGGCATTTATTTTTTCGGCGAATTCATCGGCTGTAAGTTTTATGAGATATTCCTTAAAATATCTTTCCCGGGCGGTTACGAATCGGCTTGGATAATAAGCAAATATTTTGTCTCCGTTAGCGACTTTGCCGGATACAATGTGAGAAAATTCTTTTTCTTGGACGCGTTCTTTTGTAAAAAGATCGATATTGTTTAAAATATCTATATTTTTTCCTTCTCTGGAAAGAATTATTTTGAACTTGCCGAGTTTGGAAATGTTTATCTGCTCTCCGGCGATGGCAAAAATTCCGATATTTACCTGAATATCTTTATTGATGAAAAATTCTTCGACGACATCGTTTATTTTCTTCAAAGCAAGAGAAAAAGCTTCTTTTGAGGCTATGTCCGGATTGGAGTAATATTCTCTTTTCGCCAAAGAAGCAACAAGATTGGTTACGTATGCGATGTCGTTTTCATCGGTCTTTTCCTTGTCCGGTGTTTGAATACTGTTTTTGTCAGCAGAAGAGGAGTGGACATTGCCGACAAGATAAAGATTACCGAGGTTTCTTTTGTCTTCGTCTGCATCATAATCATAAGCAAAAAGGTCGAGGTATCCTTCTTTTCCCGTTTGACCGACAGACAGGCCGTCTGTTTCTCTGTGTAATATTTCTTGACAAACCGGTTTAAGATATATGCGTTCCATTTTATGAGAGAGGTTTCTCGCTCCTTTTTAAAGGAATTGAGAAGTTACTCTGATCAAAGTTGATTATTTATTAATTGTAGTTTATATTCTCTTTAAATGTCAAAGGATATCTTCGAAATATTATTTGGATCAAAAATAAGAGTTAAAGTCTTGAAGTTTTTGTTTAGAAATTATCCCGGCGATTTTTTAATTCCGGAATTATTCGGCAGGATACAGGAAACACCTAAAGCTACTAAAAAAGAAATTCAGATTCTCGGTAAAATCAAGCTTATAAAAAAAAGCGGCGCTCAAAAATATGTTTTGAATACCAATTTTGAATTTTTTCAAGAACTGAAGGATCTTATAATGAAATCTTCTCCGGCTGAAAAAGATCGTCTCATTCGGCGCATCTCTAAATTGGGAAAAATAAAATTAGCTGTTTTGTCGGGGATATTTTTAAACAATGAGAATAACGCCGTTGCATACGAAAATTCCGTTTCAGATCTTTTTATTGTTGGAGATGAAATAAGTAAAGAAAAATTAAGATTATTCCTAAAAGCGTTGGAAGCGGAAGTGGGCAAAGAAGTGCGTTTGAGCATTATGGATAAAGAAGAGTTTGAATACCGTTACGGGATGTTTGATCGTTTTGTTCGTGTTATGCTGGAGGGTCCTCACGAAAAAATAATAAATAGACTGGGATTGTAGGGCTCGTAGTTCAGTGGCAGAACGTCCGATTCACATTCGGAAGGTCAGAGGTTCAATCCCTCTCGGGCCCACTTGATTCTCCTTGTTCGAGAAGGTATTGAACCATTACAATACGTTCAACAAGTAAGCGCAATGCCCCTTATTTCTATTATTAGTTGACAAGCAACTTGCTTTTTCGGGCACGCCGTCCATGCCTGCTGGCCTGGCGTCTCGTTCTCGGCTCGTCAGCCTCCGAAAGTCCCTCTAAAGCAAGTTGCTTGCCAGCTAATCCATGCTGCACTTACAGATTGAATGTAGCTACGTTGTCTTGACTTTGATTGCTTTTTGTATTACTCTTGGCTAAAGTTTTTTTAAAAAAAGGATAAAGTATTGCTAAAAAGAAAACCCAAGGTTTTTGTTTCCGATTTTAACGGCACCCTTTTTGATGACTTGCTTGTTTCTTTTAATTCAGTCAGAGAGATTTTTAGAATTTATGATCGGCCCTGCCCTTCTATGCAAGAATACAGAGAAGAGGCCACCGCGGATTACATGAAGTTTTATGTTAATCATGGGATTCCAGAAAATACAACAAGAGAAGATTTAAACAAAATAAGAAAAGATTACTATAGAATTCATTCCAAAAACGCCAGGATGAGGCCAGATATTAAAAATTTTATTTTTTGGCTGAACAGTAGTTACTGGAGAAATAACAAAATTCATACGGCAATTGTCAGCGCCGAATCATCGGTAATTCTTTTTAAAGAACTTCACAGACACGATGGAATGCAAAAAATGTTTGATTTTATTAAGCCTGAAGCGTCAGGCTTAAAAGGAAAGGAAAAAGCGCTTTTGCAAGTAACGGAAATTTTTGAAGTAGAACCCGATGAGGTGGTTTATTTAGATGATACAGTTGAAGGATTAACTTCAGCTAAAAACGTGGGAGCTGTTCCCGTGGCTTTTGTAAATGAAACAAGCTATAGCCCCGAAAGAAGATTGATGAACGCAACAAAATTGTCCGTTCGTAATCTTGCGGATTTAGTGTTTCTTTTAGCCATCTTTAACTATAAGGTTCAGGAATGATTGTAACATTAACGGGCGCTTCCGGTGTTGGAAAATCTACTATTGGAAAATGGCTAAGAACTTTTCTGGTTTGTTTTTTGAAGCCGATTCAGAGTTTAACAACGAGAGAACCAAGGGAATCTGATCCTTTTGATGAATACACATATGTATCATCGGAAGAATTTGAGAAAATGAAGATAGAAGGAAAGTTTATTTGGGAGGTCTGTCCCCATGGAACGTATTATTATGGGACAACTCTCGAGTCTCTTCAGGAGGCTCGTCAGAATCCTGACAAGGTCTTCCTGATGATATTGGAGCCGAGAAGTGTAAAAACACTTCTTCTTTATGCGAAAGAAAATAACTTGGAAGTTTTTCCTGTTTTTGTGGCTTCTCCTACAAAAACAGAACTTAGAAGGAGATTGAAAAACAGATTGAGAAAGGAAATAGAAAAAGAAGTTATCAATATGGTACTTCAAAGAGTGCCCGGATTAATTATTCAGAAATATGTAAAACAAAAAAAAGAAGAAGGAAGAATTGCTATAGAGAAAAGAATTTCCGATTGTGAAGAATGGGATGAACAAGCATTAAGTTCGGAAATTCCTTACTTCTTTGTTCTCAATGAGTTTCCGGATGATGGCCGCACAACGGCCACGGTTTTGGCTAATGAGATATATAAAATTTTAGGGAGTTGAATAGAATCAACAAAACAGTCGAAGGACTGTTTTTTATTTATTTTTTAAGGTTGGGTTATCAACATTGCGCAATTGCCAAAGGATGTTATATACTTAATTCAGAAGTGGTGAATAGTGGATAGAAGTGTTAATAATTTAACAAACATGTGGATTAGCGACATTGAATGTCGCTACGAGGCGTATGTTAATAGGTGAATATAAACATAATTTGGACTCCAAGAAACGCCTTGCAATCCCTTCAAGATTCAGGAAAGAGCTTGGAGAAAGTGTCGTTTTAACCAAGGGTCTGGATGGCTGTTTGTTTATTTTTCCTTTAAAAAACTGGTCTCCATTTGCGGAAATGTTGGGCGGATTGTCCATAGGGAAACAAGACACAAGATCATTTGCCCGTTTGTTTCTTTCGGGAGCGGTGGAAGCGGAATTTGATTCGCTTGGCAGAATATTGATACCGGATAACTTAAAAAAATTTTCAGATTTAAACAAAACAGTGATTGTGGCCGGATTATTTAATCGCCTTGAAATATGGAATGAAAAAAAATGGAATGACCATAAGCAAGATTTAGAAAAAAATTCTGAAAAGATTGCCGAAAAATTGGGAGAACTGGGGTTAATTTAATCAAAAGTATGAATAAAATCCACACCCCGGTTTTGGTAAAAGAAGTTCTTGAATATTTAAATATCAGATCCGGATCGAAGATCATCGATGCCACAATAAACGGCGGAGGGCACACAATGGCCATTCTAAAAAAGTTCAACGATGTCAGTGTTTTGGGAGTAGAGTGGGACCCAGTTATATTTGAAAATTTAAAATTTAAAATTAAAAATTTGAATCAAAATTTGATTTTGATGAATGACAGTTATGTAAATTTAAAAAAAATAGCGTCCGATAATAAATTCGAGCCGGATGGAATATTGTTTGATCTCGGATTGTCGTCCTGGCACTACGAAGAAAGCGGAAGAGGTTTTTCTTTCAAAAGAAACGAAATTCTGGATATGCGGTTTAATCCGGAAGTTCAGAAAGAAAAAGCCGTTGATATTATTAATAAATATGAAGAAAGGAATTTAAAAGATTTGATAAGTTCCCTTGGTGAAGAGAGTTTTGCGTCAAGTATAGCAAAAAACATTATCAGAAAGAGAAAAGAAAAACCGATTATTATGACCGAAGATTTGGTCAAGGTAATTGAAGAATCGGTTCCGGAATGGTACAAACACAGAAAAATTCACTTTGCGACCAAAACATTTCAAGCATTGCGGGTGAAGGTGAATGATGAGATGGACAATATTGAAAAGGGAATTGAAGGGGCCATTGATACGTTAAAGCAAGGAGGAAGATTAGCGGTTATATCTTTTCAGGGTTTGGAAGATAAGACAGTCAAGAATATATTCAGAAAAAAAGCAAAAGATGGAACGGTAAAATTTGTGACAAAAAAAACCATAAAGCCGACTTGGGAAGAAACAAAAGAGAACCCCAGAGCAAGAAGCGCCAAGATGAAAATTATAGAAAAAATTTAAAAAAATAGCCGGGTGGGGAAGGAATGCCTCTGCCGGAAAAATGATAAAAAGTAAAGTAAATGTTCAGAAAATAAAATCAGTTTTTGCGTTAAACCTCGTTTTGTTTACGATTTTCAGCTTGCTCCTGTCTTTTTATGTGGTTCAGTCTAATATGCTGGCCGCCGATAAATACAGAATTAAAATTCTTAATGAAGAATTAGCGTCGTTGAATGAATCAAAAGCTTCTTTGTCTGTTCAGCGTTTGAATACGGAAGATCTCTCAATGCTTTTGGAATTTGCGCGGACAAAAGGCATGGTTGAAGCCAAAAATGCTATTTATGTTTTTGAAAACGGCAACATAGCTCTTCAAAGATAGGCGGCAAAACTTATTTAAAATATGCAAAAGCAAGATAATTTTCGGATAAATATTTTTTTGGTTTGCGTATTAATGGTCTCGAGCCTGATTTTATACAGGCTTTTTGTTTTGTCTTATGTTCGTCATAGCGCTTATTCCCGAACAGCGTTGGCTCAAAGAGAAAACATAAACAATATTTTAGCCCGAGGAAATATTTATCTTAAAAATGCCTTGTCGGAAGAACTTTTTTTGGCGGCAACTAATAGAAAATTTCCGTTAGCGTATGTTGTTCCTTCTAAGGTAGATTGGGAGAATGATATTGAAGCGATTGAAAATACCGCCGCTATAATCGGATTAGATAAGGATTTAATAATAAAAACCATTTCTGGAAAACAAGATATTTCTAAGGTGTTGAAGAGGAAATTAACGACAGAAGAGGCGGAAAAAATAAAAAGCAGTAATCTTAAGGGTTTGGGGGTGTCTTATGAAATGGACAGATTTTATCCCGGCCGACAGTTGGCCGCAAACACTTTGGGCTTTCTCGGTTATGATCAGTCCGGCCGTTCCGGCCAGTATGGAGTGGAGGCTTATTACGACGATGAGCTTTTTGGAAGGAACCGCTTATCGTCTGTTTTGTCCGATAAAAATGAGAATGAAAACTTTGCCAGACCCCAAGACGTGGTTCTTACAATAGACAAAAATATTCAAGATTTTGCCGAAGACCGTCTTGAGAATTTAATCAAAAAATGGGATGCCCAGGGAGGAAGCGTTATCATTCAAGATCCACAGACAGGAAAAATTTTGGCCATGGCTGACAGACCCAGTTTTGACCCCAACGATTATGGCGAATCGCCTCTAAGCTATTTTTTGAACAGAAATATTCAAGGTGTTTTTGAGCCGGGGTCTTCTTTTAAGCCTATTACAATGGCTATGGGATTAGACTTGGCAAAAGTTACTCCGCAAACCACTTTTACGGATGTTGGATTTGTTGATATATCCGGATATAAAATAAAGAATTTTAGTGAAAGGGTTTTTGGCGTTCAAACAATGTCCGGAGTTTTGGAAAATTCTATCAATACCGGAGCAATGTTTGTTCAAGGTCTTGTCGGGGATGATAATTTTTTAAATTACATTATTAATATGGGGTTTGGACAGAAAACCGGAATAGATCTCCCCGGTGAAGTGGGTGGAGATATTACGAATCTTTACAGCAAAAGAAAAATAAACTACTTGACCGCTTCTTTTGGTCAAGGGATCGCAGTTACGTCTCTTCAGCTTATAAATGCTTATTCGGCCATTGCCAACGGCGGTAAATTGATGAGGCCTTATGTGGTGGAAAAAATAATCAAAGAAGGCGGTTCAGAAGAAGTTACCACCCCTGAAGTTATAAGTATTCCCATATCTGAAAAAACTTCGGCTAAGTTAAAATCAATGTTGGTGAGTGTCGTCGATAATGGATTTGATAAGGCCAGAATAAAAGGATACGATATAGCCGGAAAAACAGGGACCGCTCAAATACCAGATGGGAAGGGGGGATATACAGAAAATGAGTATATTCATGATTTTTTGGGGTTCGCTCCCGCATTTGATCCTAAATTTGTCATTCTTCTAAAAATAGACAGGCCCAAGGGTATTACTTTTGCCGCTGACAGTCTCTCGCCAACTTTCAGGGAACTTACTCAATTTTTGATAAATTATTTTAAAATTCCTCCGACAAGACAATGAATTTGATAAAAAAAATTATAATATGGAAACTCGAGGTTTTAGCGAAAATGTATTTGAAACGATTTAAGCCCCAGATTGTCGCTATTACCGGAAATGTAGGCAAGACATCGACAAAAGAAGCAATTTCGGCTGTTTTAAGTCGGTTTAAAAGAGTCAGGACAGGAAAAGGGAATCTCAACAATGAATTTGGCGTCCCGTTAACTATAATTGGCGATTGGGCCGATGATTATTATCAAGGAGGAAACGTTTTATTTTTTTGGTTTCGTGTTTTGGTCGTTTCTTTTCTTCGCTTGTTTTTTGAAAAAAACTATCCTGAAATTTTAATATTGGAATATGGGGCTGACAAGCCCGGCGATATAAAAAAATTAGTTTCCAAATTCAAGCCTGATATCGGAGTGGTTACGGCAATTGGAGAAATTCCGGTTCATGTGGAATTTTTTTCCGGATCCAAGGGCGTGGCTATGGAAAAAAGCAGACTTGTAGAGGCTCTTTCGGCTTCTGATTTTGCGGTTTTAAATTTTGATGATTTGGCTGTTCTTGAAATGAAAGAAAAAACAAAAGCTAAAATATCCAGTTATGGTTTTGGTGATGGGGCAACCGTCCAAGTTTCTAATTTTGAGCCATGGATAAAAAACGGACTTCCTGAAGGAGTTGATTTTAAGATAAATTATAGTCATCTTTCCCGTGGCGGGGGACAAGGTTTTGTTCCATTTAAAATACGGGGATCTCTGGGTAAATCTCAAGGTTATGCCGCTGCCGCTGCTACTGCGGTTGGGCTTATTTTTAAAATGAATTTGATTGATATAAGTGAATCACTATCAGAATATCAAGGACCGAAGGGGAGATTAAAAATACTAAAAGGAATTAAAAATTCCGTGATTATAGATGATACATATAATGCGTCTCCCTTGTCTGCTCACCTTGCTTTGGAGACGCTTCGAGATCTCCCCGCTGTGCGTAGAATTGCCGTTCTGGGAGATATGTTGGAATTGGGCAAATATTCTATTCAAGCTCATCAAGAAGTTGGCAACATGGCGGGGAGCTTTGTTGATTTGCTTGTCTGCGTAGGTCCAAAGGCAAAATTTATTGCTGATAGCGCAACCCCGGGAGTCAACGAGCGGAGCAGTGGTCGCATGACCGCCTTAAATCAGATGCCATCGGAAAATATTTATAAGTCTGAAACTTCAGAAGAAGCAAAAAAAATTATTAAAAAATTACTGAAGGAAGGGGATGTCATTCTTGTAAAAGGTTCACAGGGAATGAGGATGGAAAAAATAGTGGAAGAAATAATGGCCGAACCTCAAAATTCAAAATCACTACTGGTTAGACAGGGGAAAAAATGGCTGGCTAAACAATAAAAACCATAGTATAATCTTGTATATTTTGGTCCTGTCGTCTCTTCCTTCGCTCGAATAAGATTCGAGCTTCGAAGGACAAGTATTCTTTATATTGAGACATGCTTGCTCTTCGAAGCTCTGATGTATGTCAGAGCGTAGTAGAGGCCCTGTCGTCTAGTCCGGTCTAGGACAGTTGGTTCTCATCCAACAAACACGGGTTCGAATCCCGTCGGGGCTGCGAGTTTGCGAAGGCAAACGAGTACTGAAGCCAGCAGACTGAAGTGCTCTTTGTTTTGTCTGACTCCCCCAGAAAAACTTTTACTTAGAAAACAACATTGGCTCGATATGGTGGATTTGATACTATTATTTTGATTTGATAATATAAATATATGATTAAGAATAATAAAGGAACAACCCTTGATGAGTTGGCTAACATGATAGCTAAAGGGTTTGGAGAGGTTGATCTAAAATTTGAGGCGTTGGCTTCAAGAGACGAACTTTTTGCCGTGGAGAAAAGATTAGAAAAGAAGTTGAGTAAAATGGGTTATCAATTGGAAGGGCTTCGGGATTTTGAAGAAGTTGAGGTTCTTGATCTTCAAAAAAGAGTTCAAATTCTCGAAAAAGCAGTCAGGGCTTTGGCGAATAGTCAAAGTTCTAAGTAAATAATCTCTATCGGCGAAGTCAGAATCAGAATTGGGACGCAGGGCGGGTGCAGTATTGTATCAGATAGATTTTTGTTGACAAATCTTAAAAAAGGATTAGTATTTAGTGATTATGACATTCGCCGTAATTAAAACCGGAGGAAAGCAATACAAAGTCGCCGAGGGCGATGTTTTGAGCATTGAAAAACTAATTCATGAAAACGACGAAGTCGTTTTTGACAATGTTTTGTTGCTTGTTCATTCTGAAAAATCAGATAGCAATTCTGAAACGGGCACTTCCGCTCAAATTGGAAAGCCAACTATTCCCGGGGCCAAAGTAACAGCAAAGGTCTTAGAAGATGGCAAGGCTAAGAAAAAGATGGTTTTTAAATACAAATCAAAAACTCGTCAAAAAAAGAAAAAAGGCCATCGGCAACCCTATACAAAAGTCCAAATAATAAAAATCACCGCTTAAGACGGTGATTTTTATTATTTTCTATGTTCCAAAGCGTTTTTCAGGGTTATTTCATCCGCATATTCCAGATTTGAACCAGAAGCAAGTCCGCGAGCAAGACTGGTCAAAAGCACGCCTTTTTTATTTTGAAAAAGATTTTTAAGATAAAGAGAAGTTGTTTCGCCGGAAGTATTGGGATTGGTAGCGATGATTAGTTCGAGCTTGTCATTGGTTTTGAGAATATTATCAATGCGGGTTATTAATTCTTTAATCTTCAAAGTTTCGGGCATTGTGCCGTCCAAGGGATTTATTGATCCTCCAAGAACATGATAATAGCCATTGTATAAGCCGGTTTTTTCTATGGAATCAAGATCTGTAACTTTTTCCACTATTAACATTTTGTCGGTGTCTCTTTTTTCGCTTGAACAAATAATGCAAAGATCGTCGTCGCTGATATTGTGACAGTTTGAGCAAAAAAATATTTCTTTTTTAAGATTTTGGACAGCTTTTCCAAGATCATACAATTCGTGGTCCGATTTTTCCATAAGCGCCAAAACAAAACGAGCGGCCTGTCTCGGGCCCACACCGGGGAGTTTTTGAAACAATTTAACTATGCGTTTAAAATTGGAGTTCATATGTATTCGGATGGTGTTGCGTGGGTGTGATCAACTTCCATGAATATTAAGCTTTCCGGATCCACCCTGAATTCGATTTGCCCTGTCGGACCATTCCTGTGTTTGGCAATTATAAGCTGGGCCATGTTTACGGAATTGTTTTCTCGAGCTTTTTCCATGTTAATCTTATCTTCCCTGTGAATGAACATTACTAAATCGGCATCTTGCTCAATACTTCCGCTGTCACGAAGATCCGAGAGGCGAGGTTTGTGTCCATCACGCTGTTCTATGGCGCGTGATAACTGGGATAAGGCCAAAATCGGTATGTTTAATTCCTTGGCCAAGCCTTTCAACCCTCTGGATATTTCGGTAACCTGCTGAACCGGACTTTCATAAGCCTTACGACCAGCCATAAGTTGTAAATAATCTACAATTATAAGGCCCAATCCGCCTTGCTCTATCATAAGCCGTCTGGCCATCGCTCTCATTTGAAGTATGTTCGGCGATGGAGAATCATCTATGAAAATAGGAAGAGACTTCAGTTCATCGCAAGCGGTGGTAATTCTTAAAAAATCGTCATCGTCTTCGTTGTGAGATAATTTGCCCGTGCGGAGTTTCCACAAACTTACCCCTGAACCGGCTGATATTAAACGATCAACCACCTGATCAATAGACATTTCCATACTGAAAATGCCGACCGGTGTGCCTTGCTTGGCAATACGCAGAGCCAAGTTTATCGCAAATGCTGTTTTACCGACTGAAGGTCTTGCCGCAAGAACTATCAGATCTGACTTTTGAAGTCCGCCTAATGTTTCATCCATATCATGATAATTGGTTTTCAGCCCCCGTAAAATTCCCGAATCCTGATTTGTTATCCTGTTTATGGCTTCGGTTAAAGTTGCCGATATCGGCAAGAAGTTTTTGGTCAGGGAGTTTTGCGAAACTGAAAAAATCTTTTTTTCCGCCTCGTCCAAAAGATTTTCAATGTCATCATCGTCTTTACCGCTTAAACTTATAATATGATGCGCGGCGTCTATCATATCTCGAAGCATCTTTTTTTTCTGAACTATTTTTGCGTATGATGATATGTGGGCCGATGTCGGAACGGAATTCGTAAGAGATGTCAGGTAAGATAATCCGCCGATTTGTTCCAGAACGCCCATTTCCTCGAGCTTGTTTGAAAGATTTAGAAGATCTATTGGTTCGCGTTTATCAAAAAGAGACATCATTGCTTCATAAACAAGTTGATGTCCCCGTTGATAGAAATCGGAAGCTTTTAAATAATCGACGACTTTGTTTATGGCTTCTCGACTAATCAAAACTGAACCGAGTAGAGATTTTTCGGCATCTATGTTTTGTGGAGGAAGTTTGTCGGATGATATTTTTTGGGATGTCATTTTTGTCGGCTGTTCATGGTTTATTATTAATAAATAAATTTTGTTTCGCAAGCAAAAAAGTTAATTAACTGTGGAATAGTAGTTTTTTATATATTTTTTTGACCATCTTTTTGTTTTTATGGTAAATTATTCAAATTCAGGTGTTGTTTTTTTTAATTTTAAGCATAAAATATGTGTAAATAGTTGTAATTTTAAAAAGGTAACGCGGTGATTTTAAGGCTGATTTTGTCACTTTTTGCATCAGTAAGCACTTGTATGGCTGTTTACTATTTACTGGATTCGTTTGAATTTATTAAACATGGCAAAGCCTTCAAAGGGCAAACGAAAAGTATTAGTTTTTTTATTATTTTATTTGCTATTAGAAACAGATTAAAAAAAGCGACAATCTGGTTTGTTTTTTCTGTTCTGACCCTTTCTTATCTTGTTTTCTTTTGGAATCCAAGCTGGATTACAGCCATGATCCTTCCTTTTTTATACTTAGTTTTTCTTTTAAAGACTTGGTATGAAGAATTTCAATTAAGAAAGAGAGTTTAATTCTTAAGTCCGGCGAGTGATCAAGGGACCGTAAACGGTATCTTCAATTTTATAGCCCATTTCTTCGATTTGGGCTCTTTTTTTATCAGCGTCAATAAAATTTCCGGCTTCGCGCAGTTTTTCCCGGTCTTTGATCAGAGCCTTAACTTCTATTGAAGGCTCGTCTCGTTTAGAGGGAATAATTCCTAAAATTTCATCGGCTTTTTTAAGGAATTTTTTAATGTCTTTAACACCGGTTCGGGTTAAAGAATTATTGGTAACTCGAGCATTTATTCGTCTTATCAATTCAAATATTGAGGCAATGGCTTGAGAGGTGTTAAAATCGTCGTCCAAGGCTTCAAAGAATTTTTTTTGAATCTCGGCGATTAAAAGATCCTCTGCCTCGTCTTTGCCTTTTCCCACGGCCAAATTAAGTTTTTGAATAAATTCATATATTCGATTTATCCCAGCTTCTGATTGTTTTAACACTTTATCATTGAAATCAATCGGCGTTCGGTAGTGTCCGCTAAGGAGAAAAAACCTCAATACTTCTTTTGAATGTTTTTTTATAAGTTCATTTGCGGTCTGAAAATTACCCAGAGATTTAGACATTTTTTGGTCTTTGTTGATGAGAAATCCGACATGCATCCAATATTTTACGAACGGTTTTTTGCCGGAGGCAGATTCTTGCTGGGTAATCTCCGCTTCATGATGGGGGAATATCAAGTCTTGTCCGCCACCGTGAAGATCATACTGGGGCCCGAACTCTTTTTCCGTAATCGCAGTATCTTCAATATGCCAACCCGGTCTGCCATGTCCCAATTCTTTGTCATGCCAGTATTCAGTTTCGGAAGGATCAGATAATTTCCAAACTACAAAATCTCCCATGTTTCTTTTTTTTGCGCTTTCATCAATCCTGCTTATCGCATCATCGCTCATTTCTACAGTTCTTTTTGAGAGCTTGCCGTATTCGGGGAATGTTTTCAGGTCAAAATACCAGCCATCGTTCTCCACCAAATAAACATGGCCTTTTTTCTTGAGTTTTTTAACCTGGTTTTTAACCTCGTCTATGTAGTTGGTGGCTCGCAGATATCGAGGACTGTCTATTCCAAGAGCCATGGCATCTTTTTTAAATTCCTCAAAGTATGAGTCGGCTATTTCTTTCCATTTTTTATTTTCCGATCTTGATTTATTGATTATTTTATCATCTATGTCGGTTATGTTTTGAATGTAATCTACTTTCCAGCCTTTGTGTTTGAGGTATTTTGCAACCACATCAAAAAATACAAAAGTTCTGGCGTTGCCGATGTGGATGTAATCGTAAACGGTTGGTCCGCAGACGAACATGTTTAGCCGGTTGTTTTTGTCGAGGACGAGTTCTTTTTTTTGTCCTGATAAGGTATCGAGTATTTTTATCATATAAATTAAAAAATAAAAGTTCGAATTTCATGAATTGGCGTTTCTATGAACAAGAATACTACAACAGCCAAAGTCATAAGAAATAAGGCAACATAGGCGATCGAGTTTTCTTTCTTGTTGTTTATGTTCGGACCCACAATTGCAGGATTATTGGCCATGTGAATTAGGGTTGCTATCAGAAAAGGAGCCACGATGCCGTGAATTATCGATGTCCAAAGAAGAGCTTTGATGGGACTTATCCCAAGGTAGGGAATTATAAGTCCAACGATGGTTGAAAATATTATAACAAGATAAAATTCTTTGGCTTTTGAAAAGGGTTTATCCAAGCTCCCTTTCCAATTGAATATTTCGGAAAGAACATAAGCCGAAGAACCGGCCAAAATCGGTATTGCCAATATTCCGGCACTTATTACGCCCAAGGTGAATAGAATGTAAGCATAGTCTCCGGCGAGCGGCCTTAATGCTTCCGCCGCTCCGCTTATTGTTTCAATATTTCTAATTCCGGCATTAAAAAGAACAGTTCCAGTTAAAGCGATAATGAAAAATCCTATAAAATTAGAGAAAAACATTCCAATATTTGTGTCGCTGTTTATCCGCTTCAATTCATTTTTGGTGACTATTTGATATTTACAAACCATTCTTTTTTTATCGTTTGTTTTTTCTAATTTCTTTTCCTCGGCTTCTTCGCTGGCTTGCCAAAACGCCATGTAAGGAGAAATTGTTGTGCCGAAAATTGCCACCAAAATCATCAAACTCTCTTTGTTAAAAGATATCGACGGGACTATTAATTGATATAAAAGATGCGGCCAGTCATTTATAATTAAAAAACCCGCTATCGCATAAGTAAAAAGAGAGAAAGCCAGCCACTTAAACACAGTTACTATTTTTCTGTAAGGCAAGATTACCACTAAAAGCAAAATAAAACCTATTGTCGTCCATGATAATAAAGTTGTTGATCCGGGTGTAAATATTTCTATAGCCGAAGCCATTCCGAAAACGTTGGCTCCGATATTGAAAGTGTTGGATATTATAATTAACGAAGAAATAAAAATGAGCAAGGTTTTTGAGTAGTAGCGTTTTATGTTACCCATCAGACCGCACGATGACGAGATGCCTATTTTAGCGCTCATTTTTTGAACAGCGATCATCAAGGGTAAAATATAAAGCATTGTCCAAACTGCTCCTGTTCCCAGCCGTGAACCGGCTACGGAATAAGTGATTATTCCGGATGGATCATCATCTGACGCGCCAGAAATGATCCCGGGCCCCAGAGATTTCCATGATTTTTTTAGTTTTGATAGCATTTTAAGAATTATTTTAACCACATAATATTAGCATTGAAATTAAAATTTTAACATCTTTAATATATGATAAAAGAAAATTTACCTTGTTGATAATTATAATTTCATTTGTCTTATTGTGATAAAAAAGTCATGTTTTAAGCTAATTTTTGACTTATAATTGGCACTCTTGACACATTATTGCTAATTATAATACAATACTCGTAATGACTTTGAGGCAAAAAAAAATCCTTTTTTCCATAATAGAATTACATGTTAAATCCGCAAAGCCCGTAAGCTCGAGTTCTGTTTATGACCTAAGGTTCAATATTAGTCCGGCTACAATAAGAAACGAAATGAAAGAACTTGAAGAAGCCGGTTATTTGATCCAGCTCCACACATCAGGAGGAAGGATTCCGACAGACAAGGCGTATCGATATTATGTGAATATGTTATTGGAAAATGATTCCGGCTTAAGTTTAAAAATTAAAGATAAAAAAAAGATTCAGCAGGCACTTGGCAATGTGCCATTAGATCCAAAAAAGATAAACAGGGCAGTCGCAAAAATTTTATCAGATCTTTCGGGCGATTTAGTAATAACGGGCATATCTGTAAAATTTTTTGGAAAAGAAAGAAACCATCAGGAAACCGCTCCTGAACAAGAAGAAGATTTTTTTAAAAAAGGATTAGTCGGTTTATTTGAAAATCCTGAATTCAGGGAATTTGAAAAAGCTTTTCAGTTGACCATGTTTTTTGAAGAATTCGAGCAGATGTTTAAATTCATAGAAAAAGAATTTTTAAACACGTTGGGATCCCCTGACGGATTGCCAATCCAAATAATGATTGGAAAAGAAAGTCCTTTTCGACAGATTCAGCGGGAAACCTTCATCTGCGCCAAATACGGACTACCGGGAGACTGTGTCGGATCATTGACTCTTGTAGGACCGACCAGAATGGATTATGAAAAAAATATTTCATTGATAAAATATATAACCGAAGAATTAAATAAACTTTATTAATATGGACGAAGAAAATAAAAAACAACCGGAAGTTGAGAGTAAAAAAACAGAAATACATGAGTGCAGAGAAGATGAGTATTTGAACAACTGGAAGAGAGAGAGGGCTGATTTTCTGAATTATAAAAAAGATGAATTTAAACGATTATCGGAATTTGCAAAATTTGCCAATGAAGGAATTTTACTGGAAATGATTGAATTACTCGATGACTTGGAAACGGCGTCAAGAGAAATAGAAGATCATGGCCTTAAACAAATAGTAAAAAAATTTGAAGATTTTTTGAAGAAACATGATGTTGAAAAGATAGACTCAAAAGACAAATTTGACCCCTTGCTTCATGAGGCAACAAGCACAGAGGAAGATGGAAGCAGATTGGAAGAAGTTCGGGCGGGATATCTAATGCACGGAAAGGTTATTCGACCGGCAAGAGTTAAAATTGTTAAATAAATTTATAATCAAGTATTTTGTGTCTTTTATTATGCACCACGTGAATAATAAAAAGATTCAAATACAGAAAAGAAACATGCCAATAATTAAGTATGATCCTTTTAAGGAATTAGACAGATTCTTTGATGAGGACTTGTTTGGTTTTTTGCCCAGCGTCCGTAAACACATCGGACCGCCGATGGATGTTTATGAAACGGATAGAGATTTAATGGTTGAATTGCAGGCTCCGAATCTTGATCCGTCAAAAGTAAACATTTCGGTTGAAGATGGGATATTAAAAATAGAAGCCGGAAGCAGAGAGGAAAAAAAAGAAGAAGGCAAGAATTATTATAGAAAAGAAATAAGAAGCGATAGTTTCGTCAGGATGCTGAATCTGCCCGTAGAGATAAAAGAAGATGAAACCAAGGCTAATTATGAAAATGGGGTTTTAAAAATTACTTTACCGAAAACAGAAACCAAAAAACCAAAAAGAGTGGAAATAAAAGTCAGCTAATTAATTATTCGGGATGAAACTTTACGGGTAAAAATTCCTTGTAAGGATTTCATCCTGATAACAAACCAAAATGAGCAAGATTTTAGGCATTGATTTAGGGACAACCAATTCGGCGATGGCCGTGGTAGAAATAGGCCAGCCAAGAATATTGGAAAACAAAGAGGGAATGAGAACCACCCCTTCGGTAACAGCCATAGGGAAAAACGGCGAACGTTACGTGGGCATTACTGCCAAAAGACAAGCGGTAACTAATCCCACTAATACAATATTTTCGGCAAAACGGCTTATTGGCCGAAGGTTTTCGGATGCGGAAGTTCAGCATGATAAAAAAATGCTCCCGTATGAAATAAAAGAGGGAGCAAACGGCGGAGTTGAGATAAAAATGTCCGACTCTTCGTCCGGTTCGGGACAAGCCAAATATTACAGACCGGCTGAAATATCGGCCATGATTTTGCAAAAATTAAAAACTGACGCCGAAGACCGTTTGGGGGAAAAGATAACAGATGCCATAATCACCGTTCCGGCATATTTTGACGATTCGCAGAGAAAAGCCACCAAAGACGCCGGGGAAATAGCGGGCTTGAATGTAAAAAGAGTTATTAATGAACCTACCGCCGCCGCTTTGGCATACGGTCTAAACAAGAAAAAAGACGAGAAAATTGTTGTTTATGATTTTGGCGGAGGCACTTTTGACGTTTCTGTTTTAGAAATAGGAGACGATACGATAGAAGTAAAAGCCACCGGTGGAGATACGCACTTGGGAGGAGACGATATTGATCAAAAAATAATCGCTTATCTTCTTGACGAATTCAAAAAAGAAAATGGAATGGATATTTCAAAAGACCAGCTTGCTGTTCAACGCCTTAAGGATGCCGCTGAAAAAGCCAAACATGAACTCTCAAGCACGCTTCAGACCGAAATAAACATCCCGTTTCTTACCGCTGACGCTTCCGGAGCCAAACATTTTAATGTGTCTTTTTCTCGCGCCAAACTTGAAGAGTTGGTGAGCGATGTGATCAGAAAATCTGTTAAATTAACCGAAGATACGGTAAAAGAGGCGGGTTTTAGCGTGAACGATATTAATGAAGTAATAATGGTTGGCGGACAAACCAGAATGCCTCTTATTATTGAAGAAGTTAAAAAATTATTTGGCAAGGAACCTCATAAAGATATAAATCCTGATGAGGTTGTTGCTATCGGAGCGGCCATTCAGGGCGGAATTATGCAGGGCGATGTCAAAGATGTTTTATTGCTTGATGTTACCCCTTTGTCTTTGGGTATAGAAACTCTCGGTCAAGTTTTTACTAAAATGATAGAAAAGAATACAACCGTGCCTACTTCAAAAACACAGGTATTTTCGACAGCGGTCGATAATCAGCCCTCGGTGGAGATACACGTTTTACAGGGTGAACGAGCGATGGCTCATGACAACAAAACTTTAGGTAGATTTATTTTGGACGGAATTCCTCCGGCACCACGCGGGGTTCCTCAAGTTGATGTTACTTTTGATATTGACGCCAACGGCATATTAAATGTAAAAGCTAAAGATAAGGCCACAGGCAAAGAGCAGTCGGTAAGAATAGAAGGTTCTTCCGGTCTCACAGACGAAGAAAAGAAAAAAATGACTGAAGACGCCGCCAAGCACGCGGCCGAGGATGCTAAAATAAAAGAAACCGTTGAGGCAAAAAACATGGCCGAGACACTTATCTACACGACGGAAAAAATGGTAAAAGAAAATGATGCTAAAATAAAAGAAGATGATAAGAAAGAATTAAAAGTAAAAAGCGAAAAGTTAAAAGAAGAACTGAAAACCGATAATTCGGAAGGAATTAAAAAGGCAACAGAAGAACTGTCAAAGGTGGCGCAAAGAGTTGGAGCGGAATTATACAAGAATCAAACTCCGCCTGCCGAAGAACAATCGAATTCCGAAGATTCGAAAACTAAAGAAAATAAATAACTTTGCTTGCCCGGCTTACGAAGGCCGAAACTTCTACCGAATTTTTATTCTCTCCCGGCTTGGGTTAGCCTCAAAATGAATAAATTGACCATAAAATTAATTATTTGGCATATGGCAGTTCTGATTTTGGCGTTAATGTTTTGGGGTTACGGGAGTCGAGTTTCGAGCGATGTTTTTTATGGAAACAGATTTGACGGAGTGGCGGTTCTTTACTTTGTTTTGCTTTTGACCGCTGTTGTAATGGGAATTGCCTTGTTTAAGAAAAAGATTTGGGCTTTAACATTGAGTGGGATTGTCGGAATAATATATCTTTTTCAATTTGGTTTTACGGAGCTGAATTTATTGGGAGCGGGAATATTTTTGCTTTTAGGTCTTCATTCTTTGTCTAACAGCAAATCGGAAATCAATCAAAGATTAAAAATAAACACGAAAAGGATTTTCCAATCAGGAGCCTGGCCTCTGATTACGGGATTATTTATCTTAATATCCTTTGCGGTTTATCAAAGTCCATTTTCTGAAGAATTGGAAAAGTCTGAAAGGTTGCCGTCGGCAAGCCAAAATTTTATCCGTTCCGTGGTTGAGCAAACAATTGGAAACCAAATTCAGACAAACAATGAAAGAGAGAAGCAAAATATAATAAATCAAATTGCCAATGAAACATTCGGGGAGTTTAATGTTTTTTTGAAGCCATATTTTAAATATGCGCCACCGATACTGGCTTTCGGTTTATTTCTGATATTGTGGGGCTTGAGTTGGATATTTATATGGCTAAGCGTTTTGTTTGGAATATTGATATTTTGGATATTAAAAAAGACAAATTTTGTGAAAATTGAGAAAAAACAGGTTGAAGCCGAAGCATTAGTAATTGAGTGAATTTTGAAAAGAGAAATCCCCCACAGCGGTGGAGGACTGGCGCAAACGGATGTTGTTGCGACAGCTTGGGGCGAACACCCCCTAAAAACAATACTGGAGAATCGTCGTTGGCATACAATCCTCCAGCTAAACAAACAATTTTAGAACCGTGTTTCCGCACTCAACATCAAATGTTGCGTGGCCAACCTAAGGTTCTAGCCAAGCTTCGTGCGTGATGGGTTCAGCTCACATGAGCTTCCTTCATCACCCGATTGCTTACAGTATATCATACTTCGTGTATGTTTGTCAACTAGGTAGTAGATTTTCCAAATTCCCGCCTTTTTCGGGGGGTAAAAGCCGAAGGCAATTGGAAAATTCACTACCTGGTCAACCCCGCCCTTGAAAAACACACAAAAACGGCTTTTTTGCTGGATTTTAAGGGCTTTATTAATTTGAGATTTAATGATAAAATATCAAATGAAATTTATAGATAATTATGTATGGCAAAAGATTACTACACAACTTTAGGTGTTTCTCGAACGGCATCGCAAGACGAGATCAAAAAAGCGTTTCGGAAACTTGCCCATCAACATCATCCTGACAAAGAAACGGGAGACGAGGACAAGTTTAAAGAAATAAACGAAGCTTATCAAGTTCTGTCCGATCCCAAGAAACGTTCTAATTACGATAATTTTGGTTTTGCCTATAACGACGGTGGTTTTCAGGGCGGTCAAGGTTTTGACTTCTCCGATTTTTTCGGCGGAAGAGGATTTGGGCAATCAGGCAGAAGCGGGAGAGTGGAAGATATCTTTGATATGTTTTCGGATGTCTTCGGAGGAGGTTTCGGGCAATCTCGGGAGGACGAACAAGTTAAGGGTGAAAATTTATATATTGAAGTCGCTGTCGGCAAAAAAGATTTGGGAACAACCAGAATAATCGAATATGGAATTGTCGGTTCTTGTTCAGAATGTGAGGGCAGGGGAGTTGCCAAAGGATCTTCGTTTATAAATTGTAAAACTTGCGGTGGAAGCGGTCAGGTCAGGCATACTTCTAAATCCGGATTTGGATATTTTGCCAGAGTAACCGTGTGCAATACCTGCCGCGGTAAAGGAAAAATTCCTGAAAAAGAATGTTCTTACTGCAAAGGAGAAGGCAGAAAAAAGACAACTCGAAAAATAGAAATAAGAATTCCTGAAAATTTGGATAACGCTTACGATATCATTGTTCCTAAAGGCGGTAACGCTGGAAAAAATAGAACTGAAAGCGGGGATTTAGTGATCCACCTTCGGCTTAAATAATCCGCTTCGATTTTTGATTATTTAATATTGAGTGGATAATAAAAAAACGTTATACTTTAGGTAGTGGAAACAGTTAACTTTTATCTGGCAAAATTTTCTAATTTAAATATTGGGCCGGAAATTCTTTTTGGCCTTTTAGTTGTTATTTCTCTCTTTTTGTTCGGACTGAGTTTGGGCAGGACACGGGCGTTGGTATCTTTGCTGGCTGTTTATGTCGCTTATGTTTTACGGGTCATATTTCCTTATTTTTCAGAATTAAAAAAAATCGCTCCGAATTTCTCCGGTGCGTATATTGTGAGTATCGCCGTTTTCTTTGTTTTTTATATTCTTGCCTTTTTTATTCTTAACAGAACTTTGATTAAACGACGGCTGACGATGAGCGAGTTTTCTATATTTTGGATTGCGTTTATTAGCTTTCTTCAGCTTGGAATATTTGTGTCAATCGTTCTTAATCTTGTTCCGGCTAATGAACGGATAATATTTCCAGAATATCTATCAGGATATTTTGCCGGACAAAAAGCTTTATTTTTCTGGTTGACGGCTCCGGTTGTTGTTCTTCTTTTAATGCGCCGTGAGAAAGGATCGAGAAAGAGCAAACAGGATTAAATATTATTTGCCTTTTTCTACTCGCTCGACATATTCGCCCGTTTCGGTGTTGATGCGAACGATATCGTCTTGATTAATGAAAAGAGGGACATTTATGTAAGCCCCGGTTTCAATTTTTACCTGTTTTACTCCGCCTTGGGCGGTGTTGCCTTTTATTGCGGGGGGAGCTTCAATTACTTCGAGGTCCATTTTTACAGGAAGTTCTATGTTGATTATTTTGTTATTATATTCAATTGCGTCAAGAATTGTATTTGCTTTCAAGAATTTAGTCGTTTCACTCAAAAGATCTTCTGTAAGCAAAAATCTTTTTGACGGTTCTTTTTCATCGGCAAACCAAAACTGATCTTTGTGATTATACAAAAATTTAACTTTCTTGCGTTCTATTTCAGCCTCTTCAAACGTATCGGATTGAGCAAAATTTCTTTCTAAAATTTTGCCGTTTTCGAGGTTCCTCATCCGAACTTGAACTGTCGGTCTGCGTTGCTGCATTTTTAGATGATGAGTTTCTAAAACTACATAGGGTTGGCCCTCATATATGAAAAAAGTTTTTTGTTTTAGTTCGTTTACTCCTAAGCTCATGATTTGGCTATTTTATCAAAAATTAATATTTTTGCAACGAAAAACTAACGTATGATTTAAAAAGGGCTTATTTTTTGAACAACAGAGAAATGATAAAAATAACCCCGCTTGTTAAAACCACGATCGGTCCGGGATGGAAATTAAAATATGAAGCGATGAGGATTCCGATTAATCCGGAAAGAGCTCCAAACAAGCTTGCCGAAAGAGTATAGTTTTTTAAATTTACAGAAATATTTTTTGCGGCTGCGGCCGGAACTATAACTAAAGCGCCCATTAAAAAAGTGCCTGTCACCTGAAGTCCCAAGGCTACGACAAGAGCTAATAATAAAAGAAAAAGAAAACTTGTTTTAGACACATTGACACCGGCTGACTGGGCGAGTTCTTTGGAAATAACGCTTAAAGTTAATCCCCGATAAATTTTGGCTATAATGAAAAACATTACCATTGTGAGAATCGCGGTTATCAGAACATCAATCAGGGTTATTTTGGCGATATCTCCGAAAAGAGCTTCCAACAATTCCGGCTCCGGAGTTATAAGAATTCCAACTGCTAAGCTTAAAGCGAAAAATATTCCAACGAGAGTTTCAGACGGTATTTCCGTTTTTCTCTCTAAAAACCAGATACCCAAAACGGCCAATAATAAAGCCCCGAACGCACCAAAAAAGGGATTTATTTTGAATAACAACGCTATTGCTATTCCCGGAAGAGCAACATGCGAAATGACATCGCCGACCAGGGACATGCGTTTTAATATCATAAAAGAACCTAAATATCCGGCTCCAAGACCGATCAAGACCCCGGTTATTAATTGCAAAATTAAAATATCAGACATTTTCTTTAATTTTCACGATTATGATCGCTATGTTCATGGTGTCCATGTTTATAAAAACCAGCTTCTCCGCCATAAAGGTTTGTCAAAGCTGAAGGATCAAGTACTTCTTCGGGAACGCCGAAACAGATCATTTTTTTATTTAGACAAATGACATTATTCGCATATTTGTAAACCACATTTAAATCATGCGATATCAGGAGTATCGTCATGTTTTTTTCTTTATTGAATTTGCGAAGCAGGTTATATATTGTTTCTTCTCCGCCGATGTCTATTCCGGCGGTGGGCTCATCAAACAAAAGAACATCCGGATCGTCTATAACTGCCCAGGCGATAAGAATTCTTTGAAGTTGACCGCCCGAAAGCCAGCCTAATCTTTGATTCAGAAGATGTCTCGACAGATGCCCTTGTTCATAGTTGTCGTTTACTATGCCCACGGAATTTAAAACATTTATTATTTTTTCTTTGTTTTTGCTTTTAATTTTAAAAAACTCCAGCACGCTTAAGGGTAATTCTTTGTCAATGTTTAGTTTTTGAGGAACATAACTGATTTTTAATCCTTTAAGCCAGTTAATTTTTCCGGAATAGGGGATAATATTCAGCAGAGCTCGAAACATTACTGATTTTCCTGATCCATTCGGGCCAATGATAGCAAGTACGTCGCCTCTGCGCACTGAAAATACGAGATCTTTGAGAACTTCGTTTTCTTCAAATTTGACTCCTAAATTTTCTACTTTCAAAACGATTTGCGTGTCGGACATAAGTATCAGTCTTCACTATAACAAAAATTTAATTCCCGAAGAAGAGTCGATTGTTTCCGAACTTTTTATTTTAATTGTGAGATATCAAAATTTCGCCTGCCTCGTAAAAATTCTTCAAAAGACATTTCTTTTTTCCCTTCCATTTGAATGATTTGAATTTGGAGTTTTCCGTCGCGAAGTTCAGCTTTTTTTATGTTTATAATCTTGTCTTGCCCTACGAAGCCCGAAGGGCGCTCGGCCTTCGTAGTCGAAACTGCTTCGACGGAGTAGGCAAGGAGAGCCCACGTTCCCGGCTCCGAGTTTAACGCCCTTATCTGATTGTAGATTTTTTCAGCCGAACAGTCCCAATTTATTTTGCCATCTTCGCGAGTAAACATTTTTGTAAATGTGGCTTGATTGTGGTCTTGCTCTTGAGGCCTCATATCTCCGCTTATGTATTTTGGAAGCGTTTCAATAAGCAGTTCTGCCCCCAGATCTGATAGATCCTTTTCTGTTTCAGAGTAGTAGGCGGTTGGTTTTATGTTATATGTTCTTTGCGCGAGTACGGGGCCGTGATCCACTTGTTCGTCGATAAGCATTATTGATACTCCTGTTTTTGGGTTGCCGGTTAATATCGCTGTTTGAATAGGGGATGGACCACGATACTTGGGAAGAAGTGAGGGGTGAACATTTAAAAAACCGTACTTGGGGACATCAAGATAACGAGAAGGTATTATTTTACCATAGGCGGCAACGACACACAGATCGGGATTTAAGTGTTTGAAATTTTCAAACGCCTCCTCGTCCTTTTTTAGGTTATGAGGCTCCAAAATAGAAAGGTGTTTCTCAAGCGCAAATTTTTTGACCGGACTAGGGGTTATGATCTTTGCTCGTCCCGCAGGTTTTTCCGGCTGGGTAATAACTCCGACAACATTGTGTCCGAAATTTAAAAGCGATTTTAATGTCGGTATGGCAAAATCGGGAGTTCCTAAAAATACAATGTTCAATTTATTTTTCATTGGCTCGATCTTTTATGGTCTTGCCATTAAGGTGATCTGTTTCGTGTTGTAAAACTCTTGCCAAAAATCCGCGGGCTTTAAATTTTATCTTCTTGCCGTTCTCGTCGACGGCTTTAATTTTTATCTTTTTTGATCGTTTTATTTGTGTCCAATAGTCGGGAATTGAAAGACAACCCTCTTCTGTTTCATCGCCTTCTTTGGAGAATTCGGTTACCTCGGGATTTATAAAAGCATCCGGCACATTATTTTCTTCAGCTAATTTTTTGTCTATGACAAAAATCCTTAAATCTTCGCCAACTTGATTCGCCGCCAAGCCAACCCCACTGTTTTCTACCATTGCCATTCTCATGCTCGAAATCAGGTCTTTGTAACGGCCTGATTTAATATTATCAACCGCCACCTTCTCCAGTTTCTTTGCCAGTATTTTATTGGGAATTTTAGTAATTTCCATCAGGAAAATTATAGCTTTTTTGTTAAAATAACTCAATTTTACGCTTTCGAAAAACATAGCTATTTCACAGATACATCGTGGAATGAGAGCTACAACAGTGTCCTTGGATCAACGTCTATGAGCCACCTTGAGGGAATAAATTTGAGTATTTCACGGGGGGTTTGTCCGGTCAGGGATTTAATAATTATGTTATACGCATAAAGGCCTTTTTCTTTCCCGAAATATCCAAAAGACGAGTCTGTTATTTTTATTTTATCCGATAATTTTAATTGCATTGAGGCTGTTTTCAGTTTGCTAACCAATATTCTTGCTTCACGCGAAGCTTTTTCTTTATCAAAGTGTCGAAAAGTCAGTTTTATTAATTTAGAAAACGGGGGATATGAAAGAGATTTTCGTATTGTTAATTCTCTTTCATAAAAATTTTCATAGTTTTTTTCAAAAATTGTTTCAAGCGCCCGACTTTTTGGATCATAGGTTTGAAGAAAGATTGTTTCCGGTTTAAAATCAATCATTTTTTCAAATTGATAAAAAAACCGTTCCTCGGCTCTAAAGTCAGGGGACTGGAGAAGAGAATCAGTATTTATAATGGCTATAATGTCAAAAAAATGATCATAACGATAACTGAATATCATTTGGGTGGCGATGAGAACGGAAGCTTCGGATTTTGTTACGTCGTTAATCACTTCGTCCTCTTCTGTTTGGTTTTTAGTAACATCGGCATCAAGAATAAGGACCGGTATTCCTTTTATTTCATTTTTGGATAAAATTCTCCGAACTTCCTCGTATATTTTTTGGCTTCCGGCCGGACCTGTCGGTTTAAGACCGGAACTGTTGCAGTTTGAGCAATGATCAGGAAATTTTTTGATTTTGCCGCAACGATGGCATGCCAAGATTAATGTTTCGGAACGGTGTATTCTGTATGCTGTTTCACATTCGGGGCATTTAACGGTATAGCCGCAGTTTTGACATACTAAAATTCCCGAATGGCCGCGACGCGGAGAAAAAATAAGTATTTTTTTATTCTTGCTTTTTAAATTGATTAAAGAATTTTGCAGTTCACGACTTAAAACAGAAAAATTTCCTGATTTTATTTCACTAATCATATTTATGATTTTTGTTTTTTGTGATTGATTAAGAAATTTCAAAAAAGTTCGGATATTGTTTAATGAGCCGTATTTTTGGGTTTTTAAATTAAAATAGTTCTCAACCCCCGCCATGGGAGATAAATATATTAGATCGCAATTATTTATTTCGGCTATGTAACCGGCTAAATCGGAGGCATTATATCTCGGATACATGTCGGATTTATAAAATTCATGCATGGGATCGTCAACGATGATCAACCCAAGATTTTTAAAAGGGAACAAGAGGGCTCCTCTGGTCCCGATTATTATTTGAATTTTTCCGGATTTAATATTTTGCCAAGAATTAAAAAGATTTTTATTGTTGAATTCTGAAGAAATTTTTACGGCTTGGTATTCTTTGTTGAAATTTTCATAAAAATAATCGAGGGTCTGATTGTCCGGAACGATTAAAAGTGTTTGGCGGTTCTTTTTTACGGTATTTTTAACCAAAGACATAATATTTTGCAGAGAATCCTTGGCGCGGGTCAGAATTAAATCAGATCCTTTTTTTGTATTTTTTTCCGTTTTTATATCATTTTCCGGAGGTGTAAGATATTTTTTCTTTAAAAAAAATGGAGGCAGAACGGCTTTTAGACATGCACCTAAGGACGAGTAATAAGTTTTTGAAATCCACAAAGCAATATGAAATTGACGATCTGATACCTGCGGTGTTTCTAAGATGACGTCAGATATTTTCTTCAACTGAAAGTCAGCTTTTTTCAGATTGATTTTATGTTCTGCCAGAGAAATTGAATCGACGACTATCGCTTTAACTTTTCTGTTTCCTATGGATATCAGGACGACAGCTCCACGTTCCAGTTTTTTGTCAAAAAAATAACTTAAAATTTGAGGCATGGAGGGCGGTATAATTGTGAGAGGAATTACTTCTATGATAAACATGGTCGTGTTAATATTCAGATAATTAATTAATTTTACCATTTTTGCTAAGAGTATTTTAGTAAAAGGTGTCGTATTTATGACCTTGGCTATTCTTGACGATTCTAAAATGATAAAATGGATTAATGAATAACATGAAAGTAAACGTCCGCATAGCCCCGTCCCCAACAGGATTTCTTCATTTGGGAACTGCGCAGTCGGCTCTTTATAATTGGTTGTTTGCCCGTAAAAACCGAGGAAAGTTTTATCTGCGGATTGAAGATACTGATAAAGAAAGATCAACTAAAGAATACGAACGTAGTATCTTAGAGGCGATAGAATGGCTTGGTTTGCGATGGGATTCTCAAGACGGAGGTTTTTATCGACAGTCGGAAAGGTCAATTTTTTATAGAAAAGCTCTGGAAAAATTAATCACCGAAAAAAAAGCTTTTTGGTGCAATCATACCAAAGAAGATTTAGAAGTCGAAAGAAAAAAACAGGAAACAAACAAAGAACCCCCAAGGCATATTTGCGATCAAAAAAATAATTCTAATAATTTTACTTTTTTTCCGGCATCAAGCACCGATGGCGCGGGTTGGATATTGCGCTTGGCAGTAGATACAAATTCAGACCGCAAGGTGGATTTTGATGATATTATTCGCGGACATATTGAATTTAAGGCTGAACTACTCGGGGACTTTTCAATTGCCAAATCTTTAGATGAAGCTTTATATAACTTTGCGGTTGTGGTAGATGATGCGAACACCGAGATTACTCATGTTATTCGAGGCGAAGATCATATTTCAAATACGCCCAAGCAGATACTTATTTACGAAGCTCTTGGTTTGCCTGTGCCTCAATTTGCGCATTTGCCCCTCATTTTATCTTCGGATCGTTCAAAATTATCAAAGCGCCATGGAGCGACATCTGTTGTTGATTTTAAAAAAGACTATCTCCCCGACGCTCTGATTAATTTTTTAGGCTCTTTAAGCTACACCTTCAGTAAAGAGTTGATGACAAAAGAAGAGATGATTCAGGAATTTGAAATAAAAAAAGTTCATAAATCAGGAGCCGTTTTTGATATCAAAAAGCTTAACTGGCTTAACTCTCGATATATAAAAAAAATGTCTCCGGAAGAGTTCAGAAAAATTTCAGGTTTGAATGTTTTGGAATCTGTTATTTCAATAATAACCGAGCGTTTGGAAAAACTTAGCGATGTTAATAATTTTGAATATTTTTGGAAAGAGCCGGAATATGGCAAAGAATTGCTGAAATGGAAAGATTCCAGCTTTGAAGATGTTCGTAACTCTCTTGAAGAATCTAAAAAAATAATTGAATTTAGCGAAAACATTCGAATGGATCTTGATTCTCTCGGCGAGAAGCTTTCGAATAGGGGATTAGCGTATTGGCCGCTTCGGGTTGCCGTTACTGGAAAAGAAAAATCCCCTGATCCGGTAGAAATTATAAACGCCATTGGAAGAAAAAAAACACTGGAGAGAATCAAAGCGGCGATTAAAAAATTAGGATGAAAAAATTTTTAATATTTTTTATTTTAATTCTCGTTTTTAATATTTTTTGTTTACCTGATTTAGTTTTAGGCCAAACGGAAACAGAGAGAATCAGAGAAGAAATAAATCTTCGTGAGCAGGAAATCGAAAAGCTTAAAAAAGAACAGGAACTTCTCAGTAAAAGTTTGGCTGGAACACAAGCTGAAGCGCAAACTTTGCAAAACAAGATAAACAACCTTAACGGTCAAATAAAATACATGGAAAATCAAATTAGCTTAACGGCTGTAAATATTAATAAAACCGCCACGGAAATTAACGGGACCGAAAACAATATTTACGATACTCAAGAAAAGATCGATATTCAAAAAAAGGCGATTGCTCAAACCATCCTTTTTCTCAATCGACAGGATAACGAGGGACTTCTTTTTTTACTTTTAAAAAATAACAATATTTCCGATTTCTTGAGACAGGAGCATTATGCGAATTCTTTAAATGCTGATTTGGTAAATCTTATAGATAAATTAAAAAATACTAAAAATGAATTTGAAACGCAAAAGAACCAGCTTGAGAATAAAAAAAATGAATTGGAAAAACTTAAGCAACAGCAAGGGCATGAAAAAATTTCTTTGAACGAAGTAAAAATTCAAAATAGCAGTCTTCTCAAGTCTACCAAAGGACAGGAAGCGGAATTTCAAAAATTATTGACGGAAGCCGAGGAGCGTGAACGCGAAGCAAACCTTGAAATATTCCGCTTGGAAGACGAATTGAGAAAGGCGATAGATCCGAACAGTCTCCCATTGGCTCGTTCCGGGGCGCTTGGTTGGCCGGTGCAGGTGAAAGGGACAGTTACCCAGTCTTACGGATGCATACATACCAATTTCGCGCGAAGATATTATCCAGACTGCGACAAAGGAAAAGGGGGGTTTCATAACGGCTATGATATAGGCGCTCCTTATGGCACACCTCTATTAGCGGGAGAAGATGGTAAGGTTATTGCGATTGGCAGTGCGCCTTCGGCATACGGCGTTTGGCTGGCCATAGAACACGCCAATGGTTTGGTAACCGCTTATACCCATATGTCGATCAGGTCTCTTGGTGTTGGACAAGAGGTAAAGAGAGGCGATATCGTCGGCCGTATGGGCAGTACCGGTTTGTCTACCGGCAGTCATATTCACTTTATGGTTTATGCTCCTAAGACTTTTACAGTCCAAAAAAGCAAAATTTCAGGCACTCTTCCTATTGGAGCAACATTAAATCCTTTGAATTATTTATAGTTTAACATTTAAAGTATGGTAAAGATTTTAATTCTCGGCGGGGGATTCGGTGGAATAAGAACAGCCCTTGAGCTTCAAAAAAATATCAAGAGTGATTTTAGTATAACTTTAGTTGATAAAAATAATCATCATCTTTTTTTGCCGGCGCTCTATGAGGTGGCGGCCGCTTATAACGTAAAAAGAGATCTGTTTGCCGTCCACCTCAAAAAAAGTATCTGTATTCCTTATTCTGATATATTCGAAAACAAGAACATAGATTTCATTCAAGATGAAATTACTGATATTGATGTAAGTACAAAAAAAGTCTTTTGCGATTCCAGAATTCTTGAATATGATTTTTTGGTGATTGCTTTGGGGGGGCAGACGAATGATTTAGGAATTACCGGAGTAAAAGAATACGCTTATTCTTTTAAAACGGTTAATGACGGCCTGATGATTAATAAAAAATTGGAGGAATTAATAAAAAATTCTTCAGTATCAAATCCTGTTAAAATTTTTGTGTGTGGCGGTGGATTTACTGGTGTGGAATTGGCGGCGGAACTTTCTGGTTGCGTTAAGAAATTATCTAAAAAAAATCAGACAAATCATAAAACCCGTTCCCTGATTTTATTTGAAGCGGGTTCTAAAATATTACCGATGATATCAGATGAAAAAAGAGAGCATGTTGTTCGTCGACTGACCAGACTCGGCGTTGCCATTATGGAGAATTCTCCAATTGAAGAGATTGGTTCGAATTTTATTAAACTTAAAAATGGCCAGAAAATGGAAGGGGATATCATAATTTGGACGGCCGGCATAAAAGCGAATGATTTATTGAAAAATATTCCCGGCCTGTATGTTTCAACGAGTGGAAAAATTATAACCGATGAATTTTTGCAGGTTAATCCGGCAACTGCCGGAGAAAACGTTTTTGCCGTTGGGGACAACGTAGAATTCATTGATCCTAAAAATCAAAAACCAATTCCGGCTCTTGCGTATGTTGCCATTGATCAGGGAAAAATTGTCGCTAAAAATATACTGCGATTAATGGATAATAAAAAACTCTGCCCGTATAAGCCATTTTATAACGTCTGGGTTGCGCCTATCGGAGGCAAGTATGCGATAGCTCACTTGTGGAACGGAGTTCATTTTACAGGATTTTGGGGATGGCTGGTCAAGCAGATGATAGATTTGAGATATATGTTATCCATCCTGTCATTTAAAAGAGCTATTTATTTGGTTTGGCGTGAGGTTACTCTTTTTACAAAAAATGATTAAAGAAAAAAGCCCCCTCATTAAATTATTTGACAATATATTTAAATGTTGTCAAATAATTTAATGAGGGGGCGGGGGATAATACCGAAGTTGATCGGTTTTAAGAAAGAAAGCCCTTGAAGTTATTTTGTTTTTTATTTTTTTGAAAAGGCTGGGGGAATGATGTTTTGAATTTAATTCATAAAATTATTTTTTTATATAATTTTATGAATTAAATTGTACATTATGTTAAGGTTAAGATTCTATATAATCACAGATCCTCTTGTTCCATTATAAGTATAAGGCACATTCAACCTGCAAGTGCAACATGGATTAGCTGGCAAGCAACTTGCTTTAGAGGGACTTTCGGAGGCTGACGAGCCAAGAACGAGACGCTAGGCCAGCAGGCCTGGACGGCGTGCCCGAAAAAGCAAGTTGCTTGATAGCTAATATGGAGTATAAGCTAAAAGGCTTATAAGTATCGTCGCATAACCTACATTGTCGGACATTCTATGTTTAGCAAATCGCTGTGTTCCCTATCTGATCTTTATTTAAAAATCCGCCGGCCTATTTATAAAAAATTTTTATTAGTTTAAAATTAATCTTACAAAAAGTAATTCCCCTTAATGAACCCCAAGTTAATATTCGACATTGAAACGGTTGGCGTTGAATTTAATTCTTTGGACGAAAAATCCAAGGAATTTTTGTTGGCGAATACGGACAATGAAGAAGAAAAAAAACAGATAAAAGAAGAATTGGGCTTCTCTCCCCTGACGGGGCGGGTGGTAGCTATCGGAATTTTAAATCCGGATACTGACAAAGGCGCCGTGTATTATCTTTCACCAGAAGAAAATCCGCCAGTTGGCGGAGAAAAAGAAAAAAAAGATGATGTTTTATACATCCCGTGCGTCAATGAAAAGGACCTTTTAAAAAATTTTTGGAGCGCGGCGGCTCATTATGACCAGTTTATAACTTTTGCCGGCCACGGATTCGATTGTCCTTATTTGATGGTTCGTTCAGCCGTTAACAACGTAAAACCGAGCCGATCTTTATTTCAGAATCGCTATAACAGCATTTTGCATCTGGATCTTTTAGACCGCTTAACTAATTTTGGCGCGATGAGAGGCAAAAGAAGTCTTCATTTATGGTGTCAGGCTTTCGGCATCGAAAGTTCTAAAGACAAGGGAGTTACCGGCGATGATGTCGCCCGATTGTTTAAAGAAAAAAAATACCTTGACATTGCAAAATATTGTTATGATGATATTCGGGCTACCAAAGAGCTTTTTCAGTATTGGGAAAAATATATGTCCAAATAAATGTATGTGGTATCCAAATTTAGAAAATTTTAAAAGTGATAATGGTTATGATATTGACGGAATCTGGTATCCCCGCGTTACTTCCATTGTTTCAATAAAAGCTAAACCGGCTCTTTATATGTTTTATGCGGCATTGCCGAATTATGAGACAGGAGAGGCCATTAAAACCAAATCAGCTGAAGAGGGCACTCTTCTTCACGACACGGTTGAAGCAATATTAAAAAACGAATCGGTTGCAATTCCGGAACAAATCAAGCCGGCGATAAGCGCTTTTATGGATTTTTATAAAAAGAACGAGCTAATCGCCCATAGGCTTGAAGAGCGGGTTGTTTCAAAAAAACATCATTTTGCCGGAACCATGGATGTTTTGGCTGAACTTAACGGCGTTCTTGGAGTTTTGGACATAAAAACTTCAGTAGCAATTTATCGTGACTATGGCATGCAAACCTCGGCTTACATAGCCGCTTTAAAGGAAGACGCCACTTTGCCTGTCTTCCCTGCCGGACAGACTAATTTGACCCGCTGGATATTGCGTCTGGATCAGTCTAAGCATTGTTTGAAATGCCCCGCCACTTTGAGAAATAAAGGCGGACGGGAAAAAATACGAGGAGAAAAAATTAGATGTGAACATGAATGGGGTCCGATGCGCGGAGAGGCGGAAATAAAAGAGCTTAACACCTATGAGAGCGATATCAGAGCTTTTTTAGCCTGCAAAGAATTGTGGAGTTGGGAGAACGAATATTGGCTCAATAAAATCAAGCGGGAACAGCCCTTTCTTTTTTAATTGCAATTTCCCGCAAGAACATATCCCCTGCTCTCCGCTTCTTGGGCGGAACTGAACCAAATTTGATTTTCCGATTTTATTCTTTTGGCTCCCGAACACCAGCTGTAATGATATTTGTCGGAATTTTTTGAAACAACAACCCGGGTATCAAGTTTTTGAGGTTCGACTTTGTTGAGCGAGTCTCTCTGCGCGGGAGGATTAGATTTTACGGCATCAAACAAATCGGCGTTTAAACCGGCTGATTCTCTTACACTGACAGGTGTTTTCTTGAGGGAATTAATTTGGCCAAGATTGTAACTGATGACGGCTATTAGAAGTATGCAAGAACCAAGAAAAAGCTCATGCTGGCGGGACTTGACTCCGCTCTTGAAAAGGATAAATAATTTTGATAACATTTTATATTTTTTTTGCTACTTAGAAATTACGGACATTTAATTTATATATGCTGAAAAGCTGATCCTTTTCAAGAACGGGGTTGATTAAATTGAATAATTTTGATAGGATTTTCATGGTTGTAAATATGGCGTCCCGTCAGAATTTTGCGGTTATTATTGGACGTGGGCGCCCCGTCCCATCTGGGGTCAGATTATTTTTAACATACGATTCTTCGAGTTGCAAAGACGACTTCGTCTCTTCTTGTGCTGAAGGTAACGCTTAGAGGCCAGATGAGGCGGGATGCTCATTTTTGCGGCTACTCGTTGCACTCGTAGGCAAAAATGGCACATACAAAAGCTATAGGCAGTACACAATTAGGCAGAGACTCCCGACCCAAATATCTTGGCGTAAAACTTCACGACGGTCAAATTGCTAAACCGGGCAATGTTATTATACGTCAAAGAGGAACCAAGTTTTTAGCCGGTGATGGCGTCCGTCTCGGACATGACTACACAATTTATGCGGTAACGGCCGGCAAGGTTAAATTCACTACCAAAAAAAAGAAACTTTTTGACGGCCAAAGACGGCTGGTAAAAGTAGTCAATGTGATTGCCGATTAAACTTGACCACGCGATTCTTATTAAAACCCCAAAGATAAAAATCTTTGGGGTTTTAAGCAATAAAAAACACCCCCGGACCAGCTCGCACTTGCGATTAGCCGCGTATTTTACGCGACTACTGGTCCGGAAAGGCTTTTTTTTGGCAAGGAACCAACTAACATCCCAATTGTAGCATAAAACTACCCATTTTGTCAACC
>Ga0210057_1001030_pt1 | contig 43654 bp, 42 predicted proteins | sample CryGeyCG2114_010_2_FD_183968 | JGI IMG/M metagenome (GOLD analysis project Ga0210057, IMG submission 183968) | Groundwater microbial communities from aquifer - Crystal Geyser CG10_big_fil_rev_8/21/14_0.10 (SPAdes) (version 2) | ecosystem: Environmental > Aquatic > Deep subsurface > Groundwater ...
AGACCTGATTTGTATGAAAAATATCAAAGTCAACTAGACAACAATAATTAAGGAGAAATTCTCATGAATCGCAGTCAGCTTATTCAGGACTTTGAATCTACGCATTTAAAGGACGAAATTCCTCAGTTCCAAATTGGAGATACAGTTCGAGTCCATACTCGTATTGTAGAAGGACAAAAAGAAAGAATTCAGGTATTTATGGGTACAGTTATTGCTCGTAAAGGATATGGTCTTTCAGAAACTTTTTCTGTTTATAGAAATGCCTATGGCTCTAGCATGGAAAGGGTTTTTCTTCTACATAGCCCTAAAGTTGCAAAAATTGAACTTGTTAAAAAAGGTAAAGTAAGAAGAGCTAAGTTGTATTACTTAAGAGGTCAATCAGGTAAAGCAGCTAAAGTAAAAGAGCATCTTGGAATAAGATCAGAATTAAAAGCTTCTTCTTCTAAAAAAGCAGCTCCAGCTGTGAAAAGTGAAGCTGAGACAGCTCCCAGCGAAGAAAACGAAACTAAGTAAGCTTCCTATAAACCTAAACAATCTTATTCAACAAAGATTGCTTAGGTTTTTTTTTATCCTTGTCAGATTTTAAATTTTCCAGGTATACCTTTTATGTTAATTAAAGCTTCTTGGAAAATTGAAGAAAGAATCACTATATTTTTACGAACTAGAAAGAATCCGCTCCATGTCCATTTTTGAGTATCATTTACACGAGCGCGGCTATCGAAAAATCGCAGGAGTTGATGAAGCAGGAAGGGGTCCATTAGCAGGACCTGTGGTAACTGCTTGCTGTGTGCTACCCTATGGTTTTGAGTTAATCGGTATCGATGATAGTAAAAAAGTGGATGCAGATCTTAGAAAGCAGATATATCAAACGCTTATTAATGATCCAAAAGTTGAATATAGTATTGCTGTAATAGATGTAGAAACAATCGATCGTTTAAACATTTTGCATGCTACCTTATATGGAATGAAAAAAGCTGTTCTAGGAATGAAAAATAAGCCTGATTATCTTTTAATCGATGGTAATCAAGTGCCTGATGTGGACATTGCTAAAGAAGCAGTTGTTTCAGGAGATGCATATAGTTTATCTATTGCAGCAGCTTCCATCATCGCAAAATGCACTAGAGATGCCATTATGGAAAACTACCATCAAAAATTTCCCAACTACAAGTTTGATCGACATAAAGGGTATGGAACGCCAGATCATCTTGATGCACTAGAAAAATATGGACCATGTTCTATTCATAGAAAGTCTTTTGAGCCTATAAAAAAGTTTTTTAAGTCAGAAGAGGTTCAGTTGGACCTTTCTTTAGAGTAGGTTTAAAGATAATCAGCAATTATTGAGATTACATCGCGGGGCACTTGTTCTAATGTTGCCTTATCTATTACGTTAATAATGCGGCCTTTGTCATCAAGCCTAGGCCCTATCCATTTTTCTCCAGCTCTACTACCTGAACCTCCATTGATAAAAATATTAAACAAGTGATAATCAAAAACTTTTGGTAGGCGTCCTACTGCAAGTTGCCCTACGCTGTAGGGGGCACTCCAAAAAGGAATTGCCAAAGTATTTATAAAATATGAGGTGAGATAAAAAGTTATTTGCTGGCAAGGTGATATAACGAGCTTACGGTATGCAATAGCTGAAACATCATTGTTATTCGCCTTATGGTAATAATTAAAAACACATTCGGCTGCTCCAACGACTAGGTCAGCCATTATTGTAATCGGGGTAGCAGCTATTGTGATCTGAATAGCTTTTATCCCTCCTGTAAATCCTACCACCCCCGATAAGACTGCAAGGCTTCTATTTTTATATAATTCGATATTGCTTGAAGTTTGTTTATTCCAAAGGTTTTCTGAGGATTTAATAAGCTGCCAACAAAGATATGTCGGATATTCAGCAATTTTAAAGGCAGATGGTAATGTTTGGCAAGGTCGCGATATATAAATCATATTTAATTATTGTTAATTGTAATTTTATATGTTTTTTTATATTAATTCTCAATTAATAAATGTTTTTTTATTTTTTATAAAAAAATCTTTGTTAATAAAAATTGAAATTGTTTTTTTAATATATTGTAAAGATGTTACACTTAGGGCATTTCAATTGACCGAGGGTATAAAAATAGTATATACTAGCTCTTTAACCCACATCATTTGATATAGCTTTATGATAACGAGCATGACAGGATATGGACGCTCTTCTATTGCGTTCAAACATGGTAGATTTGTTATAGAAGTACAGTCCTTGAATCGAAAACATTTAGAGTCTTTTGTTGCTCTACCGAAGGAGCTGGCCCGCTTTGAAATTGAAATCAAAAAATGGATTGCAGAGCAGATACAAAGAGGACAAATTTCTTTAAGAGTTACTTCTATTATTGAAACAAAGGAAATCAAAGACCTTCTTCCAGATGTTGATCTGTTAAAGGAGTTTCAGACTGGCTGGTATAAAATTGCAAAAGCTCTTAATTTTTCTAAAGAGGACATATCTTTGAGCTTTCTTACATCTCAACTTCAATCTTTCATGGCAGGCAAACAGCTTGATGAGGAAAAAACAGTAAGGAAGATATTACAAGAAGGTGTTTCAAAAGCACTTTCTGAACTGATTGAAATGAAGAGAAAAGAAGGTTCTATCTTAAAAAAAGACTTATCCAAGCGAATGTCCACACTAAAAAAAATTATTAAACAAATTGAAGTTAAATCTCCCTTAGCTGCCGAAAAATATCGCCAGCGGCTAGAAAAGCGCCTGGAAGAGTTTTTAGAAGATAAAGATACTGATGAAAGGATCTTAAGAGAAATAGCCATCTTTTCTGAAAAAATTGATATTACAGAAGAAATCACCCGTTTTAAATCTCATCTTGAACAGTTTTCTTCTCTTCTTTCAGAAAAGGAAGAGGTAAAAGGGAGAAAAATGGATTTTCTAATTCAAGAACTTGTTCGCGAAACTAATACAATAGCTTCAAAGTCCAGTGATGTTAGTATTTCAAAAGCAGTCATCGAAATAAAAGCTGAATTAGAAAAGATAAGAGAACAAGTACAAAATATAGAATAAGACATGAAACCAAAGATTGTTGGAAATTTAAAAAAGGGGTTAATTTTTATTATTAGTGCTCCGGCAGGAACGGGCAAAACTACTTTAGTTAACCTTTTAAAAAATGAATTCAGTAATGTAGTAAGAAGCATCTCTTTTACTACTAGGAAGCCTCGCCCGAATGAAAGAGATGGACAAGATTATTTTTTTATTTCCGAAGATGAGTTTAAAAATAAAATAAAACAAAAAGACTTTTTAGAATGGGCTGAAGTTTTCGGGGAGTACTATGGTACATCCAGATCTCATGTAGAAAAACTCCAAATGGAGGGTAAACATGTGGCTTTGGTCATAGATACACAAGGAGCTGAAAAACTGCGAAAAATGATTGATGCCTGTTCTATTTTTCTGTTTCCACCTAATATGCATGAACTGCAATATCGTCTCCACTCTCGAAAGTCTGAATCAGAAGAAATGATTCAAAAAAGACTTAGTTGGGCTAAAAAAGAAATGGAAAAAGCAAAGGGATACGATTATTATATTATCAATGATGATTTAGATGTTGCTTACCAAGTTCTTAAATCGATTCTTATTTCTGAAGAGCATAAGGTAAGAGGTAAAACAATTCCTTTTTTAGAAAAAATAACAAATGGACAAACATGAAAGAAAAACCTTTAACAAATGAAAGCTTAAGAAAGCATTTTACTAGTGACTTTGACCTTGCTAATTTTGCTATTAAATTAGCTCGTAACTTCGTTTTATCGCATGAAGGAGCAACTATTAATGATGTTTTAAAAGAGCTTGGCGAAGAAGTTCTAAAAAAATAGATGAGCAAAAAATTTCTGATCACTTCTGCACTGCCATATGCTAATGGACCATTGCATTTCGGGCACATAGCAGGAGCTTATTTACCTGGGGATTGCTTTGCCCGCTTTCAAAGACTTTGCGTTAATGACGTAGTCTATATTTGCGGTTCAGACGAATATGGAGTTGCTATTACCATGAGTGCGGAACAAGCAGGTAGATCCTATCAAGAGCATGTAGATTTTTTTCATAAGAAAAATCAAGAGCTGTTTGCCAAACTCAATTTTTCATTTGATCACTATTCCAGGACAACTTCTAATTTACATCCGCAAACTGTGCAGGACTTTTTCAAAAGTCTCTACGAAAACGGTTATATCGAAGAAAAAACAGAAGAACATTTATTTTCCGAAAAAGAAAACAAGTTCTTAGCTGACCGTTATGTAATGGGGACATGCCCCAGGTGCGGGTTTGAGGAAGCAAGAGGTGACGAGTGTCAAAAATGCGGCGCGAGCTATGAAGCTACTGACCTTAAGGATCCTCGCTCAAAAATTACTAACGCTCCTTTAGTATTAAAGCCTAGTAAACATTGGTATTTGCGGTTTGATAAGTTTAAAGACCGTCTAAAGAATTGGCTAGAAACGAAAAACTTCAAGTCGAATGTTACTGCATTTACTGAGCATTACATTAAAGAGTTAAGAGAAAGAGCAATTACGAGAGATTCTTCCTGGGGGATTAAAGTTCCTTTAAAAGGAACAGATGGTAAGGTTTTTTATGTATGGTTTGATGCTCCTATCGGATATATTACAGCAACAAAAGAGTGGGCTTTAAAAGTTGGTGATCCAGATAAGTGGAAAAATTACTGGATGAATGAAGAAGTCAACTTAATTCATTTTGTTGGAAAAGATAATATTCCTTTTCATACTGTATTTTTCCCTGCGATGCTAATGGGGCAAGATGATCCTTATATTCTTCCCACGGAAGTCCCAGCTAATGAATTTTTAATGTTAGAAGGAAGGCCTTTTTCTAAGTCAGACAATTGGACTATTGACCTTGACGATTTTTTCAAAAAATATACCACAGATCAAATTAGATATTATTTAGCAGCCATTGCACCTGAAACATCCGATTCGGACTTCTCCTGGAAAGACTTCCAGAACAAATGTAACAATGACTTAGTAGGAAAGCTTGGTAATTTTATCCATCGCACTCTTACTTTTGCGAGAAACAAATGCGGTGGTATGGTGCCTTCGATGGATGTAACTCAGCAAGAAGATTTAGAATTTATCCATAAGGTCGAAAAAATTACGGGTGATGCATTTCATGCTTTTAATTCTTTTAAATTGAGAAGGGCGGCTCAGTATTTAATAGAACTTGCCTCTGCCGGTAATGTCTATTTTGATAGTCGAAAGCCATGGTCTTTAGCTAAAGACCTCAAGCAAAAAAAAGAAATGGAGACAGTTATTGCATGTTGTATTCAATGCATTAAAAATTTGGCTATTTTGGCTTTTCCTATTATGCCTGATACGGCTCAAAAAATCTGGAATATGCTGGGCTATACTAATCTTATCACAGAAGAAAGCTGGGAGCTTGCTACTAAAAGGTTAGTACCCTCAGAGCAAATACTACCCGAGCCAAAAGTTTTATTTGCCAAAATTGAAGATGAGCAAATAGAACAGGAAATCATTAAACTTTCTCCTAAAAGTGAAAAGATAAGTGCTTTTCCCGACCTTAAAAAACTTATAGAATTTGATCAGTTCCAACAGCTTGATTTAAGAGTGGCTCAAGTTTTAACTGCAAAACCTATTCCTAAAAGCTCTCGCTTACTTCATTTAGAAGTAGATCTTGGTTTTGAAAAAAGATTTATTGTAGCAGGCGTTGCTAAATCTTATCGGCCAGAGGATTTAGTCGGTAAAAAGATTGTTGTTGTGGCCAATTTAAAGCCAGCTAAAATTATGGGACATGTCAGTGAAGGGATGATGCTAGCTGCAAGTTTTGAAGATCTTTTAGAGGTGCCTCAGCTTCAAAAACTCAAACCTGGTAGCGTTGTTTCCTGAAAATCTTCTTTTTTCAGCAAATCTTTTAGCCCAGTGTGTCTTAGTTGTACTTCATTGTTGTTTATAGCTATGGCAATGGCTTTTTTTGTACCTATCAACACTACTAATCGTTTTCCTCTTGTAATTGCAGTATATAGCAAGTTACGGTGCAATAATTTAAAATGAGAAGTATGTATAGGCATGACAATACAAGGGCATTCACTTCCTTGATATTTGTGCACTGATACAGCATAGGCTAAGACAAGCTCATCTAGTTCTGAAAAATCATATTCTACTATTTTTTCTTCAAAACCAACGTATAACGTTTGCTCAGATAAATCGATGGTAATAATGGTGCCCACATCTCCATTATACACTTTTTTCTGGTAATTGTTTTTGATTTGCATAACCTTGTCATTCAAATGAAACCTTTTCCCCCCTTTATAAAAAGGATTATTCGAAGGGTTTAATTTGCACTGTAGGTAATTATTGAGCATTTCAATACCTATCAGCCCTTTTTTCATAGGAGCTAAAACTTGAATGTCTTTAATAGGGTCAAAGTTTTTCATTTTAGGGATTTTATCTGAGACCATTTCAATAATTTTAGCTTGTATCTCTTCTGGTTCATTTACCTCATAAAAATGAAAATCACTCCATTTAGCTTGTGTAAGATAGGGGAATTCTCCTTCGTTAATTCTGTGTGCATTAACGATAATTTTTGATCCCTTAGCTTGTCTAAAGATCTCTTTTAATGTAGTGACAGGAATTTTTTCAGAGCCAATAAGATCTTTTAAAACGTTTCCTGCACCTACTGAGGGAAGCTGGTCAATATCCCCAATGAATATTACTTTAGCATGATCAGGAATCGCTCTTAAGAAAAGAAACATAATATACGTATCAATCATGCTTGCCTCATCTACGATGATTAAATCATGAGAAAGGGGATTTTCCTGTGTTTTTTTAAAGTTTTTGGTAGCTGGATCAAACTCTAATGCTGCATGGATAGTAAATGCTTTTTTTCGGGTAATTTGAGAAAGTCTTTTAGCAGCTCTTCCCGTTGGAGCTGTAAGTAAAATTTTGTTCGTTAGTTTTTCGTATATCCTTAGAATGGCATTGGTAATGGTACTCTTTCCTGTACCAGGTCCTCCAGTTACGATATGGAGTTTATTTTCTAAACACCCTTTTACCGCTTGAATCTGTTCATGGGCAAATTCAATATTAAGCTCTTTTTGCGCCCAAATAATCGCTTTTTCAATATCAATCGATCTAACATTTATAGGAGATGTGTAAAGCCTTAGCAGTTCTTTAGCAGCACCAAGCTCGCTATAGTAAAAAGTCCTTAGCCAAATAAATGACCCATCAAAGATAAGCTTTTTTTCATCAATCATTTGATGTAAGACTTTTTCGATAAGTTGTATTTCAACTTCCAAAGTCTGTTGCACTTTTTCTAAAAGTTGATCTTTAGGGTATCTGGTATGTCCTTCATTGGTCAGTTCAAAAAGAACATATTCTATACCGGCTTCTATCCTTTGATCTGAGTTTAAGGCAAATCCCATGTTTTGCGCTGTTTTATCAGCCATTTTAAAACCGATTCCAAAAATGTCTTTAGCTAGCTGGTAGGGATTTTCTTTTACTTTTTGTATGCTTTGATCGCCGTAAGTTTTATAAATTTTTTGAGCATATACTGGGCTAATGCCTTGAGACCTTAAAAAAATCATCACTTGTCTAATAGAGCTTTGCTCTTGCCAGCATTCAATTATTTTATCAATTCTTTTTGCGCCAATGCCTGTAATTTCAAGGAGCCTTTGAGGTGTTTTATCTAAAATATTTAGAGTTTCTTCCCCAAATTTATCCACGATTTTTTTTGCATAGGAAGGGCCAATACCTTTGATAAGGCCTGATTCTAAATATTTTTGAATACCTACTAAATCAGCTGGTGATTCAACTTCGAAGGAACTAACTTCAAACTGCTCTCCATGCTTGGGGTGGTATTTCCAGGAGCCTTTACATGTAATTGTTTCCCCAGGCTGTGCTATAGATAAATATCCCGTAATTACAGTTAGTTTATCTTTATGCGGCTCTTTAAGCTTGGCAACTGTAAAGCCGTTGTCCGGGCTTAAAAATATGATGTCTTCTATGTATCCGTCTATCTCTTCCAAAATGCCTTAAAAATTTGGTTTACGTTACAAGCATAATATCTCTTCAAAATAATTTGCATTTATTTCTGATGATTTATACAATATGAGCCTTTATTCCGGATTAGCTCAGCGGTAGAGCAGTGGACTGTTAATCCATTGGTCGCAAGTTCGAATCTTGCATCCGGAGTTCTTAGAATACAAGCAGTTAAGTTCAAAACTTAACTGCTTTTTTTATGTCTTTAAGTCTTAATGCTCCAATAATGCTCCACTAGTCTCAAAAACCATACTTTGGATCTGAAAAATAATGCTTTCGGCTAGTAAAAAAGTCCGATAAGCGATATAGCGTTTGCTCTATCCAGTTCTGAGGTATCGTGTAGCCATAAGAAAAGTTGTCTTATGTGGTCAAAAATAAACTATACGAGGCTAAGAATGGCGACAATTAAAGAAAGAAAAACAAAAGAAGGGAAGCCAAAATATCAAGTGCGTATTCGCCGAAAAGGATACCCAGTACAAGTAGCTACTTTTGCTCGGCTTACCGAGGCTAAAAGGTGGGCTAGACAAACTGAAGTTGCGATTGAAGAAGGAAGGCATTTTAAAATATCAGCAGCTAAAAAACATACTCTGGCTGACATGATTGATCGTTATATTAAACAATTCCAACCTCCTCAAGCAAAAAAGAGCCATCTTTATTGGTGGAAAAACCGTATAGGCTGCTACCTTTTGGCAGATATCACACCAGCGCTTATTGCAGAAGGAAGGGATGAACTTTTAATTACTTTAACCAATAAATCAAAACAAAGAAGCCCTTCCACAGTTGTTCGATATATAGCTTCTTTAAGCCATGTTTTTACAATAGGAATTAAAGAGTATGGCTGGCTTCAAACATCGCCGATTGCAAATATTTCCAAGCCGAAAGAGCCTCCTGGAAGAGTACGATTTCTTAGCGATGAGGAAAGAAAGAGGCTTTTGATTGCGTGTCAAAAAAGTGATAGCCCTTATCTGTATCTTGTTGTGATTCTCGCTATTAGCACAGGCATGCGCAAAAGTGAAATAATGACACTAACCTGGCCTCAAGTAGATCTTTTTAAAAAGCAAATCATTTTAGAAAAAACGAAAAATAAATCTCATAGAGTAATTCCATTAGCTCGCCTTCCTCTTGAACTTTTAAAACAACATCTGCAACAAAAAAAAGTTACAACCAATTTATTATTTCCAGGTAAGCATTTAAGTCGGTCAATTGATTTAAGAAAACCTTGGTTAAAGGCCCTTAACGCAGCAGGTGTGCAAAATTTTAAATTTCACGACTTGCGCCACACGGCAGCAAGTTATATGGCTATGTCAGGATCAAGCCTTACTGAAATTGGTATTTTGTTAGGTCATAAACGCCTTGATGTTACTAAAAGGTATACCCATCTAACAGAAAAACATCTTTCAAAAGCAGTAGAAAAAATGAATGAGGTGATTTTTGGCTAAAAAAAGAAAGAAAAGAAAATAGATCCGGAAACTACTTCTCTCGCAACTATTAAAGAGATATGTGAATCCACTGGTGTCTCTTTTTATTGGGTTACCGGAATAAACACAAGTGATGCTGAAGTCATTAATATAGACATGAACGATACGGTGGAAAAGGCTATCACAATGTTCATTTTATATTGCTCTAAAGGGACATCTTCGACCCAATATCGGAAGATATTTGATAAATTAATCAGAAAGGGTGTTATTGACCCTTTATCTGATGTAGCTTCTTATTTAGATAATAGTTCTTTTATAGAAGAAAGTGGACGAAACTTTTCAAAGCGAGAGCATTATGATTGGAAAATTTATGAAATATTACAGTCATTTCGTAAATTTATCAGTGGGGAAAAAGTTGATTTTTATAGGGAAAGAAAATTTAGTCATCGGACAGAGGTTAAAAACCCAATAAAGAAGGAAGAATTGGAACCATTTTTTGAGGCATTAAACTCAATTAACCCGGTTCATGAATTAATAGCCAGGCTCTTATATTATTTCAACGTTGAAATGCATTTGAATCCTAAGGAAGCTATTCTTGTAACACTTGAAAGTATTTTAAAAATAAAAGATACAGATATTCACGAAGGTGAAGTTATGGGGTATATTTCACTTGATACTATTCGAAGTTTGTTTGCATGTTACATTCCTGAAGAACTATTTGATCGTTTACTAGAACTTGGACGGACAACAGATATGTATGTTTTTAGAACTAAAAAGGGCTCTCCTATTGATCCAAGTCAAGTTCGAAGAAGCTTTAAGAAGGCAAGTAAAATAGCAAAGCTTTCAAGAGTTATTACACCAATTCACCTGCGATAGTTTTTTATACGTAAAAGTCCGATAAGCGCCTTTTCTTCAATTAATTACATAGCTCTATCAATAATTGTAGAAAATTACAAATTACTGCAATGGAGCGTGTATGGCTGTAACAAATCAATCTCACAAAAACTTTCTTACTCTTAAACAATGGCTTGAAAAATACCAAGCTATTCCAGAGGGTGGCATCCGTCATCTCATCTTTACTAATAAACACAATTTTAACCAAAGGGTAGTAAAGAAATTAGGAAGGAAAATCCTATTAGATGAACAAGCATTTCTCAACTATATCGATGAGCAATCAAAAGCTTAGTTATTCATAAAAAAATAAAGAGCCTATTGGGAGTAGGCTCCATTTAACTAATTAATAAACTTAAGGAGTTTATAATGTCGGATTATATCACGTTATGTGAAAAAAGAGCAGAAGAAATAACAAAAAAAACAATCACCTCTGAAGAGCGGGTTGTGAAAGAAATGAATAGTAAATACGCTGTAATACACACAAAGTCTACCTATATCTTGGTAGAAAAAGAAGATAACACTTTTGTATTGGATTCGCGTACGTCATTGATGAATTTACATGAAAATGATTTCTTTATCGATTCAGAAGGTAAGCAACAAAACAAGGCAAAGTTTTGGCTTAAGCACCCCGATAGACGCACTTACAAAAATCTTGTTTTTGATCCAACAAGACCAGGACATTATGACGGAAATTATAACATCTTTAAGGGTTTTACGGTAGCCCCTCAAAAGGGAGATTGCTCTCTTTTTTGGCGGCATACATTAGAAGTCATCTGTGCAGGTAATCAAATACACTTTGAATATCTTCGCAAGTGGATGGCTTGTGTAATACAGAAGCCTTCAGTGCTTGCAACAGCAATAGTGTTAAGAGGTCTTCAAGGTACCGGAAAAAATATATTTGTTGAGACTTTTGGTAAGTTGTTTGGAATTCATTTTTTAACTTTGACAAACCTAGATCAAGTAGTCGGAAAATTTAACAGCCACTTGCAAAACGCCTATCTCATTTTTGCAAATGAGGCTATTTGGGGAGGCAACAAGAAAGAAGTAGGTGCTTTAAAAGCTCTTATTACAGACAAGACAATTTTTATCGAAGCAAAAGGAAAGGATGGATATACCATAGAGAATAACAGACATCTCATTATCTGTAGCAACGAAGATTGGGCTGTTCCCATAGATCTTGATGATAGGCGCTTCTTTTGTCTAAACGTTTCACCCAAATATAAAGGAAAAACCGAGTATTTTAAAGCCCTTGTGCAGCAAATGCAATCGGGTGGTTTGAATGCACTATTATATGATCTTCTTCATATAGATTTATCCGATTTTGATCCATGTATTATGCCAGAAAACGATTCAGGCTTCGATATGAAAATGAAGAGTGCTTCTAGCGCAGAACAGTATGTTTATGAAGCATTAAAGGCTGGGGCTTGGAATTTGGCATGTAGTGAAAGTGCATGGGAGTTTGGCACACGCTCATGTAAGGGCCTGCATAAAGACTACAGAGATTGGTGTGATGAAGAGGGGATGAAACCAGTCAACTCATCTGAATTCGGAAAAATGCTTAAGAAGCTATTTCCTTCCCTTCAAAAAGGGAGACCTACTCTCGAAGGCGAACGCTGTCGCTGTTATATATTTCCTTCTCTTGAGAAGTGTAGGGAAGAGTTTCAGCAATTTACGAAACAGACAGCGCAAATATGGGAGGAGGTCCAAGATGTATAAAACGAGGTCCAAGGATTTGATGTTGTTAACTCATTGGCTATTAAGGGAGCGTCCATGCGTCCAAGGGGGCCATGTCATGATTGTCTCAGAAAATAATAAGCGGCTGCGATTGGAAATTTTTCAGAAAATAAAAATACGTGGTCAGGGTGGACACATTGGACGCTTCTTCGAAGCGCTAATAATATTGCCATGGACGGAAACATTATGAACATGGACATAACATTGTTAGAGATTGCACTAGAAGATCAATTAACCCCTAAACGAGTTGCTGCTACAAATGGAGGAGAATACCACTCGCCTTGTCCTGGATGCGGAGGTAAAGACCGTTTCATCATTTGGTCAGAAAACAACCGGTATTATTGCCGTAAATGTGGGAAATCTGGAGATGTAATTCAATATTTTAGGGATTTTCATGGATGCTCTTTTAAAGAGGCATGTGAAAAGGCGCATATTTTTCCGGAGAAGAAGAAAAAACGATATTTTAGCCAATCCACTGTATTTGTTCCTAAAAAAGCGAATCCTCCAACTCCTCAATGGCAGTTTCATGCATCTGCATTCATTAAGAGCTGCCATATTGACCTTATCAATAATCCAAGTACAGTAGCCTTTTTGAAAGCACGAGAATTTACAATAGACTCAATAAAAAGGTTTCAAATTGGATGGAATAAGAATTCTTTTTTCGCCGAATGGTTAGGTGAGGGTTTTAAACGGAAGATATGGCTGCCAAAGGGAATTGTTATTCCATATTTTAAAGGAGAGGCCCTTTCCAAAATAAAAATAAGAAGAACAGATTGGCATTCAAAAGATCATTATCCAAAATATGTTGAGGTGCAGGGCAGTATGGCAGGCCCTGCTGTATATCGATCGGATTTAAATAGCTCAGTTCTTATTTTAGAATCTGAGCTTGATGCAATGCTTGTTCAACAAGAAGCTGAGGAATTATGTTCAGTGATAGCGCTTGGAGGTGCTTCAAAAAAGCCTGATAAAGATACACATGCATTTCTTCTAAAAGCACCTTCAATATTGTTTTCGCTTGACTACGATGAAGCAGGCATTAAACCGCTTACATGGTGGAAAAAACAGTATAGCAATCTAATCATATGGATGGCGCCTTTTGAAAAAAGCGTTGGAGATGCGATCTTGAAAGGGCTTGATGTCAAAACTTGGCTCTCTCTCTTGGAGTACAAAAAGCGTTAGAACATAAAAAGCAATACCAAGGAGGTATTATATGACTACAGAAAAACAATCCGTAGCAAATCAAGCAAATGCATTATTTTCTACAGGCCCAAAAACTAAGGGAGGAAAAGCTATTGTTGCAGCGAATCCAATAAAGCATGGCATTTTCACAAAAGACATAATTATTTCATCCGAAATTGGGAAGGAGAGCGAAAGCGAATATAACGAGCTGTTGGAAAACCTCAAGGAATGCCTGATGCCACAAAATCAAATAGAGAGCCTTCTTGTGGAGAAAATAGCAATTGACTTTTGGCGACTGCGGCGCGTTATTCGTTATGAAGCTGGAAGTATAAGGAAATATATAGAAACTCTTTTTAAGAGTTTTTATGACTATAATAAGAAGAGCAATGCTGAACTCAATGAGGAGATTGCTCATAACCAGGACTACATTAATTGGATAGATACTTATCTCAAATGTCTTGAAAGTGGAAAAGTAGGCTTTGATCAACCAATATGGGAAGGTGAGGGGATTGAAAGTAATATTGCCGATGATTTTTGTTTAATTGCTCAGCATTTAGATATTATCTCATATCAGGAAAAAGAAAATATGAGCTGTGGCTTGTATAGTTATGAAAAATTAAAGGCTCTTCTTGAAGAAAATGGCTATTCCAATAAAAAGGAAATTACAAACAGGCTTCTTGAACTTTATATTCTAGAAAAACAGCGTTGCAAAAAAGAAATAAGCAAGCTTGAGCAAAAAAAATTATTGAATACAGAAGCCGACAAGTTTAATACAATGCTTGGGGCAATTCCTGAAGAGGAAAATACTGATAAAATTCTAAAATATGATCGTTCACTTCAAAAATCGATCTATCAAAACCTTTTTCTTTTGAAAAAACTTCAAGGTATAGCTTAAATGGGTTTGTTTTGGAAAAAAGCCTCATGATAATTTAGTAGAGTCTAAGAACGTTAAATATATAAATTATTTTTTTAGAATAGTTGTGCTATTCATCTGTTTATGGAACTCTATATAGGCTAATATAAAATTTAAATTTCTTAGTTTATTTCTTATACAGAAAATCCAATTCCATTGTCATTTTAATTCCTTTTACTTCAAATGCATATTTTGAATTTTTTTTTGTTAAAATAATAATTATTTAAAAAATAATTACGAGTTCTTTTTTATATTATCTTTACTTATAATAAATCAATTAAGAAATTGCTTATTTTAATAAATAAATATTTATCTTTTTTTTAGTTAATTTTTACGGTTTATTCCCGAGTTTTATAGGAGGGTGGTTTTGTCAACAATTTCAATTGGAATCGATTTAGGTACTACAAATTCATCTGTAGCAGTTATTCAACAAGATGAAGTGCAAATTATTAAAAATGCTTTAGGAGAAGAAAGTACTCCTTCGGTTTTATATGCAGATAGAAATAGAAATTTAGTAGTTGGGACGAAAGCAAAACGAAAGATGAATAATTCAAAAGAAAGTTTACAAAATTGTAAAGCTGAAATTAAGCGTTTAATGGGAACTGAGGAAACTGTTTTTTTCCCAAATTTACAGAATAACCTCCTTCCCGAAGAAATTTCAGCAGAAATACTGAAGACTTTGAAAAGTGATGTGCATAGAAAGTATCCTGAGATAAATTTGGAAGCAGCTGTAATTACAGTTCCTGCTTATTTCTCTACAGTTCAATCCGAAGCTACTAAGAGAGCAGGAGCACTAGCAGGGTTTAAACAAATTGCCCTTTTACAAGAGCCTATTGCTGCTGCAATTGCTTATGGATTCCTTAATCAAGAAAATGAAAATTGGCTCGTATATGATTTAGGAGGAGGTACTTTCGATGTTGCTCTTGTTGCTTTGCGCGATGGTTTACTTACTGTTCTTGCGCATGCAGGAGATAATTTTCTTGGAGGAAAAGATTTTGATACGGCTATCATGCAAAACCTTATACTTCCTTTTCTTTCATCTAAAGGAGTTTCTTTGAATCCTTCAATTCATCCGGAGGTTTTTAGCTATCTTAAAGAGCTTGCTGAAACAGCAAAAATTGAACTGACTATTAGCGAAAAAACTACGATAGAAATAGACATCCAAAAAGATCAAATTCATATTCAGGACTCTATAGAGATATCGAGGCATGATCTCCTTGAAAGCTGTAAACACCTATTTGATAAGACAGTAGAACTTTGTAAAAAGACAATTGAAGATGCAAAAGTTGATCTTTCTACAGTCCAGAAAATCGTTTTTGTTGGAGGTCCGACTCAGATGCCAGTTCTTAGGGAATTTTTGAAAGATTCCCTTCAAATTAAAGTTGACGGGAGTTTGGATCCTTTAACAGTGGTAGCTAAAGGGGCTGCTATGTTCGGAAATCAGACAACGGTTTCCATCCAGGATAGCTCAAACAATAAACAACAGAGCGCAGCTTGCCAGCTTGAAGTAAACTACAATCCAGTGACCTCTGATGATGAGCAAATGATTACTGGAAGAATTTCTGAATTTTTAGAGAATTGCCTGCCCCATTCAATACAATTTGCTGGATCAGACAACTCATTTACTTCAGAAGAAGTTTTGATTAAAAACGGAAAATTCATATTGACTTTACCTACAGGAGAGAAAGGAACGAGATATTGGATCTATGTCAAAGACAGCGATGGACGACTCATAGCCTCTTCTCCAGAAAGTATTCATATTGCTCGAGGAATTTCAATTATGGGTGCACCCCTTCCCTATTCGATTGGAGTTTCAGTCATATCACTTTCTTCTCATCAGGGCTATGCTGATGCTTCTGAAACAGTGGAATTCTTTTTCTCTAAAAACAGCACACTGCCTCTTAAAGAAACAAAGCGCTTCCACACAATTGCAGACGTAAAAGCAGGATCTTCAGAAAACGGTCTTCCTATATGTGTTTATGAAGGAGAGTCATTGATCACCAACCGCAATACTCTTGTATGCCATTTAGCAATTACAGGAAAATCAATTGCTAAAGATCTTAAGCGTGGCTCGCCAGTAGATATTACTATTCAAATTAATGAATCTAGAGAACTTTCAGTAACGGCTTATCTGCCAGAATCAGATATTACACTCAACGCACGCAAAACTCTCTATTTTGACACAGCAAAGATTGATGAGGTAAAAAAAGATTTTTCAGAGCAAGTATCCAGATCGGAGTCTATTATTGGAAATGAAAATCATTCGAAGGAAGCTGAAATTATCAAAAGTATTATCAAAGATACCCAGGTTACAATTGACGGATCCGGATCGGATTCTGACCAGCAAAGGAAAGCTGAAAAACAAGTGAAAGATCTGATGATAGCCTTGGATCACATGGAAGCAAAAACAAAATATAATGCTAATGTAGCTGCATTCTGGCGCGAATGCGATGAGGTCTCTGAATACCTGCAAGATTGCAATCCTTTGGATAAGAAGGCGGAATATGAGGCTTCTTACAACACCTTGCGTAAAGAGGGGCTTTCCGCTATTGCCAAACAGGATGCTGTGTGGATCGAGCATATTGCAAAAAAACTCGACGAACTTCATTTCAGATGCCAATTCTCGGATCCACGCATTTTAGCATCGTGGATGCAATACCTAATTGAGCAAGCACAAGAAAAGCAGAACCCTCATCCATCGCTCTCAACTTTAATTAGTAGAGGTCAGGACGCGTTAGCTAGGTCGGATATAAAGGAAATGCAGGAAATTTTCTGGGCAATCCGCCCATTTATCTGGGAAGGGAAGACTGAAGTCAAATTTGTGAAATCAGGAATCATGTTATGACATCAACAGGACATCTTCCGCAAATATTAATCAAAAATGCATTCAATATTCTTGGGCTTCCTTCAACCTCAGTTTTGAGGGAAATCAGAAAAAGATCCCAACAGCTTATCCAGCTTGCAAAAATAGAAGAGGTGCAGGAATTTGAGACCGATATCGGCAGCGTTAAAGAATTTCGCAAAGAAAATGAAATACGTCTTGCCTTAGAAAGAATCTCTGGAATCAAAGAACGTTTAAAGGAGATTTTCTTTTGGTTTGAGGATTACAGTGTAGAAAGCCGCAAAGTCTTAACCCTTATATCCAAGGGAAATTACCAGCAAGCTGTTGATACTCTTAAAGAAACTGAAGGAACAGGTTTTAATTGGCTGGATAAAAAAAATTTAGCGTTAGCGCTGATGTTTCATGCCTTTTCTAGCTCTAACTTGGATAGCTTTCGCCGTTCTTTGTGCTTTTGGAAGCAAATTGTTGAATCGGATGAATTTTGGAAATTTTATGAAAAGCATTATCTTCTTCATGATGAACTCGGTACAGTTACTTCTCTTTTTGAGGAATTCAGAAATTCAATTTATGAGAAGATTTCAGAAAAAACAGTCTCCTTTTATTACCTGACCAAATATCCCGAAGTAATAGGGGCTTGTTACTTAGCATTCAACAGGATTGGACATGCGGTTGATTCAGATATCCTTCAACCTATAATTTTGAAAGTGAAAAAGGAGTTAGAGTTTCTGGAAGGTGTGCAAGCCTCTAATTTAGAAGTCTCTTCTGCGAAAAAATCCCTGGAAAAAATTCATGATTACTTTTGTGCATTAGATAAATTCGAGCTTTCAGAATATAGTCCTTTAATCATCTTGAAAAATGATACCGCAGAAAAATTAAGATCTATTTCGATCGATATTTACAATGACAATTCTGATGCTGAAATAGCCAAACTTTTTCTTGAACAATGTACCAAATTAGCACTTTCTGAATCCATTCTCGAGAAGGTAGAAGCGGATAAAAAACAGATTTTAGCAAATGAAGCATGGCATCAACTTGAACTCTCGTCTGCAATTGAAACGATAGAAAATTTAATTCAAAAGGAAAAATTTTTAGAAGCTTTTGATGAATGTAAGAGAACAGATTCCCTATTGATAGAGAACAATGTGGACAGGGAAAATAGGATAGCTTTTTTGCTGATTTGTTCTCGTTTATTTATTACTAAAGCACATGAATTTGTAGATGAGAAGTCATACACAAGGTCTTACCAGGCATTTTATTATCCATACGAACTGTTGTTAAATCGTCTTACATTAATTTTTAATGGAGATGTGGAGAGTCAGGATGAATTTGTAAGGCACCTAAAAGTGACCACAAAATTTGCAGAGAATTGCGATGGGAATGATTTTGAAAAAATATTGGATGGGGCAAATGGTTTATCAGAGCAATATCTTGATGAAGATCAAAAGGATGCGGTCAAATTAATATGGGCTGCTGCCATCTGGAGGATGATTAGTAAAAGGTTGGCAGATAAGAATGAGAAAAAAAGCTTTCGCTGGGTTTGGGGGGTAATCGGTATTGGTTTTATTTTGTTAAAGTCTTTTTGGGGAGATATCAGCGCTACTTCGTCGAAAACAGCCTCCACGCCCTACAGCTTAACGAAAGAAGAAAAGGGAGTAATTTCTTATTTACAAAAGAACAATCCTAAGCTCTTGAAAGAAGTAAGAATCGAAGGCTATTCGGATAAAGAAATAGCTCAATATGTTCTTAATCTTTCTGATGAAAATGAAGGGTAGCATATGAGTACAAAGCCTACATTTCCACCAGGATGGGTGCTCCCTGGGGGATCTAGAATTCTAAAAAGAGTCGATAAACAGCAATTTGTGGAGGTATTTCTTTTAGATAGTAAAGAATATATGTATCTCTTTCACGACGAAGAAATAGTGAAAAAATTGAAAGCTCGGGACATACCTCATGAAGTACTATTCTCAGGTAGTTTTGAAATTACAGGTAAAAGATATTCTGACCATAAGGAAGAAGATATTGCTGAAAGGTTGAAAAATCTAACTCAAAGAAGAGGATTGGATGCGATAGCTGGAATGGCGGAGTTGAAAAGAACTCTAATACGGGATGTTATCCAACCATTTCTTAACTGGGAGGCTTATGAAAAATATGGTGTTACTCCTTCTAATGGAGTTTTGTTTTTTGGACCTCCAGGATGTGGAAAGACATTTATAGCGAGAAAGTTGGCTGAAGCCCTTAGAGCAGAGCTTATCGAAATGAGTGAAGGAACAGTAGGAAGCTCTTATATTCATGCAACTTCAAATAATATTGTACAAGCATTTAGGAAAGCTGAAGAAATAGCTCCAAGCGTTCTATTTGTAGATGAGATTTCTGGATTAATGCCTAGAAGAGATAGCCTGTCCTCATCTGAACAATACCGTGAAGCAGAAATCAGCGAATTTTTAATGCATATGGAAGGGAGCGTTAAGAAAAAGGTTCTAGTCATAGGTGCTACAAATTTCCCTGAAAGAATAGATCCTGCAATTCTACGGTCTGGACGGATGGATAAAAGAGTTTTTATTCCACCTCCAGATAAAGAAGCAAGACGTGAATTATTTTATCTTCTTTTAGAAGAAAGACCTATAAGAAGTGGTATTGACTTCGAAGAATTAGCTAGAATTACTGAGGGTTTAATTTCTTCCGACCTAAAGTTAATTGTGAATAATGTTTCTTTAAAAGCTCTACATGAAAATGCTTTGATCTCCATGGCTAGTTTAATAGAAGAAGCGTCTCGGTTCAAACCTTCTTTGAGTGAAGATGATTTAAAAAGATATCTTGAATTTGCGACATATCATAGGAGTTAGGCGGTAGTGATAGAATTAATTTGTAAAATTCCTATTTGGCTTTGGGTATTTATTATTCTTATATTAGGAATAATTTTTATTTTCTTTATTCTTTTTCAATTTATTTTACATACAGCACAAAGAGAAAGTGGAGAGCAGAATATTGAAAAAGCTTTATATTTTTTTATGAAAAAGCATGGAAATGAGAAAAATATCTTTAAAACTAAGAAAGTAATGGAAGAGTTGAATGAATAAAGGTGGGTTTTCTTGGAAAAGATTTTTTGGGATTTCAGCTTTTAAAGCTAAAATTTCTAGAACAATCGGCATTCCACTTACTAGATCTGGAAGACAAAGAAAATTAGGCGCATTAATTGAAAAAATTATTCTAAAGCTTTTTTCATCACGTTGATCTTTTGTAGCAAAAATTCTGAAAGATAACTTTTCTTACAAAACTTAATTTCCTTGATAAGGATGTAAAAAAAATTCTATATATTGATTATAGATAGCGAAATAAGTATCCTATTTTCCTGAATAAAGAAAAAATTTAATGAATAAAGAAAGATTAGTTTCAGCACTAGATGTTGCCGCCTATATTTTGGGAAAGCAGTCTAAAACGAAACCTATTACAGCTTGGAAACTACAAAAGTTAGTTTATTACTCTCAGGCATGGTCATTAGTTTGGGATGAAAAGCCTTTGTTCAAGGAAAAAATCCTTGCATGGGCAAACGGACCGGTGGTCAAAGAGTTATATCTTCAACATAAAGGGATGTTTTATGTTGAGAAATTATCAGAAGGTGATTCAAGTAAATTATCTAAAAATCAAAAAGATACTATAGATCAGGTATTGGATTCTTATGGTAAAAAGTCTGCTCAATGGCTAAGTGATCTTACGCATTTGGAAGAGCCGTGGATTCAAGCTCGAAAAGGGCTTAATCCCGGGCAAAGAGGAGCTTCAGAAATCCAAATTTCTTTAATGCATGAGTATTATAGCGGTATCGATGTTGAAGGCCATCCAATTAAATAGAAATGATTTAGCTTCAAATATTCGTGTCTAAAAAAAAGAAAAAGAAAACACCTAGAACTTCTTTTAATCCAGTAGAGAGTAAAATTCCTAAAGCGGGGATTTTCCCATCAGAAGATAATCATCCAGAATTTAGGGTTGAGCAGATGGATAAAGATGGTCTTTGGGGATGGGACAAGTTTGAACCATCTATGATTCAGGAGTTATTCAAAAAAATTTTTGAAGCACAAAAACTAACTTGGCAATCATTGAGAGATAATGGTTCTCACCCGATACTATATGATAAACTTTCTGCTGAAGCTCAAAAGCGGCTACGTCAACTTCAAAAAGATGACTTAGATGAGCTGTACTCATTACGTATATCTGGTAGTAAAAGAATCTGGGGTATTAAGGAAGGTAATCTTTTTTTAATTTTATGGTGGGATCCAAAACATGAAGTTTGTCCGAGTTTAAAAAAACATACATAATAAACTTTGCAACTAGCTTAGAAAAGATGCTCCGCTAATGCTCCAATTAAGGGCAATATTTCACAATAAATCACCAAACTAGGCATTGAATAAATCTTTGTAATTACCTAAAATTAGTGCTGTTACGCGTTTTGAGCTGTTGTAGAAAACTGTAGCGAACAAGACTGTTAATCCATTGGTCGCAAGTTCGAATCTTGCATCCGGAGTTATGGCCCCTCTTTCGAGGGGCTTTTTTTTTTGATAGGAAATATGTCCCATTCTATGAGCGATTGAAGGTAAGATATTCTTTGCCATAAGTTTCACTCCCAAATATTGCCCATAACCCTTCGAGTTTTCCGTCTTCTATCAGAGAATAAGAGACAGCACCAGTTGCATTTCCAGAAAGATCATAAAAAGCTACACTGAGAACGTGATCATTTAAAATGCCAATCCCAACCTGAGTCTGTTGTCTGCCTATTTTCCAAATTAGCATATAATTGGATCCGTGTTTTTGAATTTCTACTTCACCTCGATAATTAATGCGATCTGAGTTGGGATTGCTGCCTTTTAGTGAATAAACTCCTGTAAGTAATTCGAAAGAGATTTTTGGAGAAATATCTGCTTCATTTGCAGAAAGAAGTCTTGAAGATAAGAAAAAAATCATGCACATAAACATGAATTTTTTAATCGACCAACAGATATTAGTCTTGTTTGTTATAATACTCATATGCTTCCTAAAGGTTGTTGAGGAGTAGTAGCTTAAATCGATTTTTTAATTTCAACCAATCAAAAGTTCTGTGCTTAGTAACCGGAGTTCTTAGAATACAAGCAGTTAAGTTCCAAACTTAACTGCTTTTTTTATGTCTTTAATCCTTAATGCTACAGAAATGCTGCACTTATCTCAAAAAAGCGCAGTTTAGATTTAAAAATTGTCATTATGAGATCTTTGGCGGTTATAAGCCCTCTCGATATATTCAATACAGGCGGAGTTGCGCTACAAAGAGATCTAGTGCAGCTGTCTGGAATGCAAAGTCCCAAAGCTCCCTTGCGGGCGAGGCCAGCTTATAGAACCTCCAGTATTTTGTTTTTTCTATGTCTGCTTCATGCCAACAACGGATAATGCCTTTGGAGTCTCTACATTGCCATGCTCTGGCGGCTGTTGTTACGATCAGTTTTTTTGTCTGAATAGGGAAGTTCGGGTCAAATCCGAAAATCATTGGGTATGAATATCCAAGATAGCGCATCAGAACACCTGGCCCTGTGCAGTAGTTGTCATTGAAGTTAGACGCATTATTGTCCTGCATTTTTGCCGGGTCCGTAGGATACTCGTGAAGAACATAGTTGTTGCTAATTACTCCCTTCATGACCAGCGACCAAAGTATGGTTTTTATCAAATAAGTAAGCTCCTTGGCGCGTGCACTATTCTGGTTAGCTTCCTTTTTGAGTGTCTTTAGCGCACAATAGAGGAAGACTCCCTGGTCAGCTGTCCAGGCTCGTTGAGGATCAACACACCATCCGCGCGGATCATCAGGATTGAAATGCGCATCTCTATGAGCCCAAGGATTCGGGGTCTCAAAAATCAGTTCATCTTTATTGAGCAAAAGAGATGGGCTCGACTTCTGGTATGTATACATCCAATCAAATGTGTCTCTCATCGAATCAAGATATTTTGCATCCGAATCAAGAAACTCCTGTATTCCATTGGAGAGTGCCCAGAAGCCTAAATTTGTTACGGAATTTGGAACACAATTGTATTGGTAGGTTCCACCCGGATTTTTACGACACTGGCCATTTTCTTTATCATAAGCTTCTGCGTCGCCACCATTCCAGGCTGCATATCCTTCACCGAACAGAGACCTGTTGCAAGTGGAAGTGTAGGTCTTATTTTCATTTGCACTTTTGTGCAACCACTCCCAGCATTGTTTAGCAGCAGTTTTACAGTTGTCTTGCAATCCAGATGCGGCCTCGTCGGAGTCAATATAATGGAATGCATTGACGAAAGCATTACCCCACCATCCATAATCGTCACGCCAGTGACCGGTACCATAGGGCAATTTGCTGAACAAGTAATTGTAGCTATCTTCTATGTATTTGTACTCTCTTTTGATTTTCAAAACGGAATAGTAGTTGATTACAGAATCGAGCGTATTTCCGCCCTTCCAAAAGTCTCCCCACAACCAGCCTTTTTTATTGGCGGCATCGCTAAGCCCTGCGTCCCATAGATTAGTTAATACCTCATATGTTTCTTTCGCCCATGCTTCTGCTGTTTCTTTTGCTGGCAACTTGACTTCTTCTTGGATTCCCACTTTTCATCCTTAGTTAGTTGATGTCTTCTGATTTTTTCTTTATATCATTCGAGAAATATAGAGTCATAAATTTAATTATCGATTATGGGATCTGAACCCTGCTACCAGTTACAGCAACCATCCTCAAAATCGCTTGATGGGATTATTTTCTGGGATTTTTTCTAGGAAAAAAGACCGATGTATTAATTGGAGCTGTAGAGAGCTCAAGCGCTTTTCCCTTGATTGACATCCTCCTCTCCCTGAAGGAAGAGGTTTTTCGACGCAGTTTGATAATAAATATATTGAAAATCAAGGAAAGCCAGACCTTTAGTGGTTTGCTAATAATTTTTTTAAAATAACTGGAATTTCTTTAATTTATGTGTTGTTTTAATACAATATTTAAAAGTTAATTAATTTTTTTACTTTAAAGTAATTATAATTTTGTTTTAAAATAAATGTGTTAAATAAAAAAAAGGCTATTTTAGTTGTGAATTTTATCAGCAATTCTAATGTATTTGGACATTTACCTTGCCGACCAATACTTTGGTCTATTAATTCAATACAAGGGAGATACTCAGCTACAAACCTAAGTTCTAATGAGACATACAAGAAATGTGCAGATGTCTTTTGGAAAGTAATAGGTGTAATTGCTTTTATCCCATCAGCTGCGCTTTTTCTTTTTGTTGGATTACCTGCTAAGCTTGCAGGGGCTTGCTGGATCAATGCTACAGATAAAAGCAGTTCAATGCCAAGAAAACTAACCGATTCAGATAAATTGATTCGGCCTGAGGCAATATTATCGTACTTGCAAACAGAGTTTAATATTCAACCAGAAGATGCATACAAAGCATCAAGTCACTTTAATATTTCCATTGGATCTATTTTAATATCGCAAGGTGTTATTCAAGACCCTGCTGGAAGTGCCATTGGAAGTGGAAGAAAACCTTCCGGAGGAGGCCTTAGCGGTGCTATTTATAAACAGTTTGGCAATCTAAGTCCAATACCCCAAATTTCATCAGGAAATTCCATTTTAAATGAGAGTAATTCACGCATCTTACATACTCATTCTCCTTTTCTACAAAATGGTATGGATTTGAAAACAGCAATTACTCAAATTAAAGACGCATATCTAAATGCTATTACCCTTTTTGTTAATACAAAGGATGTTCATATGCAGAATACGCTCAATCTTTGTGCGATATCAGCCTCAATTTATGGGGGTGAATTTGCTAAAGCAGGGCCTGGGGGAAATCATATTGATCCTTCTATTTCTGAAACTGCACTTTGTATTGCACTTGTAGAATATCTGCGTGAAAATCCTCATACATTGGATGATAAAATAATTAATTTATTCTATTTGGATAATAACCAAGCACTTGTTACCAAGGCTATGGAAGTTAAAGAAGTTCTATCATCTTAAGTCTTGAAGCTTCCTTTATGTGTTCCGCTAAAATGTGCTTAGCAAATCGTAGTGTAAAAGTCCTTTAGTAAAAGAGAGACTTTTTTTAATCCAAACTATTTGTGAATTCGCGCTTATTTTCTAAAAAGCTATTCCCTGAAGGATCGACATATCTTTCTTGTGCAATTTTCTGCATATCACAGGAAGTCTGGTAACGAAGCTGTGGAAGGGGAGTTAGGATAATTTCTTCTATTAGTTGTGCAATTTCATTTGGATCTTGCCCCTTGGACAAAGCTTTCTTATGCCAATAATATACTGTTTCACTCATTCCATTATAAGGATCATCAGGTAAAGTGATATCTGCCATTTGGGAAGATTTAGATATAAAATCAGTATTCACTGGACCGGGTTCAACTAAAACAAGGTGAATATGTTGATTTTGTAGGTAACTTGCCATAGATTCTGTTAGTCCTTCTAGGGCATATTTAGAAGAAGCATACCAATCAGAGCCGGGGATAGGATCTAAAGCTGCCATACTACTGATATTAATTATCAATCCTTTACCCTGTTTTCTAAACTGAGGTAATACCCTTTGCATAACACGCATAATTCCAAACACATTTACATCGAACATATTTTGTGCTTGTTCTATAGACACTTCTTCAGCAGGTCCATAGATACCAATTGCCGCACAGTTAATCACAACATCTACCTTACTCTCTTTAGATAGAATCTGATTTACTATTTTCTCGATATTATCTACATCCGTAATATCCATTTGAAAAAATGTAATCCGACTTTCAGTTATGGAGTCACTAGGGGGCTGGCTTTTATTGTATGTTCCATAAACGATATATCCTTGTTGAGATAAATGGTATGCAGTAGCCAAACCAATTCCTCGTGAAGCTCCTGCAATAAAGACGATCTGTTTTTGTGAACATATTGGCATAATAGAATTAGAATGTCTTTTATGATTTTACACCGTTTTTAATTCTCTCTCCAATATCTTTGTCAATATTGTGCCAGTACTCAAATGCTCGTTGAAGAACAGGCTCAGATACGCCTTTTTTAAGATGCCCAACAACATTTGAGACTAGCCGATTGCGTTGCTCATCATCCATGACTTTGCGAACTAAGTCTCCTGCTTGACTCCAGTCATCATCGTCTTTTCGTAAAGTATAGGCTGCGTGTACAAAATCGCCGCTTGCACCCCATACTTCCAAGTGGGGGTATCGCTCACTATCGGCTTTTGGACCTCCTTTGGAGTTAGGAGCATACACAGGATCGGAAACATTCTCCACTCGCATTGCTCCATCTTTACTATAGCTATGGAACGGACATTTTGGGTGATTGACTGGGATCTGCTTGTAGTTTACTCCGAGGCGGGCACGATGAGCATCAGCATAGGAAAAGAGGCGAGCAAGCAACATTTTATCGGGGCTAGGTCCTATTCCAGGTATCATGTTGTTTGGTTCGAAGGCAGCCTGTTCAATCTCCGTATGGAAGTCAGTAGGGTTGCGGTTTAGAGTCAGGCGACCAACCTCTTTTAGTGGATAATCACTATGAGGCCAAACCTTAGTTAGATCAAATGGGTTAAGTCGGTAGGTAGCAGCCTCTTCAAAAGGCATAATTTGCATTTTTAAAGTCCAGCTAGGGTAGTCACCTCGTTTAATAGCTTCAAATAAATCACGACGATGATAGTCACCATCGACACCAGCTAAACGGTCTGCCTCTTCTTGTGTTAGGAAATCAATTCCCTGGTCAGTTTTGAAGTGATACTTCACAAAAAAACGCTCTCCTTTAGCATTAACCCACATATATGTATGACTTGAGTAACCATTCATATTTCGCCATGTTTTTGGAACGCCTCGATCTCCCATAAGCCATGTCACTTGATGTGCAGACTCAGGCGAAAGGGTCCAAAAATCCCACTGCATATCGTTGTCACGGAGGCCATTATCTGCGCGTCTTTTTTGAGAACGGATGAAGTGTTGGAACTTCATCGGATCACGGACGAAAAATACTGGGGTATTATTACCAACCATATCGTAAACACCTTCGCTAGTATAAAACTTCAAAGCAAAGCCTCGAGGGTCTCGCCAGGTATCAGGGCTTCCTTGTTCTCCAGCTACTGTTGAGAACCGTATTAATGTGTCCGTTTTTGCACCAGGCTGAAATACTACTGCTTTGGTATAGGCACTGACGTCTTCAGTTACCTCAAAATAACCAAAAGCTCCCGATCCTTTTGCATGAGGCTGACGCTCCGGAATTTTCTCTCTGTTGAAATTGGCCATCTGCTCTATAAGATAATGGTCTTGCAGTAAGATAGGTCCATCAGGTCCGACTGTGAGAGAGTGTTCGTCACTGGGAACTGGAATCCCGGCATCGTTCGTAGTAGATTTGGATTTGTCATCTTTCATAGTAGGACTCCTTTCTGTGGTAAATCATTTTTTTTGTTTATAGCAGAAAGGAAAAAATTTTAATGTATAATTTTTTCTAAAGGGCTTTTGGACCTTTTTAAGATCTAGGTTTTCACGATTTGTTTTTTCTAGTTATATTTCGTAAATTTTAAATGAGTGTTTGTCTAACTTTTTGATTGAATATTTTTTTGTTAGAAAAGCTTTACTTCCTGCTAACTTGAAGTGCTTGGACTGAAAAATTTTTTAGAAAAAAAATGATAAATGTCATATTTTTTTTTAAAATTAACATTGCATTTGCAGTGGAGATAATATTAAACATAGCAGGTTTCCTTTTGAGATAATTATTTCGGATAAAAAAACTAATTCAGAAGGCTTGCAAATAGCAGATTTAATTTCTAGGCCGATCGGTCTTTCAATTATCCGTCCGAACCAACCCAATCGAGCTCTTAATTCTTGAAAAGAAATTCTATAAAGAAAAAAAAATAGAGAAAGAAGGTAAAAGATATTATCTATATCCATAAAAAGCGAAAAACCCCAAGGTAGTCCTTGAGGTATAAACGCCGGCCGGGTAGTCCCAACCCACTTATGACTATAGTTTAATCATTTTAAGTTTTTTTTCATCAACTTCATTTTTAAGAGTCAAAACTTATTGATAATTAAAGCTTTAGTTAATTGCATAAAAAAATCAGTTTTCTTAGAAAGGAAAAACCATACTCAAAGTCATTCGTAAAGCAATCAATTACTGGAATATTCAAGTCTTTCGGATGAGAGGCTATTTTTTTTTAGACATGTTTTATGTTTATAGTGCTTCTATAGGAACACGGAAGATGTTTCCACTTGTAGCGCAAGCTCTTGCCACGCTTTCCGTTTGAATCATATCATTGCAGAAAAGATTTATAGCAGCGTCTGCGGTAGACCAGGCTATTGAAAATGCACTGCTTTTTAACCAAGCTGTTATTTTATCATAATTTTCTTGCCCTATGGGAAGGTAATCAGAAAAAAATTTAGCGATAATTGCTATAGCTGTTTCTACAATTGAAAAAGGAATTGTGACGATGTAGCCAACTTCTGCAACAACTACCTTTAAGGGGTTCGCAGCACTTTTATGGACAATCCTTGTCCATTCCTGTTCTGGACCGTTAGGATTGCGAAAAGATGTAATACTACTTAAAATGTTACTTGATATAGACATTGAAATAATCTCCAAAGTTCGGTTGCATTTTACAAATTTAAGCCTAATGATTCATCTAGAGATGTTTTTGACGCATTAAAAAATTTTATTTTTAAGAGTTTTTATCGATGTGAGTCCAATAGCTGGGTCTTCAACCATTTAAAACTTTAGTTTTAAGCACTCTTTTTTTATTTTATTTCGATTAATTTTTTAATCTTTTCAGGATAGAAGCTATGGAGATAATGACGAATATTCAGTACTTTCATGCACAAGTAAATAGTGAAAGTATTATAAGAAGCGTAACAGCAAGCTCAAATATATGGCGAAGTACTATATCATTCAAAGTGCCTTCGAATTATAAAGAAGTAGTTCGGGTTGCTTTACAGGAAATTGGTACTTTAGTTAACTATGATACGGAGCATAGTGGAACATGGTTTCAGGTAATTGAAATAGTAAACATTAAAAAATCTTTAGATGTTTTACTTGCAAGAAATTTAATTGCATATCAGCTTTATCAAAGAATAGTACGCCAGTTTCCTTTAGCTATAGGGGGGAATATAAATCTTTCTTCTGAAATTGTTGATCCTGCAAGCATATTGCAGGATTCACCCGGTAGGATCTCTCCAGTCGAACGAGTAGACGATTCTGTGTCTGTTCCTTTTCAAGCTCAAGAACTTATTCGGGAGCAAGAAGCAATTAATGGAACTCAGAAAAACATTATTGAAGCAATATTGAAAGATATTTTCGACAGCTTTCAAAGTATAACTCCAGCAGTTATTGCATTAGAGGCCATCAAACTTATTAATAAAAGTGAGCTGAATGGAGAAGAACAGGCATTTTTACAAAAATATGATCTTATTGAAGAGATTGGGTTTTTACGTAAAATACTCCATCACCCTTGTCCTCAGAATCGTGCTGTAGGCGATCCTACAACTGGTGTCGGAGAAGAGGGTATTCGCGATGGACGAGTTTATTTCTGGAATAACGGTTTTGGCACCGGTGCTATATCCGAGCCTCAAGGGTTACTTGGTCTTACAGCAAGAAACGATGCTACAGCTTCTCCCATCACAAAAGAAGCTACAGTTCAATATATAAACAGTTTGATAGATAAAGAAAAAATTAAGCTTGAAGAAAGAAGTAGAATAGAAAAAACAGCGTTTACTGCCTTGTTATTGCAGGTGCAACAGTTAGCAGAAAGAGCTTTTCTAAATTCACCATCTGAGGAACTGAATTAACTAATAGATTTTTGAAATTTTTATTGAAAAATTATTTTTTACCCATCAAGGTTCTATCCTTTTAAATTTTAAGGAAAGAAGCTTTCTATGTTCAAGTTTCTGTTATCATTTGTTGTCACTTGTTTTTGTTTATTAAACGCCGAGGAAACTTCACTGCCAAAGAATCAAGATGAATATAGACAGTATTCTGAAAATACTTCTTCTCAAGTCAAAGAATTTTACTATCTTAATCATACTCAGCAAACAGTGGATTTTGTTAAGAAAAAAAGGAAGACTTACCTGCCTCTTTGCCATGGAAAAATGGGAGTTTGGGAGGCTATGCAGCTTTTGGATGAAATTGTTGATGAAAGCGATCCAGATTTGCATTTAAATCAAACTACGCGCGACTTTCAGACAGCTGAAGCTATCCGAAGAGATGGCCGTCCCAGATGGATGATATTAGTAGGCTTAATTCCTTCTTGTCAGTCTGACTACCTTTTCTCCGCGCATGCTTCATCCATATTCCCGGTATAAGTATCAATTGATGCCACTCTCATCTAAATAGACCCTTTGTTCAATAGGGATTTTTTCTAGACTTTTTATGAAATTTGCTCTTTTTTCTTCATCTCTTTCCCGGTAGAGCGTGAACTTTTTTTTCGAGTAATTTTAAGCCGTTTGAGAGCATAGAAAATTGCTTGAGGGGTTAGGTTAAAATGCTTGCCGATCTCAGATAAAAAATGATCCGGGTGCGCCTCTATATATTCGATTAGTTTTTCATCATCGATTTTTTTATAAACATAAGGCCTACGCAGAGGTTCTACATTGCCTTTTTCTTTTTTACGGGATAGCCAGCGATAAATCGTTGCTATTCCTACTTGAAATAAGAGGCTTGCAGCCTTTCTGTTATTGTTTTTTTTTCTAAATGTTGAAGAACCCTCTGGCGGAGGTCTATGGAATAGGCTTTAGGCATTTTCATCTCTCAGAATGTTAAAAAGAAAGGGGGTATACCAGACTATCAAAATAAATTTTAAACCACTATATATCGTTGAATAATAAAAAAAATTTTATTTTTTTTATTTGCTTGCATATGCAAAATGCTGGAGTTTGGTGTTGACTTAGCTACTTAAAGGCAAACTATCCAAAGAATAGGAGTAAAAATGGCTACAAGCGTACAGGTTAAGGTGAAAGATCAAATCCATAAATTTCTTCATAAATGTGGATATGATGTAAGAAAATATTATGATGCATTTCAAGATACTGGACGAGAATATGAAGACCCAAAAGGAGCATTGCCTCATTTTACCTTGCAAAAAGTCCCGCCAACTCCTTGGTCTGGAAATAACACACGGTTTATTATTAATAATGGAACAAGCATCCATGAGGAAGTTATATACTATTCTCATCTTACTTTACTCAAGATGTGTAAGCATTATGACTTTCATTCTGTTGTAGATATTGGAAGCCATGAAGGTCGATGTACGCGAGTTTTTCGACATCTTGGTAAAGAGGTAACAACTGTTGAAATTGCCCCTGGAGATGAGTATGAAGCGGATTATCGACAAGATTACTTAAAGTGTACCTTTGGTCGGCAGTTTGATGCGATTTGGTGCAGTCAGATTTATGAACATCAAAGAAATCCCGGGTTATTTTTAGATAAAATCTTTGACGACCTCAAAGACGGTGGGATTTTGGCGTTAACAGTTCCTCTTCAATTAGATCATTACGTATTATTTGGTCATTTGAACATTACGTCTCCTTTGATGTTAATCTATCATCTTGTATGCGCTGGATTTGATTGTCGTGAGATTGCGCTTCGCTGTTACAATGGATCAATTGGTGTGATTTTAAAGAAAAAATATAATGGCATTACAAGACACCTTCCAAATGGGGTACTCCCTCTTTTACCTACTACACCAAAGCATGTGGTGGAACTTCTAGGTGATGAGATTTTTCATGGAATGATTGAGAGTTTCCCTCAAGAGCTTGTTAAGGAAGTGCATACAAATCTGCTTAAATCTCGTATTGTTTCACTAAACTGGGATAATCCTATTTAAAGCAACCCAGATTTGCATTACCTGTTAAATTGTTATGTTATAGAGGGATTTCTGCAGGAGGGATATGTAAGCACTCCTGCAGATGTAAGAGACTTTTATAATCTCATGGCTACTAAATCTTAAGACTCTTTTTCTGGAGAGACTTTTATTGCTTTAAAGCAAAATCCACCTTCTTCGCGCTCTTCTATTTTTTCTACTGAAAAACCAGATTCCGTAAGAAGCTGTTCTGTAAACTCTCTGCCACCTTCATAAAAGTGTCCGCCCATTTTCTCCATACAGGTACGTAAAATAGGATGCTGATTGGTTGTAAAAGTAGTGCCAATAAGAATACCTTTAGCAGCTAAGCACATATGAATTTTTTTCATGGTTGATTGGAGATCTTTTGGAGCTATGTAGGGTAGTATATCGACTGCTACAACAAGATCAAAGTTCTCTCCATAGGATTCCAGAATTGTTATATCTCTACAAAGCAAGCGAACATTTTCATTAGGACAGCTGTCTTCTACACATTTGCTGGAAAAAGTTTCAAGTAGTTCTCTTGAACTATCAATCGCTGTTACATGAGCTCCATGTTTAGCCATGGGTCTTGTATTAGCTCCAATTCCAGAGCCCAAATCAAGCACATGCTTAGGGGGATTTTCAAAAAACTCTCTTGCAAATCGATCAACTAATGAACAAGCTCTAAACATTTCATTACGAAAGTTTTCGGCGTTATCAGTTAATTTTTTTCCATTGATAATGATGGGGGCATCTGGTTCATAGCAAGACTTTGTTTTTTCTACATTGTCCCAAAATTGGTTACTGTTACTTGGAATTGCTGCTGCCATAATGTTTCTCCTATTTATGTGAAAAATGGGAACGCACAATACAACAAAATTAAAAAAAAGTTATTATTTTATTTTGTGATTTTCGAAAAATTTACTCTCTAACATCTAAAAGTAAAATGCAGCTAGCTCATGTAAGTAAGTTGCTTTATAATTTTAAATAAAATATATTTTTTAACTTTTAAAATAAAACAATTTTTATGAATAAAAATTTTATTTTATTTATTTCTATTTTTATATTTAATTATTGTTATTCTTGCGAAGTGGAGACGCATCGAGATTGGCTGTGCAAAGTGCTGGAATTAATACAGGAAAGATTCTCTTTTTCGACTTTAGATCGAGAAGATATTAAAAATAATAAAGTTATTTTTGCAGAAGTTGATACAATTATTGAAGATGCGCTTGCAACATATCCTGATGATCTTTCCATAATTCTTCCTTGTATTCGTATTCTATATATTCAGGGAAATCACTATCTCTATAGGGATTTGCCAATATTGGCGCAAAAAAAATTGCGTATTGCTAAGGAACTTTGTGAAAAAGAGTTATCTTCTTCTTCACAATCAGTAGAAGAAATTTGCCAAAAACTCGTTGCAATAGACGGACGCCTTCCTTCTTTTTATGCTATGGTTTTGCGATTGCTAGGGAAAGCTTATATTTTATCGATAGATCCTTATGGTCAACTGCAAAAAGAAGAGGGAGAAGTTTCATTAGCCGAAGCGGTGAAAATAAGAGAGTACATAGATAGTCAGCGGCATGATAAACGCTTTCAAGATACGATCGATAATGATAATAGGGTGAATAATACCCATATTTTTAAAGTGGATCTAGCTGCTTATGTTTATCTTAATAAGGATTTAGATGAAGCAGAAAAAGTTTTTTTAGAGCTAGTAAAAGTCGATAATCCCATAAATCAACTGAGATGTTTGAGAAGACTACTTGTAATTTATCAAAAAAAAGGGCGGCAAGAAGCTAATCTTCTAGCAAGGCAGAATTACTATAAATGTGCTTTAGAGACAGTTGCCAAAATGGTCCCGATTATAGACCACAATCCTAATATTTATCGTATTTCACACTTATTAACTACAATTGGGCAACTTTATTTTGATCCCCAGAACCCTTTTCGCGACCTCCAACTGAGTCGTCATTTTTTTGAACAAGCAAAACAAACGTGTCCTGATGAATTACAATCTATTTCTATTTTATTACACCAGGGGCTTTCGGGTGTCTATCAAGAGATTGCTTTATTAGAAGATAAGCTTTCTAAAAAGAAGAAGCAGGACTATTTGGAAACATCGAGTGCAATCTATTTACGGGAATTCAACAAAAAGTCAGAACGCCAGGTTATTGCTTATGAACAGTTAGGGGATATTTACCTTGAGCGGGGGGAATTTATTGTTGCCTCAACTCTCTATAGCAATGCTTTAAGCCTCCTTCGCAAAATAGCCGCATCGCTTGAAAGTCCCATATGGGTTCGCTTACAACAAAAAATGGAACAAGTAGAACGAGCTATTTGTCCTAATCAAGAGCAAAACCTATCTGCTTATATTCAACGCTTGTCAACCTATCGGAATCGATTAGAAACTATGCGAGAGCAAGCTAAAAATATGATTGGAAAAAAGCCTGTCAAAGAGGTTTTTGCCTATATCACAGAAGAGTATAAAAAATTACTTCAACTGATATTAAAAGATCTTATAGCTGATGGGACATTTCCTCCTTTTGCTTTAGTCTGCGGTGGATCTATGAGTTGGAGCGTCACAACACCTTACTCAGATGTTGAGTTGGCTTTTTTAATTGATGCTGAAAGGTCTAAAAATGAAATAGCTGCAATTAAGAACTTATCTACTTTATTAACCCTCCGCCTTAGTGCAATTGGGGAGACGCCGGCGAGTTACTTGAAGCTTGAATCGCTTTCCTGGTTAGGTCCTGGTGATGGCCCTTCTCCTAGAGGAATTATGCTAGATCCCTTTCAGCTGGCCACTTTTGAGAAATATTTCATTGGAACACCCGAAGAGTTTGCCTTTCTTCAAAAAGATACCTCAGCTAAGTTGACACATGTTGGATTTTCTTTTATTCATCCTTCGCTTATTTTAGGAGATCCTTCTCTTCTATCTCGGTATAAAAAGCAATTAAAAAGGACCTTCAGCCTTCAAGATAGAGAAGACTTTTCTAGAGATTGGTTTAAGCGAGATCTCACCCGTTTTGCAATAAAACGCTATCATGATGCTTCAGGGGAAATGTGCAGTGTAAAACATGATTTATATAGATCTCTTGATGTAGTCCTTTATAACTTAGCTTTTCGATTTTGTCTTCTTGAGGCAAAAACTCCCTGGGAGCTTTTTGAAATGTTAGAAGCGAAGGGCTACATTAGTCGTGTTATGGCAAATGAAGGGCTCAAAGTTCTCAATATAATCGGTCGATTGAGGATCCAAACCTATCTTGAAGCTCAGCAGCAAAGGGAATGGATCGATCCTACTATGACAGAAATTGAAACTGCCCGTAATTTTTTAAAATCTTTTCATGAATATGTAAAAATTACTTTTCCAGATGTAAATACGGAAGACAAATCATCTTTAGACAATATCGACTCTGCCAGGCAGCAACTTGTTTCTAACAAAGCATTTTATGGTTTTACTCATCCTATAGTAGCTCAAAATCACGCTTGTTTAGGATGTCTGTTTATTAAGATAGGGCATTATCATGAAGCTATTCATGAGCTCAAAGAAGCAATTCGGATCGATAGCATCATGTATGGAACGCATCACTCTCGGCTTATTAATTACTATAAACAACTTGACTTTTGTAAAGAAAAAATCGACTCACAAGACTCATTGCCAGAGTTTCCCTGTTATAGTCAATGCAAAGAAGCGCAGTTAGCTATTCTTCATCCTCTTCACAAAGTTCGTGATTTAAAGCAGCAAGCTAAGGTGTCTTTAAAACAAGGTGATGTTTCACGAGCTAATGCTTTATTGGATTTATCACAAATTGTCTTCGCTGGTTATTGTCAAGATCGTAAGCAGGAAAGCCCCTCAAAATAGAGGGGCTTTTGCTGTTATTCATTAGAAGCAAGTAGCTTTTTAAATGCTTTAACAAACTCTAGAAGATTAGTTGTCCATACTTCTATTGTATCTCCCGATGAGTAGTGGTGATATTTAATCATGGAAACGCCTTCTTTTTCAAATTGCGCAACAATCCATTTCATTTTTTTATCGTCTTTAAAAGAAGTTTGAAATCGCACTGTCAGCTCATCTGAGCAAGTAATTGCCCGAATATCTGATTTTTTTATGCCAAAAGCTTTTGCGATGTTCTCTCTGGTAAGAGTAAAGGAAAGGTGCTTTGTTCTTTCTTCCCAACGACTAGCCATGCCAATTCTCCAACCAGTGTCCATGCAGGGATATAATTTAAGAGAATGTTTTTTAGGAAGAATGATCGATTCAGAAACCAGTACTTCCCTATCAGATACTATTTTGCTAAGAAGGTACGAGTAGGGTTTTTCTCCGTAGGATAAATCCTGTTCAGATTGGTTTTGAAGACAACGAACAAAGTTTTCAACATCTTCTTTTTCTATAAATAAATGAAGCCTATTACCTCGACTATACCTACAGTCAATATTTTTTTTCCTAAGTAGGGTACAAATAGATTTTAAGTCATCTCGATTCAAAGAATACTTTAAAGTAATTTTTAATACGGGATAATTTACAAATTCATGATCTACAAGAGCATCTCGATAGAATAATTGAACTTTGCGTACGTCAAATGTTTCTAAGGCAAGAGCCTTTGCAACTTGTTCTGTAGTAATTACAAAAGGAAAGCGTATTTTGCTTGAGGAATTTGTAGCTGCTTTTAGATGTTTATTAACATCTCGTGGCTGACTTACTTTTTTTGTTGGGGATGACTCAGAAGATTGTTGAGAAGAGTAATACAACTGAGAAAATGTTATCCCTACAAAAGTTCCAGCAAAAAAACTTGATGCTGTAGCTTTACGTAGGTCAACTTTAGTATAGGAATGGGCTGAAGTAGAAAACTTAGCCGAAGATAGGTAAGGAGACTTTATATGCTGAGCCCCAATCCTAGTTAAGACCGGCGAAGAAAAATAACGAGGGTTTGTGGCTCTTGTGAGGGGAGATGCTGTATATGAAAAAGCAGCTCTTGTAGCTCGTAAAAAAATACTCATATTTTCTCCTTGGTTAGATTTGAAAAAATTTGACCAAAAACTATCTCATAACTAACTCTTTTTAGTATATTCTAAAAACAGTAAAGATACTCTTATGATGCAGCAAAAAAACTTTAGCCACACTGCTTTAAATCTTGCAGGTGCTAAGAAGCTTGTTTATACAGCAATGTCCAAGCATTTGTTCTATTATCGAATGCATATTTCTAAATTTGTATTAGAGCAAAATAAAGTACCTCTGAATCCTTTTATGATCTTTGATTACTTTCTTTTAGATACCATCGAAAGGGATTCGGTACGAGATGCAAATAACTCTATAGTGTTAAGGTCTGATGAAATATGGGTTTTTGGTCCTATTTCTAATGGTGTCCTTTCTGAAATTCTTATAGCTCAAAAAGCAGGCAAACCTATTCGATATTTTCAAATTGAAAAACCCCACAATATTATTCAGGCTGATATGGCAAATATTGAGATGGAAAAAGATGTGGAAGAATATAGACACCTGATTTTTTCAGAAAAAACACTTCAAAATTAGCCGTTTTTTATAGCATGAAATAAAATATTTTCTTTATAAAGGCTGCTTTTCATTTTTAATAGGGAGCTTGTATGAAAACGCTTTTTTTCTTGTTAACTTTTATTAGTCCTTTTTTCCTATGTTCTGAAGAAGTCCATATAGCTTGTTCATCTCCAATAGAGATAACAAGGCAAGATGTTATAAGTGTTTATGAAGACTTTTCTTATGTGGAACAGTTATTAGTAGGATTAGCTATTCAAAAGGGGGATGAAAAGTGGGAAGCAAAAATCAAATCTTCTTTAGATGAGCTTTCAACAATAGAAAAAAGTGAAAATCCCGATGTGGATCTTTGGTTTGAAAAAAATTATGCTTTTCATCTAGCAATTGTTGAAGGTTGCAACTCTTCAAGTTTAATAGAGCTTAGAAATGAACTTTACCTGAAGCTAAAACAATTTACGGCAGAATGTAAAAGTTTTTCAGAAATGCAGTTTAAAACAGCAAAAGATCCACTTATTTTCAATAATGAAGAGCATGTAGCAATATCTAAAGCAATTTTTGTGAGAGATGAAATAAAAGCAAAAGAACTAGTTCATGCTCATATTTTAGGGCATTGTGATGAAATGCTAGAACTATTACATCTTTGATTACTTTTTTTTCAGCAATGCATGAAGCCACATCTGATTTTGTTCTGAAAAGGACATAAAGATTATTAAAATCCGTTAGAACTCACCGTTGTATAATAAAATTATCGATAGGAAGCTAAAAATTTTATATAACATGTATCTTTTTACTTAATTTTTTTTAAAATAATCCTTTTTTTAAAGCTTCCATTGATAAACTCTTTCTTTTTTCTCATTGTTTCTAATCCCTCTTTTGATATGTCAAATTCATTAGCTAAGGCATAGATAACTTCTAAAATGTCGACGAGCTCAAGAGGATCATCAGATGAGATGAATTCATCAACCTCTTCCTGCAACTTCTTTTTAAGCTCGTTGCGATACTCTTCATTTGAAGCAATGTGAAACTCAAAATCATTCATTATTTTTTTTCTTTGGATAATTCCTGGAATATTATCCCGAACAAGTTTTCGCAAATTGCCCTCCAAAAATAGTAGATTTTGCTGAAAATACAGGACAATCACTTTTTTCTCATTAAGAATGAAAAAAATCACAAAATATAATGTAGATATAAGAGAGCTTGTTCTACAGGATTTCTTGGGTTATCACTGTTACAAGAAAATTACTTTCTTTTTTTACGAGAAAAGCTGAAGGCTAAAAAACCTACACCTACAATAAAAATGACAATGCCACCGATGTGTAGCCAATTTGCAAGGGCTTCATATTCATCAGCTTGTTGCCTGCCTTCATCGATCTTTTTTTGAGCTGAATCAGCTAGCATACCACCCACATCTTTTGTAAAAGGACTTAGCTGAGAAAAACCACGACCTTTATCGACACTTTTTTGAGCACTAGAAATTTGTTGGCGACCTTTAGCAACTTCACCTGATATGTAGCTTCCAAAGATATAAAGGACAACGCCTAGAATTAGAAAAATTATGCCTAACGTTCTTTTAGTTTTCATGATAGCTCTTCCTCGTGGGTTTATATTTTTTATATTTCTTGATTAGAAAAAAATGTAAAGACATTTTTTTTCATTAGAGACCATTTTTTTGAAAAAAAAGCTTTTTCATTTTTTTAACCCCAATTTTTACTGTTAGTTCACGAAAGGTTACAAAAATGAATAGAAGCATGAGATAATAGATTTGTATCGCAATAAAAAAGTTCCAATTTATTGTTTGAAGATATTTTTCATATTCTAGGTCTAAAGGATCATTGCCCTTCAAAAGGAAAGGGATAAACCGGATTGTCAGTCTGACTAACATAAGAGAGATGAGATAAATAAAAGTTTTCCAGGCAATTCCATAGACAAGAGGATGTTTTTTAAAAAACTCAATAAAAAAGAAGTGGTCTATAACCAACATGATTTTTGCGATTAAAGCTGCTGCGATAGCAATTTCTATAAAGCTAAATGGGGTAATTCCGGCTCGTTTATATAGATGGACTTCCGCAGAGTTTATCAGTAGAAAGAAAACAAGAAAAAAAAGAAATACTGGTACAAATCGAAGTAGCTCTTTTTTAGCCCATAAAATAAAACGCATTTTTATCTCTTAGGTTCTTTTCAGTATTTAAAAAAAATTAAATGGAATTACAAGACTCTTTTTTCAGCTTGCATAAATTCGTATAATTTATATAACGAAAGTTACATGGAAAAACTAGGAAGGCTTGGGTAAAGTTTTCTGCAACTAAGGCAAGATAAATGATACATCACATTCGAAAATTCAGTTTTTTTGCATTTTTATTTTTTCTGATATTAGGAAGTACTGCAATAGCAGAGGATAATAAGCAAAAAAAGAATGGTGACAAACCTATCGGAATCTATTTTGGTGGTTTTGGCGGATGGGGATATTTTACTGCCGACGTCGCACAAAAAGGAACGGCATTTATCCCAGCTAGCTCAGGAGGGGACTTAAGTGTAAATGCTACAGGTAAATCAAAAAACAATGAATTTGGCTTTGGTGGCTTGCATATTGGTTATGAATGGCTGAGCAACAAGGATAAAAGCTGGAGTATTACTCCTGGGGTGGAGCTTGAAGGGTATTATTTTTCTAATACCTCGAGAGCAAACGTAGAGAATTCTTCAATTAGACTTGACTTCCATGAGTTTGCCGATTCTTTTCCTATGCGCATAGGTGTAGTGGTTGCTGATGGCCTACTAGCTTTTACTAATGACTATGTTGTGCCTTATATCGGCATTGGAATAGGAGCTGGAATAATCTCAATTCATGATGCTGACAGTGAGCAGACAGATCCTCCAGAGCCGGGTGTGAATCATTTTAACTCAGATCCTGATGCTTTTGACTGGTCTTTTGCTGTTCAAGCTAAAGGGGGCTTGCGTTACCAGCTCTTTAAATACATGAGACTTTTTGCCGAATATCGGTTTCTTTATACTTCACCTACAAACTATACATTCGGCTCAACACAATATCCTGATCATGTCCCAACAAGTAATTGGGAGGTTAGATTTAGCAAAATGTATACCAACCTATTCTCTGCAGGTATTGATTTTACTTTTTGAGGCGCTTTTTTGCTTTTTCATGCTTTGCTATAAGGTGTCTAGTAGACATTACCGCATCTGGGCTTAGACTAATACTATTAATGCCGCAATCTACAAGAAACTTTGCAAATTCTGGATAGGTCGAAGGTGCGTCTCCACATATCCCAATTTTACATTTCCGTTTGCGTGCAGTTGTAATTACCAGTTGGATCATTCGTTTTACTGCATCGTTTCGCTCATCAAAAATGTCAGCTACTAAAGAGCTGTCTCGATCTACTCCTAAAACCATTTGTGTAAGATCATTGCTTCCAATACTAAAGCCATCGAATAAGTCACTAAATTGATCAGCCAAAATAACATTACTAGGAATCTCACACATCATATAGACTTGCAGGTGGTTTTTCCCTCGTTCAAGACCATTTTTTTTCATGACGTGAAGAACTTCTTTTCCCTCTTCAACTGTCCTGCAAACAGGTATCATTACTTTAATATTAGTTAAGCCAAATACTTCTCGTGCTTTTTTTATGGCCTTGCATTCCAGGGAAAAACCTTCTTTATAACCATCACTATAATAGCGAGAGGCACCACGCCATCCGAGCATAGGATTTTCTTCTTTCGGCTCAAAGTATTTTCCTCCAATAAGATTTGCATATTCATTCGTTTTAAAGTCACTACACCGCAAAATTACATCTTTAGGGTAAAAGGCGGCAGCAATAATAGAAATTCCCGTGGCAAGTTTGTCGACAAAAAATTGCTTTTTATCTTTATATCCCAAGGTAATTTTCTCAATTTGTTTTCGGATTTGCTGATCTTTAATTTTAGCAAATTGAATGAGAGCCATAGGATGGATGCGGATAGATTGGCTAATAATAAACTCCTCACGGGCCAGACCTACTCCATCATTGGGCAAAAAGCTTAAGGAAAAGGCTTCGTCAGGATATCCGATGTTAATCATGATTTGCGTCTTTGGTTTGGAAATATTGCGAATATCTATTTTTTTGACATCAAACTTCATGAACTTATCGTAGACAATTCCTTGTTCTCCTTGGGAACAATCGGCAGTAATCGGCCTTCCAGTTGTTAGGATTTTTGTAGCCTCCTCTGTGCCTACAATACAAGGAAGTCCAAGTTCTCGGCTGACAATTGCAGCGTGAGAAGTTCTCCCTCCACGATTAGTTACAATAGCAGAAGCAGTGCGCATAATAGGCACCCAATCAGGATCTGTCATATCAGTAATAAGTATTTCCCCAGGTTTAAAGGTATGAGCATCTTGGACATTAAGAATTACTCGAGCTTTTCCTTGTGCTATTTTTTTTCCAATACTTTTGCCTGTAACTAGGACCTTTCCTTTTTGCAGGCATTTATATTCTTCGATAATATTAGGGTTCTTTCTCGATTGCACGGTCTCAGGACGCGCCTGTATAATGTAAAGTTTGCCTGTTTTCCCATCTTTTGCCCATTCCAAGTCCATAGGCATCCATCGACCATTTTTTTTGCTATAATGTTCTTCAATGTCGATAGCCCATTTAGCAAGTGTAAGAATATCACCGTCACTAATGCAAAAAGCTCTCTGTTCTTTTAGAGAAGTTTTTATTGTCTTTGTAGGTACCTTCCCTCCTTTTTTCGCATAGACAATTTTTGTTTTTTTAGTGCCCAGTTGTTTACTTATTAGCGATTTATATCCTTTTTTTAGTGTGGGTTTAAACACATAAAATTCATCGGGGTTAACAGTTCCTTGGACAATGTTTTCTCCTAACCCATAACTCCCACTAATTAAGACGACATTGGGAAAGCCTGTTTCTGTATCAAGAGTAAAAATTACCCCTGAAGAGCTCAAGTCGGAACGGACCATTTTTTGAACTCCGATAGAAAGATAGGTCGTAAAATGACTTATTTTATGCTCGATGCGATAAGCAATTGCTCGGTCAGTATAAAGAGAAGCAAAGCATTTTTTGCAGGCATCAAGAAGGGCCTCTTCTCCTGAAATGTGTAGATATGTTTCCTGTTGTCCAGCAAAACTGGCAAAAGGCAAATCTTCGGCAGTTGCAGAGGAACGCACTGCGACATCAGCATTTTTTGTTTTATACTTTGCGGATAGCTTGCGATAGGCATGGCATATTGCATCTTGTAGATCTTGAGGGAATGCACACAGTGTAATATATTCTCTTGCCTTTTTCCCGACCCGTTCTAAGGCTTTTGTATCTGAGGGATCAAGTCCACTAAGTAAGTCTTTAAGGTTTTTTGAGATTCCACATTTTTTTAAGGCGTATTTATAAGCATGAGAAGTGATGGCAAATCCTGAAGGGACTGGGATCTTTTTTTTCTTTAAATGTTGCTGCATTTCTCCGAGAGAGGCATTTTTACCACCGACAATATCGATGTCTTTTGCCTCAATTTCATGAAACCAAAGGATAAAGGGCGTTGCCTCTTTTTTCTTCATACTGAGCTGTGGTTTTTATTTTGTTTTCCTACAGTCTCTATATGTATGGTGACTAATTTTGCTGTTTCATCTCGAAAAGTAGAAATTACTTGTATTGCTTGCAAGCTAGGTAGGGAATGATTAGCTAAAAGTGTATGCATGCTTTTTCAAATAACTAATTAACAAGATATTGTCAAACGATTGGATTCTTCATGAAAGTGACAAATCCAAACCTATAGACCTGCTTTGTTAGAATGACGTAAAAAAGTCATGAAAACAAAAAAAAGTTTCCTTTTTTTGAAAAAATTTTTAGAATCCCACGCCTAAAAAAAGGTGTGAAATGGCAGCTTCAATAAATTTAGACCAAGAATATCAAATCTTTTATGAGGCAATTAAAGGTGAGGAATGGGTTGATGTAGCTTTTGCTGAAAATAACGTTCCTGGTGCAACGAAAAAAATAATCACAATATTACATGCTTTTATCCCGATGGATAAAGATTGGTCGGACCAAAAAGTACAGTTTTTATATAGGTTTTTAGCTGATAAAGCATTGGAGATAAAGGGAACGGTTGATCTTGCAGAAAATGAAAGAAATGTAACCCCGTTGATGATGGCAGCCAATACATGCCAGAAAATTGCTGTTCAAATTCTACTGAGTCACAAGGCTGACCCTAATAAAAAAGATATATATAATGCAAACTCAATACATTACACATTATTTTCTAGAATAGACAATCCGCAATTAAAGAAAGAAATCATCCTAGAC
>Ga0210057_1001032_pt1 | contig 43609 bp, 50 predicted proteins | sample CryGeyCG2114_010_2_FD_183968 | JGI IMG/M metagenome (GOLD analysis project Ga0210057, IMG submission 183968) | Groundwater microbial communities from aquifer - Crystal Geyser CG10_big_fil_rev_8/21/14_0.10 (SPAdes) (version 2) | ecosystem: Environmental > Aquatic > Deep subsurface > Groundwater ...
TCGAGCAAGCCTCTGGAATTTCAGAGAAAAGATCGTACATCTCTTCGGCAGACTTGAGATAGAACTGGTCGGTTGGATAACCAGCACCGGTATTCTCCGTGTTCTTCATCCGAAGATGCTTCAAAATGTCATGTGCTGGACTATCGCTCTGTCGAATGTAATGGACATCGTTGGCGGCGACGATCTTGATGCCGCGTTGCTCAGCCTCTATGATCAAGCGATCCTGGATCTTCTTTTGGGCATCATGTAAGTTCTGAGAGCGCTCATCGTTGGGGCTGGACGCATGCTTGTGAATCTCCAAATAGAAATCATCTCCCAAACGAGAATGCCACCAATTCAATAGCTCTACGATGCGCTTTTCTTCATCTCGAAGAATGGCTTGCGGCACCATTCCAGAAATACAACCTGCGGTTACGACAAGACCATCCAAATGTTGCTCAATGGTCTCCAAGTCAACTCTTGGCTCATAGTAATAGCCGATGTTTGTTCCAATGTTGGAAATCTCGACCAAATTCTTGTAGCCTCGCTCGTTTTTGCAGAGGACTGTCGCGTGGTAATGCTTCGGGCGGCGCATTTTGCCGTCACGCATGACGCTCTCTTTGACGCGCATATCTCCATCACAAATGTATATCTCGCATCCAATGATGCCTTCAATGCCTTCATCGTAGCAAGCATTGGAAAATGCAACTGCGCCGCCCAAGCGCCCGTGGTCAGTCAGGGCGATAGCTGGCATGCCAAGATCTTTTGTCTTCTTGGCTAAATCGATAACCGAGCAAAGTGCGTCATTGACGCTAAACTTGCTGTGGCAGTGTAAATGTACGAAATCATTCCTCATTTCTTTTCCTCATTATCTATTCGTTCGTTAGTATCCCAAACCGCGAACTTCTCCAGACGCATTTGCAAGCCCGGAACTATTAAACTCTCAATCTCGTGATTTCCGTATTCGCTTCTTCTGCGAAACGTCTTCAGGATTGGATCGAAAACAATAATCTTATTGTTCTTTATTTTCAACCAAACTTTGCCATAATTTTCAAATTCAATATCTTGACTTCCAGCGCCAGTTCGACTATATTCCTGAATTTCTCGCAAACCCAGACCACAAAATTCACATGTGTAATTTGTATAATAGTTGTACTCATAATCCCATCCATTATCATCATTTGAATGACGTGGGTTTGAAAATACATGAGAACAACCAGATCGCTTGTCTTGGACCTTCAGCCCGAGTTTTGTTTGGAGCTTGGATATCTTCTTTTCCAGATTCCCAATCGTCTCGTCATCCGACGGCTGTTCCTCCATTATAACACCATCGGCCTCGGGCTGCCCCATTTCTATCGTCTCAGCCCAGGCCATGAGGACAGCCATTGTCTGTATCAATTCCTCATATAAATTGTCGTTATCTTGTTTCAGAATTGCTTTCGCGACTTCTCCTACTTCTTCGACAACAACAGTCAGTTTGACCATATCATGGTCATCCCAAAATCCCGCCTGTCTTCCCCAAATATCGTCTTGTCTATCCCGTTCTTTGTAAATCAGTTGTTCTATATTGCGTCTTGCTTCTTCAAGATTCTTCATCGGACCATATCCTCATTTCATCTCGCACGTTGTTCTCTCCCACAATGACTTCTCTGACAGTAGCTTTGTAGGAAAAATACTGTGGTGTATTCTTCAGTCGTTTCTTTTCTCTATCGAAATCGAACGTCCTATCGTTCAGTGGATTTCCTCGCCAATCTACAGGAATCCCTGGGTTACCTTCGCCGATCTTTTTATTGATTTGCTTCTTAGTTTTTGTACGGCAGATTTTTAGTTCCGAAGCGAAAGAGTTCGGCAATCTATAACCAACGTAATATCCGCCTCGATCTCGAAGAAGTTGATATCTCTCTGCCTCTCTTGGGTTGGCTTCTCGCATCTTTTCAAGTTCTTGCATAATAACGGGTCTATTTTGACTCTTAGCCTTGATAGTATAGTTCGGAATGATTTTCAGATGAGAACATTGATGGAGATATGAAATGACAGTTCTTCGACTGATGTTACATCTCTCGGCGATGTTACTGTAAGATTGAGGAGTTCCCGAGCCTGCAACCAAAACCCCCATCAAATAAGAACGGTTCTGTGCTTTGTTTAGGCAGAGATTTTCCAAATCAACTTCAAGGCCCCTCTTATTGAGAATTCTGATCTGAAGATGTTCGCAAATCTTGGCAATGCCTCGCAGATAAACCTTATCTGAAGCGATTTTCCAATAAACCCCATCTCCAGCCGTCAACATCCGATAAGCTGTTGCCTTGGATATTTTTGGCCAGCGCATCAAAATGTCAAAGGTGTCTTCTTTAGAAAAAAACCCTTGCCCACCATTATTGCGCTGATCAAGCGTCTTGAAAATGATCCAAGTGTTCAGTAGATCTATTTCGTTCGCCGCGAAAGCAGCTTCGATCATATCGGGGTATATTACAGTTTTCATTCAGTCGGCAAAATCCTATCAGCTTCCGGCAGACCCATTCCATATGAATTCGCTACATTGGTCAGTAAAGCTTGGCGTGCTATACCCAATTTCATCATCTCATATTCCAAGCCCTTGTAGACCAAATATAACAATAAATCATCCTCTTCGTTGCCGAGAATTTCTCGGAAAATCACTTCCACTGTCTTGAATTGAATCAGTGGCACCCCTTCGAGATCAAAGTCCAAAGTGTAATGTTCCTTCTTCTGAAGAAGTTCTTTGTCTTCGCGGATTTCGGCTATTCTTTTCTCGATGTGTTTTCTTGCCTTTTGTCTTTTGACTGGATCCGACCAGTGTTCCAGCATATCTTTTGTCATTATCGTCCTCCAAAGAAGATCATATCATTCGTCCTCAAAATCATAGGCGAGTCTGGCTGCTTCATAAAGGTGTTCCTTCAGTAAATCCTGTTTTTGAGATGGAGACAAAGATGCCACCTTTTGCCAATCGGCCAATAGATCGTCTGGAAGATGGAAGTCTCGGCCGGGCCTCAGGCAAAATGATGGATGCAGCGTGGCCATGTAATAGCAAGAATGACCAAATCCACCGAACGTAATCTGCCTCTTCTTGCCAGCGGTTTCCGTGATCTTTCCCTTGCTCTTGGCAATATGCCTCAAAGGTTTACTGCCACAACCCAGAATAACAAAGGGCTTGATGATAGCAATCTCTTTAAACAACCAAGGGCGACAAACCTGGACAGTCTCTTTGACTTCATCAATATTCGCATCGGGGAATTTGTTGTTGGGAGGGCGGCAATGAATGACGTTGGAAATGTAAACCTCATTCGCGTCAAGGCCGGACTCGGCGATAGCTTCACGCAGTAATGCCCCCGCACGCCCCACAAAAGGCTTTCCTTGATATACTTCATCTTTACCCGGAGCCTCACCGATGATCATCAAACCTGCTGTGTGAGAACCGACACCCGAAACTGGCAGGCCGTAACCATCATCAACACAGTCGTCTCCAATGAAGTGAAGCTCCTCGTTCTTATTGAATAGCCAACACTTTTGACACTTGACGGTAGCCAAGCGAATCTGCCACAGGGCTTCACGGGCCTCGTCGCCTTCCAGTTGATAAAGCTCCTCCAGAGACAGATCGGTATAGTCAATAGACCCTGGCTGAAACTCTGACAGTTTTTGATCAGGTATCTTCATTTCTCTTGGCAATGATCTTCTCCTTATGTCCTCTTAACATCTTCATCAGTGTTCGGTCAAGCTTCTTCAGATTAACTCGATCTTCTCCAGCAATCCAAGCATCAAGATTTCTGTATACCTTCTCGATAAAATCCCAATCTTCAGGATAATCCAATAGATGATCGCGGCAAATAGAACTGATCTTGATATTAAAATCATCAAGTATCAATCCCCCGATTCTCATCTCTCGATTCTTTTTTGATCTTGCTTCTTCGAGTTCATACTGCTTAACCGCAGCCAGAATCTCGTCTTTTGGCTCGAATCCCGAGATCCCCTTGATCGAAGCCATGATAGACAGCGCTTCACCGAATCCCACATTGAGATATTCCTTGATGAAATCTATCTTTGTTCCAGATGCGCCGCAAGAACGACACAGAAAGACTCCCTTTTCATTGTTAGCATCAAGGCTCGGACTTGTGTCGCTATGAAACGGACACAAAACCCTCAATTCTTCTCCAGAGTCATCTACTTCAAAGTTGAAATGCAGCAAGATGTCTTCAAAGCTGACACTGTTAATGATATGGTGAGTCAGATGCTGGGGCACCCTTCTCTTATCATTCTTCGGTTGGGCTTTAGGATTCTTCTCTTCGCATTTTTTGATGATTTCGAAGAAGCGAGGCTTCATCAGAGATTATCCTCTACATCGTCAAACTCATATTCATCTTCTCGATGCTCTGCTGCCTCTGAAATGGCATTAAACATCGCAGTCGCAGATTTGTCAGGCTTGTTTCCACCAAGATATCTCTGGACTCTGGCGGTCTTTTCTGCCAGCGGGGCAATCAGGGCCACTTCTGGATCGAAAAGCGCTGGGAATGGGTCGAAATAGCAGTCTCGACCCTTGACCTGATGATACCACATATACATATGCTTAGTATGCTCAGATGGCTTTTGAGGATTAATTCCGATCACATAGTCCGCATGGTCAACCGTTTTCTTAGCGTCCTGAATCATTTCGGGAGTGAAAACGATACTTCCATGATCATCATCATCATTCTTTTCCTGGCGCTTTCTTAAGATCTTCAGACCCTCTCTGTTTATCTGCTGTGCTGTGAAGATCGGCAGTTCATATTTCCGAGCCAGATTGCGCAACTGGATTGTGGCGCGGCTGACGATTTCAAAGTCCTTCTTGCCTCGTGATTCAAATCTATCCGAAAGCTCCATGATTCCCAGGTAATCAACAAAGACAGCATCCGGTGGACGGCCTGCGGCACGAAGCGCTCGAATGCGGTACTCAATCTCTTCGACTGTTTTATTGTCCTGTTGATCGATAAAGATGTAGTAATTGTCTAATTGCTCATTCTGGTAGTCAAGATAGTCCTTGAAAACTTCATACTGATTTGGATCGAGATCAAAGTCTTTGAAGTTATCATAGGGGATGCGCAGGGCACGAGATCGGTCATGCATGCTCATTGCGATCTTGCGAGACATATAGCGAGAAGCGCACTGCCACATCGGCATTTCGTAGGAAAAAAACAGGATGTTCTTGCCCGCTTCGTGAGCAGCGCAGGACCAATTGAGCAAAGCTGTAGATTTACCCTTGTTTACCTCTCCCAAAATGACAATCAACTGAGAGTCGCGATATCCCTTGACCGCCTCATCAATCGGTGGCAACCCTACCGTAACTTTGCCCTGCTTTTCTCTCTTCTGCTTCTCTGCGATAAAGAAATCTTCGATAGACTTGGCATCGCCAGCGACATCCATAACTTTGCTTGGCTCGCCGACTGTTAATCCAACCATTCCGATCTTGTTGACTTCTTCTTTGATCTTTTCATAAGCCTCAACAGGATCGTGCTTTGCAAAGGCATTCTTAATCTTGTATGGAATCTTCGCACAAGAATGCTGGATGTATCTTTCTCGAAGCTCTTCAAGCAAATACTCGAAGTTCATCAAGGGTTCTGGTAAAGACTGGACTTCAGAGAATGCCTTATTGATCCCTACGCGAACAGTTTCTTCCAGGTCCTTCTTTTCGAGTTCATTCTCAAACTCGTCAGGAGTTATGATCGAACCGAACTTGGAGTAAAACTCAACAAGGGTTTTGTAGACCGCCCCGTAGAAATTGTATTTGCCCGCATCATCAGGACAGTAAATGAAATGCTCAAAAACTATTCCAGTGCTGACCGCCGAACGGATATTCTCTTGCCTGCTCAGCATTTGAGCTAAAATCTGTTGTTCAAGTTCTTCTTGAGTTACACTATCATGCTGTTTATTCATCTTCTACTTCACCTAGCTCCCTGCCGAAATCATCGGTGCCCGCTCCCTGAGGAAGAGTAATCAAAAAGGAGTTCTTGATGAAAGACAGGACGCTCGGTCCAAACATTTCTTTCATGGCTTCTTTTGTCAAATTCATTGTCCAGATGATCGGCTTGTTCTTGCTCAACCTCTTAGAGAACAAAACTTCAAGTTTCATTTTGAAATAGTTGTTGTCCATATAGGCGTATTCAGTAGCCCCATCTATGACTATCAAATCACAATAGTTGAAAATGTACTCAGCCATTTGTATGCTTTCAACATTGTTGAAGGATGATAGAGAATCATATAGGACTGGCCAGGGCAAATAATATACACTGTGTGAGAATTCCAACGCGCTCTTCAATATGACCGCTGAAAGCAGAGTCTTGCCACTGCCTTCCAGTCCCCTGAAAACGATACTGTTGGATTCCACCTCATTGCCTTTAGATGAAGGCATGGAAATGACACCACCGGCCAATACTTCTTCAATATTGTCGGTGTACTTCTTGGTCAATTCGTAAGCGAGCGCTTTTTGCTTGCGGTCTTTCGCTGAGAGGCTTTTGCTCTGGGAGTCATTTCGGAGGTCGAAATGTTCCAACTCGTAATCCCAGAATTGACGAGGGAGGTTGATTCTGGTAAATAATTCCTTGATTTGCTCTTCTGCAATGGACTCATTTTCAATGGCGATTCCACTGGGAAGCAATTCATATCCTCTGGACATAGTATCTCCCTGCATAACACAACGCCCCCATGAGGATTATAACCTCGCGGGGGCCAACGGTCAAGCTCGGTCCCGGATCAGGTCGGGACAGCGTGATAATGAGTAATCAATTCCCAGAGCAACCAGATATTCAACACTGGCTGGACCAAGAAGAGATACCAAGCGGGGATGGTCAGATTTGCAAAGCCCTTAGAGCCACCAGAGGCGGCCCCCTTATTTCTTATGACGCGAGCGCGGCTCATTCCCAGAACGGGGATATCATTTTGAGGATGGACCACAGCGGTCAATTGATGAACCATGTAGCAAATGACAATCATCAACGCTGGTAGAAGAACAAGGATGGACAGTGAAATCGTCCAGGGCAATTGAGAGAACAGGATGACTGCCCCGGTCAAAACGAAACTGAAACATCCCGAGACGATCATAAGGCTTTGCCCCATCAAATCGTCACTTTTCAACATCCTTTAGCTCCTGATAATGCTCTGCTGGCTCTCCTGGGTAATCTACAGGACGCCACCAGTCTTCGTCCATTATACCGACATCTTCCCAAATGTCAAGCAATTCCTGTCTCCAGTCCAGTCCGTTAAAGAATTCAGGATAGGGCGACAGGGCAATGCTTTGCTTCGCGATGCGACGCAGAGCAGTAATGTTCTTACTTTCGTGCTGAGAGCGGATAATCTTGTCAACGCTATTAATGACAAATTGCTCATCTTTATTGGCGACTGAAACCATATACGTCACCATGACAGGAATGCCATAAATCTTCAGCATATCTACAAATTTGCTTGTTTTCTTTGATTTAGCCCTGATCTTTTCAATAAAGTTCTCTTCCTTAGGAGTATGGATCTCGGACTCTTGAGAGTCTGCCACATACCTATTGACATACTTTCTGAAAGAAGTGAGCAAAAAGCATCCCGCGTCTTTGATGATGAAAGCTCGGTTCTCATAGCACCAATCCAGAAAGTCTCTGAAGTCTTTCTTGTCGGTACTCATAGTATGCTTAACAAAAATAGACCGAAGAGCCTTAAGACTGGCAAGATCGGTGCTATATGTTACGAGATACTTTTGTTTCGTAGTCCTTTCATAAAGATCAATATAATAATGTAAGAAATCTTTGACACTCCATTCCTCAACCTCTTTTTCTTTCGCAGACGTGGCCAGAATCTGCTGAAAAGTCACTGTTTTAGCATGAGAGTCCCTCTTTACATCATCAGAAACCTTTTGGATAAGGTCCTCAATCTTCTGCGACATCTTCTTCCTCTTCCGGTGTGATCTCATAAACCATACTGATCATATCTGGAAACAACATTTCCACATTGATGATTTTGTCAGCATACGGCAAAAACTGTGCGGAGTGGGTGTTGAAAATCAATTGTCTTCCCTCTCCTTCTGCTCCATCGTCTTCAGGATTCAAAGTACCTCTGAGCATTTGGGCAGCTAGCGGCCTCCTCGCCTTATCTAAGTGCTTAAAAGTCTCATCCGCAAGCAGCGGTCCCTCAAGCCTCGGTTGAATGATTTCAAGCTGAGCGATGGCGAAGGCGGCGCTGACGACATCATTATAACCGCCGCCCTTCTGAGTCAACGGAATTGGTAAGTGCAATCCACCCGTCGCAGGCAATAGGGCTCGCATCGTCGCAATTGATGTATTGCCTCGCTGGCCGTACTCAATTTCCAACCGGTGTCCCTTACCAAATACCAATTCGAGAGCAGAACTTCCTGTTGTCTCAAATATAGTCTTTGATCTTTCTCGTCCTTGTTCCATGAAAGCAAAAACAAGTTCGCTTGCCTTCTGATATGTATCTTTGAGAGAGTTCAGTTTAATGATCTTTTCTTCTGATTCTCGAACGTCTTTCAGGAGATATTCGCGGCGTTGCTTCTTGCTTTTGAGAGACGCTATACTCGACTGGAGTTTATCAATCATCTCCTGGCTGGTCATCAGTCGTCTCCTTAAATTCCTGCTGAACTCTCAGCAATTCTTCTTCTAGCTCGGCTTCCCATTCCGGAAGTTTACTCTTTAACTCCTTCAGGGATATATCAAAGTCTTCTCGGCACTGCTCGATGCATGCTTCTTTTTGTTCATCGAGTTGTGTCTTTTCTCCCTCAAGTTTCGCCTTGTCATTTTCTGCTTTGGAGATTTTCTTCTCCAGTTCTTCAACCTTCTTGATGATCTCTTGTGCGTTCATTTCATTATCCAGTTATTTCTGCTCTGAAAGCATCTCTTTCCATTCAGATTCGACAACTTTCAAAACTTCGTCGTCAGCGCCCATCTTTTCGCACCAGACCTTCAGATCCTCAAGGGGATTATCGGAGATCTCAATCTCCTCGGCCTGTCTGATTTGTTCAATGACCTCAAGAAACTCTCGGCGCTGTTTCTTTTCCTTGCGAACCTTCTCGGCCCCAAGGACATTAAAAACTTGACTTCCAGGCTGTGCGGATTCTAGAGGGAAGTTCTTGTATTTTCTGATAGTGTAATCTTTTTCTTCATCCATTTCGACAATCATGACCTGAACTTGTCGATTGATATTGTGCTTGATCGCTTGCATTCGACAGATCGAGCCAGGGTTGCAGAAAATCACTCCGTCATCTCTTATGATGGGTTCGTAGCCTGGGTGATAATGGCCTGAAATAACCATCTCAACATTTGGGTGAACCTTGAAATCGCTCACGCAAATATGTTTACCCATGAAATCACTACCATCTGGGAGAATGTAGGCATGAAGAGCAAGAATCTTGCAGTCGATATCGCTGTAACCCATAAATTCAACATTATCTATCCAATGTACAACATGAATGGGCAAATCGCCCACCTTGTAGTCATTGCTGATATCAGGAATGATTACGCCCGCCAGAGAAATACTGTAAATGCCGGTCCTCTTGATTGTCTCTGGAGTTCCAAAAACATCATGGTTCCCCACCAGAGAATAGATTGGGAACGGCCAAGGCTTCCTTGGTTGCTCAGTATCGCACAATCCAAGGCAGATTTCAGCAACTCTGTTCCGAATAGAGCCAGAAGGCTCATACTTATCAAACAAGTCCCCCAATAAAACCACCGCATCGCAATGAGTTTTCACGGCAAGGCTTAGAGACTCAATAAAGCAGTTCTCTATGTCCTGCTTATAGTTATCGATTCTATGTGGTGGATTCTTATCCCTCCAGTGGAGATCCCCAACAAACATTACTCGGCTCATTCTAAATCCTCTCGATAACCTTCTTAGCGCTGTCGCCCTTCAAATCTTGCTCACAAACTGGACAGATCTTCAGTTCGTCAACGATAATGGTCAATTGCTTATGCTTCTCTTCCCGAATCTGTGCAATTGACTCATTGATCTTTTCCAGGGCCTCATTGTTCTCTTTGATTCTTGTTCCGACTCGCGTTGCTTTCTTGGAAAGGGTTTCAGCCGAATCAATTCTTTGGGACAATTCAACAAGCTTGCTGATGTCGATATTCGCGACTCGCGTCAAGGCTTCCAGTTTCTCATTGATGGTAACTGTTCTGTCTCGAATGCTTTCTGCTTTGCCCATCAATTGATTAGCTGACTTGACGCGAGTAGCGAGTTGGCTCAAAGCTTCAATATCCTCACTGAATGATAGCAGACCTTCCAAGGAAACGATTTTATCTTGATTTTCATCAGACTTAGTTTCCAGGGAATCATGTTTATCAAGAAGAATTTTGGCCTTCTTGATTTTATCTTCTCGGTCTTTTAATTCCTGGGCTTCCTTCAAGAGTCGTCCGGAAAATTCTATTTCATGACTTGGATCTATGAGCGTCGATAACTCTTGAGTCTTGTCGTCAATATTTGACTGCAAAACCTTGATTTCCGTGACTATCTCACCTCTGGCATGTGTTTTCTTGTTCAGGCGCTTCAGCAAACCCTCAAAATCGTCGATGTTGTTGAATTTATTGAGCAAACGCGAAAGTCCAGCCCCCTGATAAGCCCATGCCAGGGGGCTTTCCATCTGAGGAATGTAGTTGACTTCTAGCTTGGTCTTGTCCAAAGTCAGATGATGAAAACCTAGAACGCTTCTGATTTCATCAGGAACTTCCAGGCCAAAATTGTTGAACTCCAGTTCTTCACCGTCGGGGTCAATCAGGGTATACCTATTGAGAGTTGAATTGAGTTCTTTTGCCCTGATGATAGTATAACCGTTGGATATTTTGATGGTTACGCGGCAGAGAACCTTCGGTTTATCTCCATTGATTTCAGCCATAATGGAATCAGCATCACGCCTAATGAAATCGTCACCGCTAGGCTCATTATAACACGCCCAACGGATAGATCTCTGGATCGCTGATTTACCCGAATCGCTGTCTCCAATGATCATGTTTAATCCAGAGCAGAAATCGATTTTGGTATACTTATGAGACTCGTAATTCTCGATGATAACTTGCGAAAACCAGATCATTCAATCCCTCTCAGCTAGACGTGAAGCCACGCGGACGCCGCTTATGGAGATTATAAGCGATCTCGTCCGGGATTTCAAGCGCGTCGAGATTCGAGACTTCCTCCCGCTCTTTGTGGCGAGCCCTAATCTCTCGGGAATTGGTGCGAAAATACCCGGACATGTCTGGGACGCTAGGATCCTTCCTTGAGGGTCTAGCGATCTGAGGATTTGAAATGTTTCTGGCAGCCTGTTTCTCTTGATTCTGCTGAACGATAGTTTCAACAACTATGCCCATTGGCGAATAGTCAGAACCGTTTTGTTCGATAATCTGGATATCGTCCGAGATGGTTTGCAGCAGGTCAAACAGCTCTTCTTTTTCATTGAAACTATCGTATAAAGATGGGTCGGCTTTGTATACTCCCTCTTTCAGAAATGGAACAACTTCGTAATCTAAGGCATATTCTTGAGCTTTAATCCATCCTTCAGACAGAACATGTCGAAGAACTTTGGTGAAAGCCATGATTGCATTAGGGGAAATAAATTCCGAGGGATTGCCAATTGGCTGCCGTTCCCAAGAAGCAAGGTTGTATTCTGGAAAGAAACCTCCAGAAAGCGGCGCGGTAGCCTCTCTCACTGGAAAGATCACAAGATGGTCCTTGGTCAAATTGATGTTTTGCAGGCTAGACCAGAGCGATTCTGGAACTATCAATTGTGAGTTAACTAGAAAACTAGCCGTGTACAAAGAATCCTCTGAGGATTTATCAAGATAGTCGTCCAGATCTTTGCAGAGGACGTACTTCTTGATAGGCAATAACATTGTTGCCAAATTCGCATCGTCGCCTAACACGTACAGTTTTAGTTCTTCGATTCTCATATAACACCTTTAAAGGAGACACCATGGCACAAACAGTCGTCGTAGATATCGATCAAACAATCGTTCTGGACATTTTAGATGAATTGAGACCACTTATTCAAGGATATCTATCTGAACCAGATGGAGAGGCTCAAACAGAGATCGTCGAACTCTTAAATTCCCTGTATAGTTATGTTGTTAATCGTCCGTTAGCTCATCCCAAACGAAAAATCAAAGCCGGAAGGCTTTGATCCTCAACCTGCTAAAGCCAAATACCCCCGCCATACTGGCTCAGGGGCACTCTTTTCTTCGTTAATAGCTTTGCGTAATTTTTCAATACTGTCTTGCAACATGGAAGCCGCCAGATTTGAGCACTGTCTCAAAACGAGATTTAGATACTCAGTTATTTGATCATCGTTGAACCGATCAACAGAAAAGTCGCAAAACATATTCTCATAGTAATATGCTAGCGACTTTTCTGTCAGTTTCTCAATCCTTAATGAGGTCAAATTGGGGTACTTCCTCGATAAATATTGAAGCAAAGCCATTCGGATGGGATCTTCAAACTTTGAGATACTGTCCCATTCCATAACGCTGAAAACTATAGGTTGATTTTCTTTGGTAAAATGCCACTCTATGATTTTATGTGTCATTATCCTCTTTGATCCTCTTGATGGATTTAGGATTGTCGGATCCATGGAGATTTTCAGACTGCTCCTTTCTGATCCTGATCTTTTCTTCATAGCCAGCTTTCATCTCGTCAGTAACGATTATCTCATCAACCACGATGTTCCAAACGTAGTCACATTCCATACACGTCATTTGTCCTAAACCACTATTAAGTACATAGTTGCTGTGGCATTCGGGGCATTCTTTGGATGATTGTTTGTTTTCTCCGAATCCTGTCTTACTTATATCTTCTTCGATTTCAAAATGTTCAATTGTGTCCAGCATTTTGACTCTGATCTCCATTGGAATCATCTCGTCATCTGAGCCCACAATCGTCGCATTATCGTTGTCAGCAGAATTGCGATAACTCTGCATCATCTCTTCCAATAAATCCTGCTGGAGAGTATTGAGCGGGGCGCTGTATTTCTTTCCAAATTGGTCCTGTACTTCCTGTCCGTCGTCGAGAAGAGCAATATTGTCGTGCGGTGGTTTGGTGCCGGATCTTCCGGTAACCTTTTCTCTCAACTCAGTTTCGGCCATTGAACAGAAATCGCGAATGAAAACAGTGATCGCCTCAGCATTTGATATCGGATCAGACAAATCTGGGATTTCTAAACTTTCAGTCTGTTCAACATATTCGTCAAAATTGGACCAGTATCTCTGCAAGTTTCTGGAAACTGTGCCATATTGCAATGGCTCAGACATTTTCTGGGAAACCAGACTCGACAGGTGAAGAATGAGAGCACTGAAACAAACGTTCTTAAAACTCTCAATGTCGTCAGGAGCAACCAAGCTATGGAGATCATCTCGGTAAAGAATCCAAGCCACCAGATTGTCGCCGTCAGAATAAACTCCACTATCTGGATCGTCACAAACTCTTAGCATCTTTTCATTGAAACCGTACTTATGTGGTGTTTCAAGTTCGTCAGCATCAATCAGGGTTCTGGCCGGATTGGCTGGAGCCTGTGTCAGAACGCTGATAGGCATGAAGCGAACTGCCTTGGCTCGACTGTCATACATCTTCTGACACATTACAATGAATTCGATTAGCATAAATCACTCCTCTTTGCAGGTATCTGCTTTATTCATGGGGAATTATATGGTGGAATCAGGAGGAACAGCCATGGATTTGGATTTCAGAGTCATATTAGAACAGCCTACTAGAAAGGAACAACCCGTCAGTGCTGACGTACAATTGACAGCCGCATACATCCGCGCAATGAGCCAAGGAGACCTTCGACAGGCCCATAAGATTCTTGAAGAAAAAACGCTCATCCATGAAGCTGAGCGCATTCGCCAAGAAGATGAAACTACTGCAATCGAAGATGCTGAGCAGGCAGAGAAATTGACTTTGGTCTCAAGTCTTCTTCTTGAAAACCTTGAACAGGTCAAAACTGCTTCGGTCGAAACCTTGGAAGATACCCTTGAACTTCGCAGAGAACTCTTCAAAATGGTCAGCGCCAATAATAGTTTGCCAGCCAGAAGATTCGTTGTTGCAAACAACTATCTGGAAGATGCCGTGATTGAAAACTCAAACACAAATGCTCCTCTGGTAATGATTATTGAAGCCCTCAGGGATCTTAGCTCTACTCAGGAATAACTTCCCCTCTCAAGCTTTCCAATGCAGAAGATAAATACGGTTCTTCTTCTGATATTTCTGGCTGATAGAAAAGAGACCTGATTTTATTGAGATTCCCCGTCCTTCGTTCTCTTGAACGACGATCTGGTGCGCCTCTGTCTTCTGATCTTCTGTCTTCAAAAATAGGAATCTGAGAGCTGCGCCCCATCGCCTGATCATAAACATGGTTGAAAGAGTTTTTCAGAAACTCCTCACTGATTGGAGGCAAGCCTACTTCCTGTCTCTCTTGGAGAAACAGCCTGAAATATGGCTTGATCTGTTCCCTCAACTCTTCGGGCTTGGCTCTTGCGTTGATCAATTGCTTATTGACAAGCATCTCTAAAAAAATCTGCAATTCGTTGCGAATATACAAAGAGATAATCCCGGAATAGACAGAGTAATGAGACATCGGGGCCTCAGGATCTCCTCCGAATTTTTTGTTGAGCAAATCCCAAGTGCTTTGCTCTTCGTCGAAAATACGACCCAGATCCAAATCCCCCTCGTCCAGTTGAGAGGTTTTGATAAGGAGATCAGTTAGGCAGTGATGCCCATCGCCCTCGAATTGCTTAGCCTGTAGCAGAAAATAAGTAATCATATTCATGGTAATATTCGCATACCATGAATTAATCTCCTTCTTCACTCGATTTTGGATAAATCTCTATTCCTAGGCTGCAATCGGCCAACGCTTCCGAGATTGTCCTGTACCCAGCCGAGATTTCAGACAACTGACTCGACATGTCCTTCTTCATTTCGGACAGCAGAGCAACCTGCGTACACAGCAGCATCAGTTCGTAATTCTGATCGGTCTTTGCAAGGTCATAAATATCGATCAATTCATCTGGCCCAAGCTTCGGCAACTTCTTGCTCATCTATTCTTCTCCTCTTTTTTGAACAACGATATCAGTATCTATCAACTCTGCATGGTCTTCTATTTCGTCCAGTGAAATCCCAAGCACTTCAACAACATCTCCATTTCTAACGTTTCTCTTCAGATTGTCTGTCAGAAGGCTGAAGTATTTGTCTTTTGATTTTAGTCGCGTCCAATAATCATCGATGCGATCAACCTTGGCTAGAAATCCTCGGGATATTCCTTTGCAAAATCTGTCCAGATTGGAGTTGAACCCACACTTTTTGCAGCGAATTCCCTTGATATTGGCTGAAAAAACATGTTCTGCTGTAGTCACAACATCAAGTTCTTGTGACGAAACACATTGAACTCCCAAACAAAGATCTGCATTCTCCAAAAAGATATAGAAGAATGCCCCGTGCTGGCTGTCTTCTCCGCACACGGGGCATTCCAGGGTCTTCAGATGCTTTTTCAGATAGTCTTGGAGCGGTACAATTACAGGCGGCGGTTGCAAAGAACCTGATATTTCCTGTCCTGATCTAACTCTCATGACTCCATTATATGCTGTCAGGTGCAGGAGGTTCTAGTCCATTGTCGGACAAAATCTCCAGGAACTTCTGCTTGGTGCCCAATGGCTCACCGAATGGAACCTCATTCCGGACCATGACAGCTTCAATCTGATCGGAATCCAAGCTTTCGACCTTCAAAAGATCATTGGCGAGATCTAAAATCGCAGCCTTGTGAAGGGAGCAAATTTCGACGGCCTTCGCCATAGCTTCATCGCAAATCATGCGAAGCTGTCCCTCTTCGTCCATCGTCCGCTGAGCCTTGTAATCCTAGGAATCGCTTTCTTGACCTAAAGTGGCAACAAAAGATCCGCGAGCGAAGCCCCAATGATTAACGAACTGCGAAGCTATCTTGGTCGCCGATGCCAAATCATAGCCCGAACCAGTGGTCAACAAGTCTTTTCCAAAGAAAAGCTGCTCAGCAATGTATCCACCGTAGCCGATAACCATTTCTCGGAAAAGAATGTCCCTGGTATAATACGAATTATCACGCCAAGCGTCCTCAACATAACCGCTGTTGTTCGCATTTGGCGAGAAAGTCGTTGCTTTGATTGGTTTATTGCCCAGGGAATATGCGATGACAGCGTGGCCAGCTTCATGAATAGCAATGTTCACATGTTTATCATCGAAAATAGGTCTGCGCAACTTCTCAATATTCAGGCTGGCATAATAGCGACGCTCGTGGATATTCCCACTCTCGCAATATACCACCGCTTTAACTTCTTCGACTTTCTTTTCGTAAGAGAACTCAATGCGAGTTACTTTTTCACCCTTGAACTCGCCGTCACCACAGAAAATCTCTGTCTGAATGCGAGCGACAACGGGTTCAATGAATGAACTCACGGTAGTTAAGACCGGCCTAACACCTTGACTCGGGAAAACACCCTCGTCGTATAGGATGTCTAGCACCGTCTGGGTAAACACAAGCTCAATATCAGAAATCTTGGAGTAATACTCCTTGATACGATCAAGGTCTTTGAGGATGATGTCCTTGTAGTTCTGGCTGGTAAAAGCCAAGTAAATCAGATGGTTGTTGCCGAACCTGGAAATCTGCTCAGGACGGAATCTATCCAATAATGCGTCCTTGACATCAGGAACAGTCAAGTGCTTCGACCAGCGGTGCATATCATCTGCGGATGCGTCCGGGTTTAGGTCACGGGCAGCAGAGTAAAGCTCGTCCAAGTTTCCACAGACCATAATTGCAGACTTTGTGAAATCCATGGTGATCTGCTTATCTTGACCAGCAAGCTCCTGAAGTAATCCCTGAACGATAATGCCAAAATCTTCAGATCTCAATCTGGCGAGATAATCGTTCAACATATCCGACTTCTTCAAAAAACCTAAAGCAGACTTTACAGTGTCGAGATCCAAAGTGAACTCATAAGAGTTGACCAGATCCGGCTTGTACTTCAGGACAAACTTAGAAGATTCGTAGGTTTTCTCTGGGTCTCGATTCTGCCAACCCGACCAAGCATCTTCTAGGTTGTTCATAATCCAGTAATGATCGTAAGACTTATTGATCGAGATCTTGCCGTCAGAAAGCAAAGACCATAAAGCCCTAATCGCCGATGATTGGCTCTCGTGACCACTTTCGTTAATCGTCCTCGCAATATGAATGTCATCAAGTAGAATGATGAATTGTTCGCCTGATTTCTTTTGGAAATTCGAATGCAACGAGTAATCAATGCGTTCCGCATCGGTGAACGAACCAACATCCGTCTCGATGATTGGGATCTCCAATTCATTCGCCAAAGAACGGATCAAAGTTGTCTTACCTGAACCGGTCATCCCCCACAAACAGTTGATACAAGGACGGATTTGAAGCTGAGGAAACAAATACCATGGTGTGATGTTGTATATCAACCGCTCGATGATGTTGTCTATCCCGATGTACTCACGCTTTAGCGCCAATTCGGCTTCATGGAGTTTGGCGATGGCGGCGGCAAGATCGCGACGGCCAAAATTGGCTTTATTGATATCGTATTCAAGATAAACTTCGCTGTCCTCTTCATCCTCATCGTCGTCGTCGAGAATGTCAGGCTCTTGGTCTAGTTTCTGTTTCTTTTTCTTCTCGTCTTTTTTGCCCATGGTCGATTTCTCCGCTCGGAATCTCATCTGAGAAGCGATTATAACAGCCTGGGCCTTCCCTGTCAAGCGATCCTGTGATATAATGGTCTCATGAGCACGAAAGAAGAGGTTGATCTTGAATTCGAACTGGCTGAGGCTTTCCAGAATTTGATTTCAACAGGGTTTGAAGAATTCCAGATTCTAGCAATTCTCAGATTCGTTGAAGCATCAATGAGGGCCAAAGAGGTCATTCCCGACGAAACAAAGAGATGGGAGTTGATGTCTACAATTCTGAGAAGGTTGTTTCATGGAAAATGATATTATAGTTTCCCTGTAAATTGAGTCATGGATTCCTACATGCTTGTATTTGGGTGCAAATTCTGAGAATGGTCAGAAAGTCTATAAATTCGTGATAGGGGAGAGTATAATGAGGGCCAGAGAAATTGCGGGCGAAATCGCGAAGGTGTACGAAGAATCTCCAGTACGGGTGCGGGTTCTACTTCCTCTTCAGGAAGTAGAATTGGAAATCATCAGGGTTGAAGTCGAGGGCAAGGGGATAGATAGCGAGGTCTATTTAATCTGTCCCCCGGCGATAGAGGTCGTCCGAAGCTAACAAAAATAGGAGAGAGCGAATGCGCTTCATCATAGCAGGCAGGACAGAGGCAGGTAAGATGCTCCTGAGCACAACGATTGCCCCAACCATCGGAGCGGTTGTCTCGATTGGTTCACCAGGAGACAAAATTCCTGGCGGCGTTTTCAAGAAGCCACATCTGATAATGGAATTCGATGATGTCCCCGAAGGTGTAGAAACTTTCTTCGGAAAACTTGTCACGCCCCCCGATGAACGCGACATTCAGCGGCTGATCAATAGCGCTCCATCATTATTGGCGGCTGAAGGCAAGGTCTTGTGTCACTGTTTCGCTGGCATTTCCCGATCCAGTGCGGCGGCATACATCCTGAACGCCATTAGTAAAGGACACGGCCGCGAAGAAGAAGCCCTAGCTGAGTTGAGGCACGAGTTTCCCCATATTCACCCTAACAGACTTATGATCAAAATCGCCGCAAGACTTATGGAATGGCCAGAGTTGTTGGAAATATACAATAGGGTATTTGGCAGGATTTAGCGATACTTGATCCAAGCCAGTGCGGACGTTTCCAAACCTTTTCTTGTCACATGAAGGGGATCATAGATATGTGTACACACTATGTTGAGAAAAAGGAAGTCTCGCATGGCAAGGATCAAGGAATCATCACTTTCAATGGCTTCTTCCTCTTCAACGCTGACAAGAAAACATTCCCTGGAAGAGTTATGTTTAAATCCAGCATACCAACGACCATTGATAAATTGCTTCGTAGGGCGAAAAGAGCGCATTGGATAATGAGCCCTCATAAAATCTAGCAAAATGATATTGCTTGGGAAAATAAACTCTTTGCCCGTGCTGGTCCTGCACCATTCGTCGTCTTTCAAGATCAAATCAAGACTGTAATCGAACTCTGCCATACGATCCACTTAGTTGAATCATATAGCAGATCCCTTTAATACCTTGGCCGGTCGTCCATGTCAATGGCGCGGATATACTTTAGCGGGATATTATTGTGGAAAATCACTGTATCTTCAGAATATTCATCAGAAGAAACGCTATCATCATAGAAATCCTCGATGCCCAACCTATAAGCGATGCTTCGTCTCATTTCCGCTGTATCTAACGGACCTTCCTTGCTAACCTGAGGAGTATAAGCATCGGCAATCATCTGGCCTACATCTATTTCTAGAGTCACTTCGCCATAGGAATCTGTATCTCCGGGATTGTAGCTAGCAAAGATTGCCGCGCCAGTTCCTCGATTATACAGCCCACGAGTTTCATCTTTAATGCGAAGCTCTCCATCTTGTTGAATTTCCTCCCAGTTTTCTTCTGTCGTCCCATGATAGACCTTTCCGCCACCCTGCCAAAATTCCTTATTGAAATCTGGTTGTGGTGAATACTCTTCTAAACTGTCTTCCCATAGATCCCAAATCCATTGGTGGGCATCTTTGGGATCTGGGAACTGCAAATCATCAATAACATAAATTTGACCATTGTAGTCGTAAGCTATAACATCTGGAAAAACAGTTCGGACATTGGTTGCTCCCCATTTAGCTAAAATCTGTTGAATGACATCTATGCCTCCCGGAGAGTATTCAAGATCCTCTTCCAGGTTCAGAGGAGCGTCGTCGTCGTCCTCTATCTGTGCCATTTTGAACAGCATTCGATCAACCAGTCTATGACAACCCAATTGCTCCAGATGAGCAGATCTCCTCAGATCAATAAGCCCTCGTGAACACGCAGCGCTTTCTTTTCGAAACTTAGCACCCATGCCTCACATATTATCTCGAACAGTCAGTTTTCCCTTCAATCGAAGCAAACCCTGATATGCTTCATAACCTCTGGGCACTGATCATTTAGCTCCGACCACATGCGCTGTGCCACCCCACGATATGATAGGTGCCCTTGAGGTTTCGACCGGAGTTCAATGAAATGCCCAGCTTCCCTCAGATTCCATTGAATCAGAGTTCTCTTTCGATAGGCCATTGGTAAGCAGTAAGAAGCGGTGTTCATCAGACCCGAGTCGTAATCAACAATGTCGTGATAGAGATTCTTTGCTTGGGACATAAGCTGGTCATAGCTGGAAAGCTCTTCCCCCGCTTGAATCCCGAGCGGATAATCGTACCCCAAGCCAGGGTTGAAAGGCTCATTGATTTGAGTACACATTCTATGCCTCTGAATGTCCCTGAAAGCTCCGTAATCAACGGAGATTTCAGACGAGCAAGGAATTATCTCAAACTCTCTTGGCAAGCGATCATGTGGTCCACGATGCTCCATGATCTCATCCAACATTCCCATCGGAGGCTGAACAATGTCTTCAAATGGAGAGAACTCATAACCATAAAGAAAGGCTGTAATCAAGGTTTCCAAAACAACATCAGGATCGATGTCAAAATAATGAAAGTTAGAGGGCAAATTGTCCCAAGCATATCCTCGGGCGTAACTTTTAACAATCTCTTCTATTTTGATCAGGAACTCATTTTCATCGGCATAACGGATTAAGGTGGGACAAATCTTCGTCGATTCAGTCTGAATGTCAATCCCCAATTGTTGAACTTCTGGGAGATTATAACTCTTCATTTTGCTGACCATCCAGGCTATATTTCGGGCATTAGCGGTCAACCCGACATTGGTTAAAGTCGCGGCTGGTAGCAAATATCTGGCAATGTCACAGGCCATTCCATTGATCTTGGAGGAGTACAGGCGTTCTGACATATCGCCCTTCGGAAAGCGTGCCGCAATTTTCTCCCTTAATCCGTCGAGATAAGAAGTGTAGGCCGTCAATAGTTCTCCGCAGAGGTCGTGGTATCGGCCAGCGAAGGGCGTCCCGTCAAGTTCTGGGGCTTTGAAGTATGAATCCTTATCGAACTCAACATAACGAGTTGATTTTTCGGTGTAGCTACACAGGCGATTGTCTTCCAGGGCCTTCGTTGCCAGGATGGAGATGTTTTCAATGCCAAGGCTCAGAACAGCATGCTCAGCAACGCTCGAATGCGCATAGCCAACAACCCATTTTTCGTGAAACTTAGCCGCTTTTTCTTCAAGGGATTGGAGGCCCAAGGAGCTTTCTGAATACTCTCCGGTTTCTTCCAAAACCTCAGCCAGTGTTTCCTTAAGGCTTTTGGGGCTGCGGCTATAATAGGCAAAAAGAACAGCCCTGACTTCTGGTGGGAGATTTATCAGAGCAAAAACATTACCTTCAGTATTTGATAGATATCGTGTCAAATTGCTATTCATTGGGGCCTCCTCGATTGGCTCTTTTCATTATATGCCCAACAGCCCGAGCCAGACGAAAGAAATTCGGCGGGCTCGCCTATCGGCGGTTATAATGAGGTCAGCCCGGAGGCAATGAATGAATAGCAAGCACAAATTCTCGATCTGTTTTTTCCGCGACTATATGGTAGAAAATGAGGATGTTTTCTCAGCCGATTCGGAAGAAGAAGCAGAAGAGAAATGCTATGACGAAAATGCAACTCTTGACGATATTGAAGTTTTCAGAGTCGCAGAATTAGGCGACGGTTCCTATATGGTGGAGTATAGCTATTGGGCATACGAAGATGACAAATGCGAAATCGAAGCCTATGATGAAGAAGAAGCTGTCAAACTCTTCCATGAGCGCCACTCATCATTTGATATCGAAGAGTTCGACATCAAAAGCATCTCTGATTTGGGGTCAGAAGATCATTTCAACATGAAAGATCTGGAAGCTAAGGGTCAGATGAATCTTGATCTTGATCTTGATCAGGGAGAATGAAATGATTTATGCCGACTGTCTGGTCGGTAATCATAAGCTCATTGCCCTTTTTGCCCATACTTCCGATGGAATGGAAACAACGGTCGTGAGATGGTGCGAAATCTGTGGCTCAGTTGTGGTTGATTTAGATTGTGACGGCAGAATTCTTCCTGGCAAACTGATGAAGATGCGCAGTCCAGAAATCGCAAAGGTCAAGGATTCGAGAGCCCCAGGCGATCCAAAGCCAAGTCGATCAACTGATTCGCATCAGTGATTCCGGTTTCAACAAAGACTTCTTGAGCTTCATTGATGACCTGTCCCATCTCTGGTCCCGGCTGGAAACCCCTGGCGATCAAATCTCGTCCTTGAACGATTGTCTTTTGGCCTTGAACGCCCTCTGGCAATTCTGGGGCCGTGAAGATCTCCTGGATGACAGGATCATCCTCGGACGCTGCTTTATCAGCCATATGCAAAACTAACAATCTTTGGCGGATGCGCTCGCGTTCCTCTGCATCTGGTCCCATGGATTGATGGAAGCGACGCAAAGCTTTGCCGCTCATTCCCTCATTGGCGAAGCCCAAAGGTCGCATGTGCAAAGAGACAGTGCCTTCCATATCTCGGATCAAACGGTCGGGCAATTTCAGGCGGCGACCGATTTGTCGAATGGTACTAGCTTCATCGCCTTCACCTTGGCCGATGCCTTCGTGGCCGTGGAAGGTGAAATACGGCTGTCCTTCAACTTGCTGCTTGTGGATGCCTTTGCCGACATCGTGCAGCAAGGCGTCCCACCGGATATCGCTAGGAGGGGTTCGATCAACAACCTCCAAGATGTGTGAAAAAACGTCGCCTTCTGGATGGTGTTCTGGATTCTGCTGGACCTGATCCAACTCCGTGAACTCAGGAATGATCGTTTGCAAGACGCCCAAATCTTGCATCATTCTCAAGAACGTGGAAGGATGCTGCGATTCGAAGGCTTTGTCGATCTCCATGACGATGCGTTCGATGGCGATCTCGCCACCTTCAACTTTGCGGTCATCGAATTTGATGCTGCGGATCAACTCAGGGGCCATCATCTCCATGGCCTGCCAAGTTTGAGGTTCGATTTGGAAGTTCAACCGAGCAGCAAAACGAGCAGCCCTGATGATGCGCAACAGGTCTTCCTGGAAACGCTCCGAAGGATCACCAACGCAGCGGATGACATGATTGTCCAAATCTTGCTGACCCTGGAAAGGATCTCGGATGGCCAAGTCTCGCCCCATAGCCATCGCATTGATCGTGAAATCGCGGCGAGACAAGTCCAAATCCAATGCTTGCAAAACTTGTTCTGGATTGTTTTCATCAACGTCGATGAATTCAACATCAGCTTTGTGGCCGTGGCTGGCAACGTCGATGCGGAACGTGGTGATCTCAAAGACTTCGCCCTGAGCAGACGTGAAGACAGTTCCGTGTCTCAAGTCGGTTTCTTTGTGGACGGGGTATCCGGCTTGTTTCAAACGACGGATCACTTCTTGGGGGTTGACAGGTGTACACAAATCGACATCGTGAGGGGTTTTGCCCAAGCCCAGGTCACGAATGCAGCCGCCAACGCCGAACAACTGAGGCAAAAACGGGAAGAGATCCAAAACTCTCTGGATCTCTTCAATTGCCCCAGTTTCCATCGCAGCTTCTTTCAGCCAAGTGTCCACTTGCCTGTGCATTCCGGCCCTTTCCCATCTCTTCAGCATCAGCATTGTGTTGAAGATTTCTCAAACTATCTCAGAAAACCGTTCATTCTCCCCCTTGAACAGCAATTATCTCAGGGGTCAATTCGCTCATTGGCCTCAATTCATGAACTCCACAAAAATGTCTATTGCCATACCCTTTGAAGTCTCTCATCTCAGCGATATCTTCTGAAATGCACCAACCCACAAGAACAACAGCGTCATTCTTTTCCTTACCATTCGACATTCCGCAAAAAGCCTGAACATAAATCCAATCATGATAGAACTCTTTACTTGGAACCACCATGTTGTATCTGATAGCCTTTGCATCTTCTTTCAGCCGTGTGCATTTGACATCTATGTCAATATGCTTTTCTCCATCAAAAAAATCCTGGCCATCGTCTCCACGATGCGGAGTGGCGTTGCGTTTCGCTCTGGACTTCTTGTAAAATTCGAAGCCTCTATCTCCGAAAGCAAACTTGTGTAGAGCTAATTCTCCCATTTGTCCGACCACCTGATCGGAGCTGCAAGTTTTACTTCGGTCGGCTGAACTGCGGACTTGTGAGTTTCCGCCCAAAGTCGCCTCTCCAGCGTTGCTGTTTAGTTCTTTCAGTTCTTCTTCGTTGAATTTGATGACAACGAAATCATCTCTTTTGACCATGCTAATCACCACGCTCATTATAACGGGAATTGGGATCTCCGTCAAGGGAATCATCGAATTCCTCTCAACGACAGGGAAGTTGCGGCCCGCCTGAGAATAGATCAACATCATGAAGTTTCTGAAGTTCTCAGCCATGACAGATGAAGAAAAACAGGAGATGTGGAATGACGCCGTTCAGGGCGAATGGTGGATTTCTCCTGATGGCGATGCCATGTACGCAGATGGTGATTCTGGAGATTATGATCACGAGTATTATGTTCGCCAAGAAATCATGCATAATCACGGACTTTATGAAGATGAGTCTGATGAAGATATGTATCAACAGATTCTTTACACTGTAATGGGTCGGGAGAATGCAAACAGAGATTTTAATCAACCAGTCCTTCCAGGAATTGATCTAACAGAAGAAGAGCAAGAACAAGAAGAATCTCCGAAGTATCAAATGATGATGATGGCCTCGCCTCAGCAGAGACAATACATGGAAGATCTCTTTCAATCTGGTAAGCGAATTCTGGGAGATGAGACAATAAATCCAAACGATTATGCTCTCTGGAATTTCACACCGGAAGAGACAGATATTTTTACCGGGAAGGGAGACTTCAGAAGATACGCCATGGAAAAATGGGGGTGGAAACGAGTCATCAATCGAGATGTTGAAACATGGACTTTGACTGGTAAGGATTTGAGGGCCATCGCGACAGGACTTTTTGAAGGTTTTGATATGAGCCTCAATGAAAACGCTCAATTCAACATCGAAGTCGGTTCAAACGGCCGATCTTATTGGGGTGTTCCTTATTGGGTCCTCGATGATGGCAAACCAGCCGCGTTGCAACCATATCGCACGGGCGCTCAAGGACAAATCCTCTCGAAACATATCAAGTATTGGGAACGCACGAGCGAGCACCATCTTGTTGATCAACTTTATCATGGCACAATCCATGAAGATTCCCATAATTTATGGGGTCAAATGCCCAATCCAATTCAAATGGAAAAACAAGGTCACCATCATATGGTTGACCAATGGCTTAAAACATCTGGTAGCCTTGATGATATCTATCAAGAAATTCACCAACCTCCGAGACACGGGATAGAAAGAAAAGATGCTAGGCAGTATGCGAGTCAGTTCATAGAGTTTGTCAAAAAAACATTCCCCCAAATGATCGAAAATGCATGGATTGTTGGAAGCCCAGCAACAAGCACAGAGGGAAAAACCAAGGACATAGATGTTTTGCTAAAAATGCAAGGACATTGGAACGATTGGGGGGATGATATAAAAAGAGATTTCATCGAGACTCTTCGATGCATAGTTGATTCATCAACTATGGGCGAATATTATGATGACGATGACGAAGAGAGTGGCATATCTTCTTTGCAAGATCTTCCATTCGATGTCTTTTTGATGGATGAGAGCGGTGCCCTGGTATCATTTGATCCAGATTATTATGATTTTGAGAAAAGTTTAGACGATCCTAGTTCTCTAGATTTTGAAGATCCCAACTATCCGGTTGAGGATAGAGAACGATTTCCGTCTATATTTCCAGCCATCAACAATAATCCAATGACCCCCTTACCAGAATCGGTTATCCCCGCTGGATGGGCATTCAAGGGCATTCAACGTCCAGAAGCAGAGATTGAGATCCCTTGGAAGCAGAGATCGGTCAGACAACTATCTAAAGCTCCCGAATACTGGGTAAGAACAGATCCTGGCAGACTTCAGAGGTATTTTGAAGGCAACGAGGATTCTGCTTTAGCTTTACCTAGAGATAGAAGGACCGGTGTCGCAACACTATGGGGAGAAGGTAAAAAAAGAACAGGGGTGTGGGATATTAATCAAGATGAATATTCCGAAAGATTCAATCGTCTGATGCATCAAATTAAAACTCCCAAAGATTACTATTCCATTAGAGACCTTGAGCGAGAGGGTCAACATAAAATAGTGGATCGTATGTTAAAAATAGCCACTCGATTCACTGCGAAGAGAATTCCATCGCCAAAGGGATTCTGTTAAGTTTTTCATCATCAATAAAAATCCCAACGTCCATGCTCATGGCGTCCACATTGGACCGTTCATTAATAACATTTTGAATGGCTTGCAATCAGTTGTCAAGTCCAATGGCTTCTTTCAACATGATGTTAACTAAGGAACAACTGTTCTTTCTTCGCAATGGATGTTGATTCTATCTTTCATCATACAATCTAACTTTATTTCTGTCAAAATCTTCTTTAGGGATAGGGGGAATGCTGGCCTTACCAACGGCAAAAGCAGAAATAACACCCAATCCCCTCAAAACATCATGGCGCAGCATACCAACAAGATCCCGTGCTAGGCTAAGATTAATTAACTCTTCTCGACCAATATCCTCATCTGAAAAAAGTTCAAGGTTTGAAGCAATATCATAATCGTCCAAATTCTTGAATTGTTTTCTTAGGAATTCGAGCAATTTATCAAAAGCCAGAGCTTTATCTTCTAACGCTGCTATATTTTGAACTTTAACCTTTTGCTTGTCATCCATAAATTTATCATCATAGATATAGTTTGAAATATCCTCTACCATATATTCTATAATATTATCTTTGTACGTTTCAATAAATTCCCTGTTTATCATATTATGGTTATAATCAGAACTCATCATTTCAGAACCATACTGAACCAGTTGGTAAACATAATCTTCGTCTGGCATAATATCTTCAAAAGAAGAGTTGAACTTTACCACTCCTGGATGATGCTCATTCCTTAAATATTCCCATATTATTTGAGCCACTTGCTCTGGATATAATTCATAATCATTCGGCTCCGAATTTTGCATATTTTTCTCTAAAGCAATCTCAAATTTTTCATAGTCTTCCTCGCTCGCATCTATGATCTGTTCTTTTGACCACCCAATCATATCCAAGTATCCATTGATTTCAGAGATAACATAACCATACTGCATCCCTTGCACACCTCCACCCGCATATTCTTTTGCAATAGCAGGATTCATTCCAAAATAAATGTTCTCTGGGAAATATGGTGTATTAAATCCCCCAAACATTGGAGTCTTTTTAGTACCCAATCCAGTCTCCATTATTTTATTAGATACAGGGGAACCATGATATAATGGACCAAATCTATAATCCTTAAATCCCTCTGGTAATAATCTCAACCCCTGCTCTCTTCTTTGTTCCGGAGTTAGCTCATATTCCTGGGGGTCAAAAAGTTCCATCTGATTAGCCAACCTCAACCAATGGTCAACCACTCGATGTAAACCTCTTTTTTCTAGTACCTTAATATTATCCCATATGATCATTATCCTACCGCCATATAGTAATATTTACCAAAATATGGAATATAACCAGCAGTCGTTTTACTTATTTTATACCCCATGGATTCAATATACCTTCTAACAATATCGCTCTGCAAAAATCTAAATGACGTATCTTCCTTAGCTTCAAAAATAATAGGCAATCCATGCTTTTCCATCAACTGACCTAGCATTTTGATCACCGAAAACATGTATTTTACCCCAAGTTCCGGAGGCATCCCCAACCACTCAACCCGTATCGCGTTAGACCCATCCTTGCCAATATCTCTCAACACTTCTTGAAAATAAGGATCCATACTCTCAAAATCATGGACCTCCAAATTAAGCCTGCCAATCTGATATGACATTGTACCATACTTATTTTTAAAATCTGTGTCATCAGGTCGCGACTCTCCCTCATAAATATCATAGGAGGAATCATAGCCGCTAGGGTGATCTGTCTCTCTCAAATCTTCACTCCCCCACCTCTTGTTCAACTCAATAGTAGCCAAATGCACCAAACGATCAACCAATCTATGTTGCCCGCTTCTCTCCAAAGACTTCAATTGATCTACCCTCCTCCTCTCGTAAACTTCTCGATAATGTGGAAAACGACTCTGCATAGCACCAATGACTGCCCCCTGATGCGCCTCCATTAACCCAGGGATTTGATTGTAAAAATACTGAAACATTCTGAAAAAAAGAGAAATAGCATCATCAATAGAATGCCTCGGATTAACGCTCTCCTTTAAATAATAATAAAGCTCAGCCCCAACCGATTCTACTTCCCTTGAAGATAAGAAATATTGCCGTGCCGTCGCCAGTCCCTCTGGCGTACCTAAATCTATTCCCCGACTACTATCTCTATTGAAAAAAGTATAAGGAGCTTGCATCGATTTCCAAGAACGAGCCTCTTGTATGATATGAGTGAATTCATGAACAGTGTCCATCATGAACATCAGTTTCAATCGATCCTCTATCTCTTGTGTAAATGTCCCATCCCTAATGAACTCTAGAACTTTTCTCCGATCTAAATAATATGTCGCCCGATTTTCATTGACATCCGAACTGCTCACAAGCCTATCAATAGGATCTTCTTCCCGGACTATCAACTGCACACTGAAAGGAAAAGATTTTTTCCCAAATTCAACTATGAAACTTTGAGAAATTAAAACAAAACTTCTGGCCGTCTCTATTCTGTTGACAATTCGTAGACTAGGCGAAGTATACGCAATCCTAAGCTGTTCTATAAAATCATTCCATAACTCATCAGCCTGACGGCGTGCTGCTTGATATAATGATTCTCGCCCTGCTTCCCTCTCCATAACAACAATTTCTCACATCGAACAAGAATATCCTGCCAAACCTTTCACCAAGCCCTAACATTCACCAATATCTCTCGATCATCTAAAGGAAAATCATCCAATTCGCCATCAACAAAGGTTGGACCAGAATGCGCCTCTTCAGAGACGACATCAACATCGAATGCAACGGCGACTTCTTCAACGCCAAAAAATATATCAACTCAGAACTCAATCAGGATGGCTTCAAATCCGTCACCATCCAACTCCCCAACGCATCCTATCAAACCAATCTCGAATATTTCATGAATCATTGAAATGCGGCGAAATCTTTCGTCCTAATCTCGTCACCCATTCAATGCAAACAACAACAACCGATCAACAGGTTTATGTCGCCAGTTTTTCTACCAAGTCTTCAATATATCCATATCTAGAATCATTAAATTTTATTCCTCAATCAAAGACAACAATAACTGATTTATCTACCTCCTTCTACTCCTGCACAATAGCTCATTCTGCCCCCCCGCAGGCTTCAACCCGACTTGTGCTTCTGAACTTCTTTATCGCCCGTCTTCTCCTATATGAATAACTGCAATAAATCAGGATTGTCTATCCTCATTCTCGTCTGAAAATATTCGTTCTTGCCATGATAAATCTCCGAAACAACACTGCGCTGCGCCGATGTCAACTCATCCATCCGAACCGGCGCATGAGTTTCTCCACCATCAAACGTGTTGAAAGAATTTCTCCAAAATGATATCCATCCACTGCTTTGCAGGATTGCCTTGTACATGTAATCAGTCGTCTCAATATCTTCTGAAAGTTCTAAAGATCCTAGGGCGCTGCCATACTTCCCTTTCAAAATTTCATACGCCCAATCATCATGAATATTTTCATAAATCTCATAACACCGACCATCAGGTGCGATAAACCCAAAATCCAAATCCGCAGGATCAACCCTCATATAACCATCAGTCACATAGTTCTCTGGAATCAAATCAGCCTCAGGTCCGCTCGGAGCAAAATCAGACTTTAATCGACGACCCAAATTTAAATCCAGCGGCGCAGGCTCTCGCCCCATCGTCTGCAACACCCCAGGAGGATTGTCAAGATAATCTCGCTCCCTTTGCTGCTCTGGAATCAATTGCGGCGAATCTAAATAATCTTTCCGCCCGTTCAACGCAAACAACAGAAGCCGATCAGCCCCCCGATGATATCCTAAGCTCTCCAGTGATAACGCTAACTTGATCATCTTCATCCTATCGCCATTACGTGTAAAAGGCTACCATTAAAAACAGGCTTGCTGATTTGATATCCCTTCGCAGCAATGTATCTTTGAACAATTCCGCTCTGCAAAAATCGGAAAGATGTGTCCTCCTTCGCTTCAAAAATTATCGGCAATCCATGCTTCTCTATTAAACCTTCGATCATATTGATCACCGAAAACATATATTTCGTACTAACCGAAGGAGGCATCCCCAACCAATCAATACTGAGCGCATCAGAACCAGATCTCCCTATCTGCTTTAATGCTTCGCTATATTTAAAATTCTCCTCCAAATCTTGCCACGTAACAACCGATAAATTAAGTGTTCCTTTGGGAGACCCTACTTCTCCATCCGCCATCTCTTCATTGCGAATATTATATTTGTAAGTGCCAACACTAAAATCCTGATAATTATCAGAACTTCGCAAATCTTCCAGAGCCGTCCCAGGATCCAACTCTATCCCCGCCAAGATCAAATCAATAACATAGTGCTCCCCAAATCGCTCCATTTCTAATGCTAAACGAATCATCATGATTGCTATTTAGACAAATTCAACGAAAACCCTTCATATGACATCCACAAATCGAAGAAAAGGAATCAACACCACAGCCAGGGAAATTATGACTATGCTCATAACTCTGGAAAAATCTGGACAATTCAAGAAGGTGGATAAAATCCTCAAACTCGCCGCGATCGGCACCGGCATTTGGATCTCCCCCAATGGAAAATCCTTCATCGCTGGCGACTGGCACGGGGATTTCCTAGCCAACAACGCCGAAGAACTCAATCAATGGCTCAAGACGGCTGTAAGATTCCCTGTCGAACAAAATTATCTTAATAATTATCTGTCAAGTCCAGATCCATTTCCTTATACTCATCAACTAGAAGAATACTTCGAAAGTCGAGGGATTCAGCCAGAAAACTTCGATCCCGAAGAAGCTCATGCCTGGTTTGAAACGGCCACACCAGAACAGTATGATGATTTTACAAAATGGCTCTATGATGAAAATAATCTTGACCAAGCGATGGACTATTTCGGAGCACCGCAATCATCTCTAAGAATAGAAAAGAAAATCACAACTCCGATTTGGATGATTCATCTGACCAATGATGCCGACAGAATCGAAGATAAAGGTTTCGAATATGGTCATCCAGACTACGATGGTATCCATCTAACAACCTGGAAGAGCGATAAAAGTAGAAAGTCTACTCCAGGATATAACTTTGCTTTTCCTCTCCGTTCTAGAGATGCGGATGCTGCTTTACGCCAAAGGAAATATGGCAGTGAAGCGGTCATCTTTAAAGGCACAGGCATTCAGGTTTATCATTCGGGAGATGAAGAACAACAAATCATCTTCTGGGGGCCTTCGGTTGATCCCGCCAGTATCTATCATGTCAAGAAAATAGATGATGGTTGGCTTGAAGACTACAATATCAACCCAGAGTTCATAAAGAACGAGCCAGAATTCGCTGTCTTCGATGCTAATGATCGTCTCCAGTTTTTTGCGGAAACGCCCGCTGAAATAGCTGCCTGGATCGACCGAGCGGGTGATCAGATCCTGCGCAACGTCCATCAAAAACGACAGAACCAACGCCGCGAACGCCAGAGAAGATCCGCAGGCCGACAAAAATTCACAAAATTGGCATGGGGAGACGGAGGTAATCGAAGTTGGATTCTGCCAACCGGCGCAACGATCAATATTCCAATCTATCATCAGACTTATGTATGGGACCTATTGCAATCTCTATGGGCTGGAGAAAGAATCCCAGATGAACTTGACGATCCAGATATTTTGAAACCACTGGAATATTTAGCTGATAAAACTCAAGACGATATGTATAGTGAAGCTTCAGAAAGAGCGAGCGAGTATAAAAAAACATTGGAAGAACAACTTGAGTGGGTCAGAGAAGATCCTGATAGGGCTGATGAAATTCCCGCGCTCGAAGAAGAAATCCGCAAGATCGAAGAAGGACGGCTAGATTCGGAGTTTGAAGAAGCTCCTTCCGGCATTGAACTGGTTGATTGGCTGCTCAATATGGGCTGGATCCGAAAGCTGGAACAGTATAGCACACTGCACTATGAATATGGCCGCGTGGATGAAGGTCAATTGAGAAGAATCTTCAAGCAGATCGAGAATGATCTATTTGATGTGATTAATCCAAGGAATGTTGAATACCTCAAGGCCAGAATCGAAAACTATCAATCTGGTTTCTATCAGGAGTTCTATTTGAAAGACTTCATCAATAGTGGGGAAACCCTATCTGAGTTCATCCAAGATTTGCCGTCAGCCTTCATGCATGGTCGGTGAAGCCATGATGTCCTTGCTGTTGGTCTTGATGATTGCAGTTTCAGGGCCAACGTTGCAGTTCTCCAACACCCCCGAAACCATCCGACATCAAGGCACCATTTTGAGCGAGACGCTGCCCGCAGGTGAGCACACGTTTTTTTGGCATCATCTCTCTAGGCTGAACGGCGATTCGAGCAGTAACTTTCGAGCGTGGAGCGCCAGCGGCGAGACTTTTCAGGCCCAGATTTTCCAGACATCGAGCCAAGAGCCCAAAGAATCTGGCGCGACAGCGGCCAAAATGTTCTGGCAACTGCCCACCAAAAATTGGGAAAAAACTCTGACGGACAAATTGCTCTTTCGACCAGGACAAACAATCACTGGAATGGGCAAAATTGTCTGCAAATGGCCTCTTCAAGCCCGACTATGGATCGGGTCCGAGCAGCCCATGCCTAATGCCAAACCAGAAAAGCGCCCCGCAGCACAAAATCTGGAACCGGCTGAGGAGTTGATAATCTGGGGAGATCCGATGTGTTACGGCCAGATCTCCAGAATGATATTCAGAGTGTCTAACAAGACTGATCAGAAGCAAACTTTCGCGATGAAATGTCAACCACGCGGCGGGCCATCAGCTTTTGTCGGCCTGATAGAAGGAGATCTGATCGTTCAGAGGCACATCAGAACCTATGAATTTAGAACTTTGAGGGAATTCGAGCTAAACCCCAAAGAGACAAGAGAAATTCATATCTCAACGACAGGCATCGGAGGTTGTTTTTATCCGATGCACCTCGTCATCAAATGACGCTTTCGTCTCCGGTGCCTTCGGGAGCCACTGGCGGCGGGACCTCTGGAGCAGCAGGCGCTTGCGGAGCCGCCGGTTGAGGTGTTTGCCAAATCGTCTGGAATCGCTCGTCTCCCAACTGACGCTTCTTGTATTTCTGCAAAGTTCTCTGCAAGAAGCGGAACTCGCCTTCTGTGACCAATTCGATTTCTGAAGCACCAGGATTCTTTGCTGATCTTGCCTGCATTCGAGACAAAAGACCCCTAACACTGTTAGCGTCATACTTATTGAAACCACAACCATCCAATTGTCTCGCCCCATCGCAAACACTCAAAAGTTGATACAAAGCTTCCATAATTATTTGCTTCTGAGCATCTGGCATCACATCGATCTGCTCGCCTTGCTCGTTTTCAGTGCGAGTTGTCTTCTTGTCTTCCTGCTCTTCCTTCTGATAGTCTTCTTTTCTGACAGGAGTTCTTTCGGCTTGTTGTTCCGCCTGTTCGGTCACGCGCTGCAACAGGTCGGCATCACTGACCGGATCGTCGCTGGCAGCATTTTCTTCCACTGCAATTTCTATCAGATTCTCAACCGCAGCTTCGATCCATCTCTGTTTGATTTCCAGAAGCTGAGCGATGTGGATTTCAAGCTCATGATCTATCAAAAGCTTGATAACATTGACTTCGGATGCCCTCTGACCAATTCTGTAAATTCTATCTTCTGCTTGTAAGTTATCGCAAGGTCTCCATGCCTGATCAACAAACAAAACATTGCTGGCCCTGGTCAGCGTCAAACCGACACCACCGGCTCCAATGGTCAGCGCGACGCCAGCAAGTTCTCCATTTTGGAACTTGGCTACGATGTCTGCTCTCTCTTCAGCAGGCGTGCCTCCATAAATGCGTGCCCAACCTGGGCGAGTTCCGATGGCATCAACAGGGCTACGATGCGCCGAGAAAACAATCAATGGTTCGCCACGAGCTTCAAACTCTTCCACAACCTTAATGGCAGCAGGAGTTTTCGCGGCGGCCAAAGATGCTCGAATGCCTGAGAATTGCTCAAACGGTGGCAAGAAAGACGGTCTTGGACCAGAGCCGTATTCATCGTCGTAATCAATCGGGGAGAAATCATCTTGAGCTTGACGCTGAGATTTAGCCAGATCTGCCCATTCTCCCATGGCCATGTCCAACTGTTGTGACAATTCGGGGTCTTCAACATCGATCAAACGATTAGAATACTGCTTCGGAGGCAATGTCAGAGTATCAGCCTTGCGGCGGCGGATCATAACACGGCGCAACATATCAGGGACACCCTCTTTTGGCATTCCCCAATTCGTCACCATGATGGTTCGACCCCCGCGTATTTTTTGTGGAGTCTTGTATCCACCCATCATATCGAAGAAGGTTTGCCATCCTCCAAAAGCCTCTCGGGTCATATTGCCCGCCGACAAAACCCCCCAAAGGTCCATCGGGCGGTTCGCCAAAGGGGTTCCGGTCAAGAACCAAGTCGCAGGAGTCTGTCGAGACATGGCCATGACCTTGCCGGTTCTTTGAGCCTTGGTGTTCTTAACGAAGTGAGCCTCATCAACAATCAGAGTCACGCCCTGTAATTTAGCCTTCAAGGCGTCGCTAATTTGGTCTGGTGCGTAATAACCCCTATCATCTTTTTGAGGCAACATCTCTGCTGGAAGCTGTTCATAGTTCGTGATTACGATCTCTCCAGGCTGAGGGAATCTGAACATCCCGCTTCCTGAGACGACATGTGTTTTGAGTTCTGGCCTCCACTTCTTGACTTCTTCTAGCCAGTTGAACACAACAGCCTTTGGACAAACAACCAGCGTGCCGCGATTCATAGGCAAAGCAAGCAAAGAAATAGCTGTCTTACCCAATCCCATGTCATGGCCCAAAATAGCTTTTGGCTGGCGAGCAAGCCAATCAGCATCTTCTGCTTGGAAATCGTACAACCCTCGGTCCAAGGCCAGTTGATGCACAGGCGTCTTTTCTTCTCCAGCAGCGACAATATCATCCGCGATTTTGAACTTCAAATCGGAAACGACACCCAGAACGCGAGACAAATGCTTTGGATCTAGAGAAACGAGCCAGTGAGGAGATGGCTCTTTGACATATTGTCTTTCTGGAAGGGTCTTGACCAATCTTACAGTCTGGGCATCATAAGGGAAAGTCAGAATTCCAACATTGGGGTCTTCAGGAGATCGTTTCAACTCTCCTCGCCCAGGAGTTGCCTGAGGGGCTTTTCTCTGCTTTTTCCATTGATCATAGCAATCAGGATGGAAGACGCACCATTTATTGTTGAGGTTTTCTGCGTAGCCTTCGCCAGCGTCAACGGTTTGACTGCAAATGAAGCACTTGCCAGGATAACGATTCCCCATCGCCATGGCCATTTTGATGAGGGCATCCACCAACTGATGCTCCCCTTGACGCTCCAATCTTTTCAAGTATCTCTGCGCTTTCATCAAAACTCCCGAATTTCGATCTTCATTTCTCTTTCATCCAGAGCGAATCCTTGCTCTCGCCAGAGAAAAGCTCGGACAGTGGTATGGCCAACTTTGCGGCCGACGCAAATGAACACAATTTCACCGGAAGAACCCAACCCAGAACCTGAATTTTCGAATTGATCCGTGATCTCGACCATTTCAGGATCATCAAATGTCAATTGCCACAACAAATCTTCGTCTGTTCTGTTCGTCAGAGCGAATCCAACCTGCTCATTCACAGAAAATCTGAAGATTCTGTCTTCTTCATCCAATTCCAGATGTTTCGATCTCATATGATTTAAGCCCCAACCAGATCTTCAAGTTCTGGATTATGAGTTTTGAAGCGATTCCAATCCTTCTCATTGAAGTGCATAGCCAAATTCTTTATTACCACTTTCTGAGCCCTGGTGAGATTATTGGGGAAAACTCGACCATGAGTTCCCTCCCCATTTTCTGTCAACCCCATAAAGCGTCCTTCTCGATAAGAAACCCATCCATTTTTTTGAAGTATTGCCTTGCGTTGATACCCTTCGCTCTCCACTCTCGGGAAATGATCCAAAACTTTCAGATCTGTAAAGTCTTCATCCTTGAAGGCTCCTCTGGCCCAATATTCGTGTTCGAAGTTCACAATGTAACACCTTCCATCTGGAGCGATAAACCCACTCCCATGAACCATTTCGGCAGGATTAACAGCTCGAACCCTAGGGTTAAATTCCATCATGGGAGTGCGCTCGACCCCCAAATTGCTTTCCAGCCGCTCTCGAATATCATTGCCAGGAGATGGGCTCTTTTCAGGTTGGGTCCAATTATGTCTCCTTTTTTCGGCCTCTTCGAAATATCTTTTTTCACGATCTTGTTCTGGAATAAGCTCTGGATCTTCGAAAAGACCTCTCCAACCATTCAAAGCGAACAACAACAACCGGTCCACATCCCGGTGCCTGCCCATTCTCTCCAGTGATCTCGCCAATCGCAACATAACATGTTTTTCCAGAGAGCAAGACGAAAATCCTTCAAAGAGATATGATCGAATCATGCTCAATCAAGGATGCCTTCAGCCTCCCAAGCCGCTACTTTGCAGCCAGATATCATCCAACTCCTTGAACTCGAAGACATCAGCATCAATAGCCTGAGCAAAGTACCCATTCTGAAAAATACCGGCGCTCCCATCTTTCCTATCCGTCTCTTCGAACCATTTGAGAGACAATATGACGACATTCGACAAATTCGATCCGTTATCGATGAAGATGAAGAGTTAATATGTTTTCAGATTTCAAGCGAATGGACCATACCAAGAAGAGGTAGAAGACGCCAAAGATCTCATTGATCCACAAGATCCTTTAGGCTGTGGTTGTATCTCAGAAACATTTCTTTATTTCTTTTATCAAGATTGAAGTACATATCCCTGAAAACTTCTATTTGAGCAGGAGTCAAATCTTCTGGTCTGGCGCGAAAATGAGTGTTGCCGTCGCGAAGGACCATAAAAAGCTCTCTGAACGCAACCCACCCCTGCGACTGCAAATGAGCTTTCAATGGCCAAGTTTTTGTCTCTTCTGTATCATAAATCCCCTCTTTGTTGGTGTCATGTTCTGACAATTGTGGTAAAGTCTCTCGAACCCAACTTTCATGAGGGCCTGAACGGAATGAAAAACACTTGCCGCTAGGAGAAATCCAACCGGCCCCGGCCCGATATAAATCGACTGGAGAAATAGGCTCCTGAACGGGCACCAACTCCTCCTCGACTGCTTTGGCTGCATCAAGGCTTGATGGCGTCAATCGACTGGTCAAATCCAAATCAGGGAAAGGGTTGCTCTCAACCTTGACCCAATTGCGAAGGGACAAATCTTGAGCCCGAGCCAATTCTTTTTCTCGATCCCATTCGCGAGGGCGAGAGATGTTGGTATCCCGCCGAGATTTTTCTGGCTCCAAATGTGATCTATAATCACCAATCACAGCAGCCATGATCCTCCGGTCTACCAAACGATGCATGCCTTTGCGCTCAAACCCCCGAATCATCAGTAAATTCCCTCTCCCAGCCTTTGAATATGATCGCGGGATTCAAACGAAAGTTCCACTGGACGAAAATCTGACTTGCTGAATCCCATGCTCTCCGTCAGATTTTGCAACTGAGCATACTTGCTGACCAAAGCATTTCGTTCACCCTCGAACATCAACGTATACCCAGTAGATCCAACGCGAATGTATCCCAAATCGTAGGCAACTCGAATGATCAAATCTTCCAGACGGCCCTCTTCCATTTCATATGAATGCCATTCTCCCTGGCCTTCCTTTTCTTGCAACATCTGGCAGTATTCTTCGGTCTCTTGCAAGTTTTTCTCTGCGGCAACGACGCGAGGATCCGATCCAACATCTTTTTGCCCCCGAACAAACTGCTTGTGCCGCCAGAACGAAACTTCGACGAACTCTCCCGACGGCAACACCCATCCATACAAATTCTCGCCAGCATATCTCAACATCCGATCCGAAACATCCGATTCTCGGGTTGACCCCACGATCTCTTCAAGATTGGGATTGGAAGCCAACGAACTGCGCCGTTGCTTTTCTTCCTGGCTCCAAAACATTTTCTGCACGATGCGGCGCTGCGCTGGAGTCAAATCTGCATCAGAAATATGGGTATGTGTATCTCGATCTCTCAATGTGTTGAATCGAACTCCACCCTTGGAATTCCAAAAAGAAATCCATCCATTGCGCTGCAAGATCGCCTTGAAAGGATGATCTGTATTTTGATCTTCCTTCGTTGGAGTCCCCAAAGATTCGACGCCCTCTTGCTGCAACTGATCATCGATCCAATCGTCATGCCACATGCCCGCAGTGGAGAAAATGCGACCATCCGGCGAAATGAATCCCTGAGTTGTCCCAGCAAAATCAGACAGCGGCTCATCCCTCGGCTTCCAACGGCCGAATTCAAACTCAGATGAAACTTCCGGCTGCAACCGACCCCCAATCCCCAAAAACAAACTGGCCGGATCTCCTCTGCTCCAGATCTCCGGACTCGTCTGAACCTGATTCAAATAATCTTGTTCTCGCTGTTGCTCAGGTATCAACTTCGGCGTGTCGAAAAGACCTCGCCAACCATTCAAAGCGAACAACAGCATCCGGTCCACATCCCGGTGCCTGCCCATTCTCTCCAACGCCATTGCCAATCGTAACATTTCCTATTTTCCCCACCCTAATGAAATAGCAGTCTTCAATATCCGATCAACTTCTCGGTGCATCCCCATCCGCTCAAATACCATCGCTCGACGCTGAAGCAAGCCTTTGTCATAACCAACATAAGAGTAGTCTTCAGTGGGCTCAAATCCATGTCGTTTGTGGATGCTGTCATAAATCTCATCGACCTTCCCCCTGTTGCCAAAACTGATTCTTCGACCTATTGTTTGAGCATCCTCCATCAAAAGAACACGAACTCCATATCGGCGTGCTGCATATGAAATCTTCTTCATGAGAATGTCTGCCCAATTGTTTAGAATGAATTTAACTCCAGGATCTTCACAAAATTCCAAGAACTGCTCAATGGTCAAGCCATTAGATTGTAGACTCCTGACAAAATTATCAACATTGGGTATATTTAAAATTCTGGTTTCTCCAGCCGTATAATTCTTTAGGAATTTTTGCATTCTCAAAGTTTTGGAACAAACATCCGATTGCATTTGAGAAATGGCCCAGAAATCTCCATCCCCGTCTCCATTCTCATCAACATCTACAATGAAAGCAAAAGCAATTTCATCCTGGGTTGTCTTTTTGTGGGCAGAGAACGCAGAGCATAAAGCCCTCCATATTTTGTTATGGAAGTCTCCCACATCACCAGCAGAAAATCCTATGACTAATTCATCCGAATTCTTTCTACCATGGAATGCCCAATAAGCGCTTTCTATGCTGGCATTTCCCCTGATTCCATATTGTCCACCAGAATGATTTCCTTCAACCGCGAGATAAACCTCCAATTCTTCAATCTTTTCGGCCATATCCTCCGGTGTCAAAAATGAATTCTGATCCAAAAGAATGTCTCGAAATACTCCGATATCAACCCCCAGAGATTTGACTTCATTTAGGATACGATCTCTTAAAGCGCTGGATTCTTTACCCCAATTGAAAATGCTACCGGCTGAAGATAATTGTTGTATCTGATTTTGAAGAATCTGAATGGCATTATTGGCTTTCTGAATATTCTCTTCTCGGCCTCCTTGAAGTTGCATATTTTGAATGCTCCGTTCAATGCCTTGAATTCTGGAATTAAGTTCATTAATCTTCTGTCCAGAAGGAATAGATTGTTCTCTCAGAACAGACAGTCTCAATCTTTCGAGATCTAACCCCAATTGATTCGTTAAAGCCTCTTTAGAATATTGATCCAATAAACCCTGAACTTCTCTTTTATCACCAGAGAATCCCAATTTCTTACATTCACAGTCTGAGATTAATTCTCCACATTCAGGGCATCGCTCGCATTCACAGTCTGAGATTAATTCTCCACAATCAGAGCATCGTTCACATTCACAGTCTGAGATTAATTCTCCACATTCAGGGCATCGCTCGCATTCACAGTCTGAGATTAATTCTCCACATTCAGGGCATCGCTCGCATTCACAATTTTCTATCAATTCTTTACAATCAGAGCATCTTTCACATTCGCAGTCGATTCTCTTTTGGCCACATTCAGGGCAGGGAAGACAAGTACATAATTCTCTGGTCTTTCCACAACCATGACACAAGGCACAGCCGCATAGCCGATGCTCAACTTTGTGAATCGGGCATTCCCAGAAACAATCGCAGTCCTCCGACCTCTTGCCGCAAAACAAGCATATCGTCTGATATGCTTGTTCAGACATTATAAGCCTTTTCATACTCTCCAGTGCCATTGCCAATCGCAACATGTCTTTCTTTTCCTTTTCACCAGAGCGAAATCCTGCTTGCAGGGAAATATCGACCAAAAGACGAAAAGGTCCGCATGAAACGATTTTTTGCCCTATTCTTGCTCTTGATCATGACGGCCTGCTGTACCGCCCAGAACGTTCGAGATGATTCAGCCTTTGAGATCATCTCCAGAATTACCTATCAGGACGAAACCAAAACGACACGCTTTCTGTTCGGATCCGGCACGGCCGTCGAATCCGACGCGACGGAAACGATCATCCTGACCGCGAACCATGTCGTGCCCCAAATCGAAGACGCCGATGTCGGCATCATCCTGATCAACATGAACAGCGAAATGCCAGCGCTCGGCACGATCAAAATTCGCGACGAAAAGTTCGACCTCGCCCTGATCCGCATCGAAACGCCCGATCTGCCCACGACCAGATTCATCTCATCTCCGACCTTTGAAGAAGATCTGCACGCATCATGCTTCCTTCAGGAAAGCAGCGGAGTGACACTGACGGGAAAGTTCATCGGCAAAACAACTGGGCAAAATCATCCCGATTGGCTCCTGTTCTCTTTGAACGCCAGGGAAGGAGCATCTGGAGCAGGCATTTTGGACGAGCAAAATCATCTGGTTTCGGTCGTCACCAACTTCGTTGCCTTCCCCAATGGATTCACCTGCAACGCGGGACCACCAACGCTCTCCCTGATCGATTTCCTCGCGGCAAATCTCAATTGATCAGCCAATAGCTATGACGTGATAGTAATCAGTTCCTCGGTAAAGTCGAATAGGATCACTGATCTGATATCCAAACTCTCGAATGTACCTCTGCACAACAGGGCTCTGCAAAAATCGGAAAGAAGTGTCCTGCTTCGCCTCAAAAACTAATGGCATTCTAAATCGATCCATCAAATCTCCGATCATCTTGATGACCGAAAACATGTACTTCGCCCCCAACTGAGGCGGCAAACCCAACCAATCGATCACCAGCGCGGGCTCGCCGCTGCGTCCAATCTCCTCCAAGGCTTCCGGCATCCATTCACTCAAATAATACGGAGAAACAACACCCAGTCGCAAGTTCCCCAATCGCGAAGACCTCGTGCCATATTCATTAGCCTCCTCTAACTCGGCTTCAGGCTTCTCAGCTTCATCATAAATGTCATATATGAAGTCGCCCTCTGACCGCTCTTGAATCGTGCGCAAATCTCCAGGCTTGTGACTCTCATTGATCTCAATGCCAGCCAAGACCAAATCAACCAACCGATGATCGCCCCGTTGCTCCATCAAAACCAAATCATCCCTAAACATAAAATCAATTTCTCATGATATTTTAGCTTTCCCTCCTTTTTTGCCTCTAAAGACATGTGTGAAGGATTCCGCCGCATAGAGCGAGAAAGGGTCAGAATCATGGACCTCTTTTATCTTGAACAATCTGGGCAGCATCGGTTGGCCGATCAAGCCATGAGAAAAATCGCCGCTAAATCTCAATTCCAAATCTCCGAGCAAAAAGCAAGGGGAGCAGCGAGATACCTCTTTGGATTGTTGAGATCAAAACTCCAGGACCCAGCTTTCATTCAAGAACTTAGAGGCAGCATCAATCGCGGGCTCCCTCTCGGAACTATTCAGGTTAAATTCCCACCCACAAGTCAAATAAAATTTCCCACGATAGGGGCCGCTGTTTTTAGAATCATTCCAGTGATGAATTCTAAGGTGCCAATCAACTTCTCAGGATGTGGCGGGGAAGTTAAAGGTTGGAGCGGGGAACCCGTTGGACAGATGGTGGCTGTGACCGCTTATGTTGATGTCAATCAAGTGAAAGAAAATCCAGAGATCATTCAACAAGACAGATATGTCGAAAAGTTCATCTCTACCTTCATCCATGAATACGACCATATTCTTCAGACTGATCGGCCATCAATCAACTCCGAATATACATATCCAGATAAGAATTGGCTCGGCAAATATGATCTCCGAAAAGGAGCCAAGTATCTTATGTCTCAACGGGAAATCGAATCAGTAGCAGCCGAGATTTACTACCGATTCAAACGCTCAAATAAAGCGGGCCTATCATTGCAAATGTTAATTGAGCGCTTTGTCAATTCTCAATTGGGGACTTTCGGACCAGGGATAGAAAGAGTAAACCCAGATATCAGATCTCAACTGATCGCCGCCCTGTCCAATGAAATCCAGAAGAGATTCCCATCCGCAGAATCATTCGCCCCAGATGATGTCTGGTGATTTTAGAATTCTTCCGAAAAGAGGATTGAAAACAAATCATCAGCGCCAAACTTCATATCGCCCATCCTGTCGCTGTTGAATGCTGTACCCAAGGCTCTGCACGACTTGGATCAGCTTCGGATCAGACCACCGCGCCGCCCCATCATTATCCCGCGTCGGCACAATGATGAACCTGCCCTGCTCATTCTGCTCCTGCGGTGCGACTGCCTGCTGCGGCGCAGCCTCCTTTTTGAATTTTCCCATGTCTTGCTCCTATTACCAATCCGCCCCCGATCATCGTCACGGAGACAAGATATAAACGGCAATCTTCGATCTCGCCCAGGTATATCCATGTTTTGATGAAATGCGCGGCAATTTCCTCCTTGGAATCCAAACGGAAAGACCATTCACCTCTTCGGCAAATCTTCTATGAACTTCGCAGAGTAAACCCCATCAGGCTCCTCAACCATCATCCCGATCCGTCGAACCCAAATCATCTCCGACTCATGACGATCATTGATTCGATCCGTGTGGCCACAATCTATCGTCAGATAAATGTTGCCAATGTATTCCTGAGTGAAAAAGATCTTCTCCAGTGAGACCGCCTCAGAACCCAATCTTGATTACCTGTTCAGTTTTTGACTTATTGTTCAAGTCTAAAAATAACAACTTGAGTCGGATCAAATAAACAATGAGCAACCCAACGAAATCCAATCATACCACCCTTCAAATTGTCTAAATCATTGTGATCGCATTGCGAAACCTCAACAAATTCCCCCGACGGTAGAACCCATCCG
>Ga0210057_1001034_pt1 | contig 43554 bp, 40 predicted proteins | sample CryGeyCG2114_010_2_FD_183968 | JGI IMG/M metagenome (GOLD analysis project Ga0210057, IMG submission 183968) | Groundwater microbial communities from aquifer - Crystal Geyser CG10_big_fil_rev_8/21/14_0.10 (SPAdes) (version 2) | ecosystem: Environmental > Aquatic > Deep subsurface > Groundwater ...
AATCGGCAATTTCTTGCTGATTTTTTCTTCCTAGGTGTAATTTTACAATAAGTTCCCTTTCTTTTATTGATATCATAAAATAATGAAAAGCATACTAGTATTTATAACTTACTTATGTCGTTAACTAAAATTAAGAAAAGTTTATAAATGAAAATTATTTTTCTTTAAAAATGCCTAAATTCCTAATCAAATTTCACAATCAAGAAGATTTTTCTATTTGTTACGAATCATTAAGGATAGATGTTTTTAAGCAAGGTAAGAAAGAATTAGATAATCTTTACAATTCATACGATTTATACGCTGACTTACTATTTAATGATCATCCAACATACAATGCTTCAATTTTAAAAGGTGCAGATCTAAACCAATCAATGTATGTCCCAGCCTTTGAAGCATTTGACGTTTGGAAAAAATCTTTCGATACAACATTTCCATATTCTCAATTTTTATTAAGGGCCATATCTTCATTAGATAATATTTACGATGATTTAATGGGAACAAAAAGTTCAATAATAAAAGTTATTAAAGATAAAAAAAACTTTCGAGGAGAAATTACAGAAAGCAAGTTAATTGATCTTTTAGAATATCCTAATAGTGCAACTGAATATATTTTAAGAGAAAATTTCTCTTATCTAGATAATGATAAAATAGATTACGCAATAGCCTCTATCAACAAAAATCTTAATCCACAACAATCTCAAACACATTACACAGGTTCACATCAATTAGAAAGGGAACGTCAACATAAAAAAGACGTTGAATGGATGAGGGAAATGTTAAGGCATGGGAAAAAATGAGTTCTAAGTTAGTTGTTAAACAATTTGGGGATAAACATTTTAAAATAAGCTATGAAAATATAGAATTAGAAGTTAATCCTAATTATAATCATTTTATTCACGAATTAAATCTTTCAGGAAGGATGTATGAAATGATGATACAAGATTATCCTAACAAAGATCTAAAACTAACTCCCAAATTTCATCGTTTAAAAAGAAACCAACAATTATACATTCCATTATATCAAGAATATGATGATTTATTTAAAAATTCTATTAATGGATTTGAATACTCTAATTTTTTATTTACAGCAATAAGTACATTTTTTACAGATGGCAATGTAGATTCCTCATTTAATAAATATCCTATAATGCAAGCCATTCAAGTAAAGAAATCTCCATCAGGTTATGTTAAGGAAGAAAAGTTTCTTGACTTAATAGATGTTTATAGGCATCTTTCATACAATTCTTTTGATATAATTCAAACATCATTAGAAGATAAGTGCACTCATCTAAATAAAAAGGAAATTTCAGACATTATTGATTCAGCTAAAAGGAACTTATATCCTAAAAAAGTTCAGTCTATAAATCCTCAACCTTGGTTAGAATCAAAAAATAGATTAGAAAAAGAAAAGCAAAATATGCGAGAATGGTTCAAACGCGGATTTAAAGATGATTATTTCAAAAAATGAACCAAAAGCTTTAAATTAAACTTCTTTTTTTAAATCCTTATGTCTAATTTAAAAGAGAACATCATGAATCTTGATTTAAAAGGTGCAGAATTGGTAGCTGTTACTAAAGATGTTCCAATTGATCTTATTCTTGAATCTATTAAATATGGTATTACAGATATAGGTGAAAATTATATTCAAGAAGCTGAAGAAAAATATAAAAAAATAGGTAGAAAAGTAAAATGGCATTTCATTGGTCATCTTCAAAGAAATAAAGTTAAACAAGCTGTACAATTATTTGATGTTATTCAATCAGTAGATTCTTATAGGTTAGCAAAAAAAATTAATAAAGAAGCTGAAAGACAGGAAAAGATTGTTAAAATAATGATTCAAGTAAATATTTCGGGTGATAAAAATGGCCTAGAACCAGAAAATGTTATTGCACTTTATAATGCCTTGACAGGATTAAGACATTTGGAAGTTATTGGATTAATGTGTCTTGCTGAACAAGAAAATCCAAGAATCTCTTTTAAGAAAATGAAAAATCTTAACTCTAAATTAAATCTACCTTGCCTTTCAATGGGGATGTCAAATGATTATAGTATAGCATTAGAAGAAGGTTCAAACATGCTCCGTTTAGGTACTGCAATTTATGGTTATAGGAACAAAGGTATTATTGATGAAGCAGTTTCAGAAATATTGAATTTTTTTAAAAATATATTTTCATAAGATTGAATAGGATGAGTTAAAATTACCAGAATTTAGATAACAACCTTTTTAAATAACCTCCTTCTTTTGCCGTTTATGTGCGGAATTATAGGTGTTTTCAACCAAGAAAATCAAAACGAAAAAATCCTAAAAGGATTAGAAATAATTAAAGATCGTGGTAGAGATTTCTATGGAATCTCAAATGGAAATATTACACTAACATCTAAAAACCTTAAAGACCTTTCTTCATTCAAAGAATCCAATCTATTAGGGCACTGCTTACATTCAATCGTAGGCTTAGTCCCACAACCCTTACAAGGAAACAATTCAACTTTAACAACAAACTGTGAGATTTATAATTGGGAAGAATTGAATGAAAAATATTCCTTAGATTCAAAGAATGATGCAGAACTTTTACTTAACTTGTTGGATATGAAAGGAATTGAAGCATTAAACGAATTAGATGGTGTTTTTGCACTAGCTTATCTTAAAGAAAATAAATTATATTTGGCTAGAGATATTTTAGGGATAAAACCATTATGGTTTTCAAAAGAAGATGGTTTATTTTTCTGTTCAGAAAGTAAAGTTTTAAGGGAATTCAAACAACCTTACATACAAGAATTAAATCCAAGATTAATTCTAATCTACAATATCAAAGAAGATTCATATGAAACAATTCAAAGAGATTTCTTTTCAATAACTCCTTTACATAAGGAGTCATTAGAAGAAATAAAAAAACAGGTTATAGGTTATTTAACAAATGCAATTGCAAAAAGAATACCTAATCAAAAATTTGGTATTTTATTCTCAGGCGGTATAGACTCAACAATCATTGCAGTATTATGTCAACAATTAGGTGTAGATTTCACATGTTACACTTCAGCATTCAAGAAAGAAGAAATTAAAGAAGCTGAAGATTTACAATGGGCAAAAGAAATAGCTGATCATTATGGTTTCGAATTGAAAATAAATGAGTTAGACTTAAAGACAGTCCACAAATATTTCCAAAAAGTAGTTCCATTAATTGAAAACAATAATGGAGTAAAAGCTTCAGTTGGTTTAACCATTTATGCTGCTTGTGAATTAGCAAAAAAAGATGGAGTAAAAGTTATTTTCTCAGGTCTAGGCAGTGAAGAAATTTTTGCTGGTTACCAAAGACACAGAGATTCTCATGATATTAACAAAGAATGTTTATCAGGATTAAGAGGAATATATGAAAGAGACAGTTATAGGGATGATGTTATCACAATGAATAATAACTTAGAATTAAGGATACCATTTTTAGATAAGGCTTTATGTGATTATTCATTAAAGATTCCCTCTGAATATAAAATCAAAGATGGAAGAGACAAAATTATTCTAAGAGAAATTTCAAAAGATTTAGGGATTCCTGAAAAGTTCGCAGAACGTCCTAAAAAAGCAGCACAATATGGTAGTAAGTTCGACAAGGCATTAAGGATTCTTACAAATAAATATGGTCATTCATTAAGGATAGGATATTTAAGAAGCCTTTATCCTCAAGCTAATGAAAGAATTGGTATTCTTTTCAGTTCTGGAAAAGATTCTTGTTTAGCTCTTCATACTATGAAAAAAATGAATTATACTGTAGAATGTTTAATTACAATCAAATCTAAAAATAAAGATTCTTGGATGTTCCACACTCCAAACATAGACATGGCAGAACTTCAAGCAAAAGCTATGGAAATTCCAATTTTAATTCAAGAAACAGCTGGAGAAAAAGAAAAAGAACTAAAAGATTTAGAGGCAGCTTTGCAAAATGCTAAAAATAAATACCATATTGAAGGTGTTGCAACTGGCGCACTTTTTTCATCTTACCAAAGGGATAGAATAGAAAAAGTGTGTGATAAACTAGGCTTAAAAGTATTTTCACCTTTATGGCACATGGATCAAGAAGAAGAAATGAATACTTTAGTTGATTCAGGTTTTGAATTTATTTTAAGTTCTATTGCGGCTGATGGTTTAGATAAATCATGGTTAGGAAAAGTAATAACCAAAGATGATGTAAAGAAACTTTCTAAATTAAATAAAAAGAATGGAATTAATATTGCATTTGAAGGTGGGGAAGCAGAGTCCTTTGTAATTTTTTGTCCAGAATTTAAGAGAAGATTAAAAATTGAAGATTCAGAGATTATTATGGAAAATAAATGTACGGGTAGATTTATTATTAAAAAAATAAAATTAGAATAATTTTTTAAAATAACCTGGTTTAATTCTTTTTATCAAGCCTTTTTGATGAAATCTATGTAAAAAACACGAAGGACTAATATATCCTTCTTTTTTCATTTTTTTTATGAAATCGTTTCTTAAGAAAAAACCTTTCTTATCACTAATTTGATCTATTATTTTTAAATTAGTATATTGAGGATTATTACTTCTCAATGTTAGCATTTTTTTAGTAATATTCTTTTTATTTTTTGAAATAAATCCAATTTTATTAATAAATTTATTAATGTTATTGGCATAAATTAATAGTGTCCAGCGAGCAGTAATTTTACCACATCTATTACTTACTTTATTTTTTCTTATAGCTTCGATTCCTATTTTTGAATCTATATCAAAATATTTTTTTAACATCAATTTTTCTTGTGCTAGAAGTATTGGGGGATAATCTTTTATTTTTTGATATAATTGAGGATATTCTTTTATTATTATTCCTTTAAATAATCTTTTTTGTAATGGTATTTTTTCATTTTGAATAAAATCAGTTATATTTACATATCTGGAAAGTTTTATACATCTTTTATGTTTTTTTAAATTCAATATTGCACTTCCTTCTGCTTCAAAAGCCACTTTTAGATATTCTTTAGCAAATTTTTGATTATTTATTATAAATTTTGGGATTTGATTTGGAATTGGAATAATATTTTTAAGCACACTTGGAGCTCTAGATCGCAAGAATCCTTTATTATAGTCATATTTAATATAGTTTCCAGCCTCCATAGATATTAAATGATTAATAGATTCTTTGAATAATTTATGAAAAAATATTTCTGGTAAGTTCAAACTAAATTCAGTTCTATATGATCTTTCTGAAACCATTAAAGGATATAATTTAACATAATATATATTTTTTAAATAAATGGGAAAATTTATTTTAAAAGAAGAATTGTTTCTTCTATATTTTTTTATAGCTATTATTTTGGAAGTAATTTCTTTTTTAGATTTTTTTAGTTTTCTTATTGTAATAAAATCTCTTTTGCTATCAATATCATCTGGTTTATTTTTTAGTTTAAGCATAAGATTATTTGATAAATCAAACCAATTTATTTTTTCCACTTTATTCAAGTAATAAAAAGTTTTATAAAATTAATGAAAAATTATCGGAATATTAACGGGAATCTCAATTTATTGTAAAGAAAGCAGAATTATCTTAAATAACTTTTAATAATTTTATCACTTAATTCTAATCCTGGTAAAAAACTCAATTCTTTTCTTGAAGAAATATGGTCTGCAATTTGAACAATTTGTTCTGTATCTGTAGCATTTACAGCTCTTACAGCTTCTGATTTTGGTTCAGAAAACTGTCTCATATGATATCTAACACAATTAAGAATATCTTCTTTAATTAATTCATCAATTGGCCCTTTATACTCTAAATCTTTAAGCCATTCATAAGCCAGAAGCCCATGGATTGCAGGATAATTAAACCAGTCATCTCCACCTTTTTTGATATCATGTAACATCGCACCAGCTATGGTTATATCTCTGCTAGTATTTCCATACAACATAAATTCTCCTAAACCTTTAGCAATATCAATAGTTTTGATTGTATGCCTTACCAATCCTCCTATTCCATTATTTTCTTTTGGATGATATCTTCCACTTAGACTAGAAGGATATGTCCAGAACTCTTCATCAGCATAATTTAATGCTTGTTCAGTAAAATTTCTGATATTATCATCTTTAATTAAACCTAGTCTTAAATATAATGATTCTTTAATTGAATATAATGGCTCTTTAATCATCATAGCAGGAATATTAATTTCATTTAAAAATATTTATAGGGCACAAAACATACTTTATTCAATAATAGTTCCTTTAAACTTTTTTCCAGAAAGAAATTTTTCTAAATTGTTCACACCTTTCATAATTACTACTTTAATCTTAGATTTATAAGTAATTTCAGCTGCCAAATGATCTAAAATAAAATGCATCCCTGGCTTCTTTTCAATCTTATCCATGACTTTTTTGAAAGCCGCATGTGATAATTTAGGGATAAATTTAGCATCCTTATATTTTCTTGGATCTTTATCAAACAATCCATCCACATTTGTCATATTAATCAAGACATCAGCATCAAGATAATCAGCAATCATTGCAGTAGTCCCATCAGAAGTCTGACCTGGTGTTAATCCTCCACAAACAACAATTTTGTTTACTTTAACTGCATCTGCAACTTCTTCTAATGTTTTAGGAACTTCCTTGTTGGCATCTTTGCCTAAAAATGAAGCAAGCAAATAAGCATTTAATCTTGTGCTTTCTATTCCCATAAGATCTTGATTATATTCATTGATTTTTTCTTTTTTTAGAGGTTCCATGTACTTTCTTGCAGTTACACCTCCACCTGTACATATCACAATATTCTTTCCTTTCAAACTTAATAATATTTTTTTCAAGGCTTTCAAGAATTTATAATCCACTTTATCTGGTACAATAGCTGAGCCACCAACAGAAATTATAATTGTTTTCATCAATTATTTAATAGAGAAAGTTTTATTTAAATCTTTTCAAAGAAATCCTATATCTGCCGGGCTTTGTTCTTCACACATTCTTCTTACTTTAATCTCGAAATCTCTTTTTTGTATTATTGCTTTTTCATCACCAGCTTCTATTCTTAGTTCTAATAAACTTCTTTGCAACCATGCAAATTCTCCCATTTCAGATAAAGATAAAGGTTCATATCCATTACTTGTTCTTTTTGGAAGCCTAATATAGAGTTCAAGAAATCTATCTAATTCTTCTTGTTTTAAAAAACAATTATCTACCATCATTCTATATATTTCTGGGATTTCAGCAACCATCATACAAAGTATGACAAACTATTATATATATTTTATGAAATATTTAGAATAAAACCCCATAATATATATAAATCAGCAAAAAATTCCTACCATATTGAAAAAAGATGTGTTTTTATGGAAATAGATGAATCTAATTTAACACCTGCGATGAAGCAATTTGTTGCAGTTAAAAAGAAATATCCAGATTGTTTAGTATTATTTCGAATGGGTGATTTCTATGAAACATTTTATAATGATGCAATTACTGCTTCAAGGGATTTAGAAATAACTTTAACTTCTAGGGGAAAAGGGGAAAAGAAAGCTCCTTTGGCTGGAATTCCATATCATGCATTAGATAATTATCTTGCAAGATTAGTAAAGAAAGGACATAAAGTTGCAATTGTTGAACAAGTTGAAAATCCAAAAGAAGCAAAAGGTTTAGTAAAAAGGGATGTTGTCAGAGTAGTAACTCCTGGAACTATAATAGAATCTTCAATACTTGATTCTAAATCAAACAATTATCTTTCATCATTATATGTTAAAGGAGATAAATTTTCTTTAGCTTTATGTGATATTTCTACTGGTGAGTTTTTAGTTTCAGAAAATAAAGATGTTTCAACATTATCAAATGAAATTATTAAATTTGCTCCAAAAGAATGTATAATCCCATTAACTTTGATGGTAAACCATGACGTTATGGATATTTTAAAAAAATCAGGAGTTTTTATTACAGATTATGATGATAGATATTTTCAATACGATAATTCATTTAGAAAATTAACTACTCAGTTAGATGTAACTTCTTTAGATGGTTTCGGCATACAAAACACTTCAACTGCAATTAATGCATCTGGAGCTTTACTTTATTATATTCAAGATACTCAATTTTCTTCTTTAAATTATATAAACAAGATTTCTTTGATTCATCATAATTATTTTATGACTTTAGATTCAAGTACATTAAGAAACTTAGAGTTATTAAAAAACATTAAAGATAATACGTCTAGGGGATCTTTACTTTCTGTTTTAGATAAGACAGTTACATCAATGGGTTCACGTTTAATTAAAAAATGGATAGTTGAACCTCTTTTAGATGTTATTAATATTAATCATCGTCTTGATGCAGTAGAATTTCTTAAAAAAAATACTATGTTGAGGGAAGAGTTAATTTCTATTCTTAAGGGTGTTACTGATATTGAAAGATTAATTTCAAGAGTGAATTATGGTTCTGCTAATGCAAGAGACTTAATTTCTCTTAAGGTTTCATTAATACACATTCCTTTTGTTTGTAAGCATCTTCGTCCTGCATTATGTGATGGTGAAAATAAATTTCTATCTGACATTTGTGCTATAGATGATTTTACAGAATTAATTAATTTATTGAATTCTTCAATTATGGATGACCCTCCATTAACTTTAAGGGATGGAAACATGATTAAACATGATTTTAATCAAGATTTAAAACAATTATATGATATAAAAATTAATGGGAAAAAATATATACAAAATATTGAAGCAGAAGAGAAAGCAAAAACTGGAATAAAAAGTTTAAAAATTGGATTTAATAGAGTTTTTGGTTATTTTATTGAAGTTTCAAAATCAAATTCACATTTAGTTCCAGAAAATTATGTTAGAAAACAAACAAGGGTGAATTCTGAAAGATACATAACTGAATCTCTAAAGGAACAAGAGTCAGCAATTTTAGGTGCACAAGAAAAGATTGATGCATTAGAATATGAGATATTTCAAGACATTTTAAAAAAAGTAGCATTTTATACGCAACAAATACAAGACACATCTAAGAAAGTTGCAACATTAGATGTTTTACTTTCTTTTGCTAAAGTTTCTGCTGAAAATAATTACATTAAACCTTTGGTAGAAGATTCAAATGCTATTTATATTCAAAACTCAAGGCATCCTGTTGTTGAGCAATTAGAAAAAAACTTTGTACCAAATACAATTACATTAAATAATTATGAGATTATGGTAATCACAGGACCAAACATGGCTGGTAAAAGTACTGTTCTTAGACAAATTGCATTAAATGTTTTAATGGCGCAAATAGGTTGTTTTTGTGCTGCATCTGAAGCAGAGATTGGTGTAGTTGACAGAATATTTACTAGGGTTGGGGCTTATGATGATTTAACAATGGGTCAATCTACATTCATGGTAGAAATGATTGAAGCTGCTAATATACTTAACAATGCAACAAATAAAAGTTTAATAATCTTAGATGAAATTGGCAGAGGGACATCTACATTTGATGGAGTATCTTTAGCTTGGAGTATTGTAGAATATATCTATAACAGAATAAAAGCAAAAACTATGTTTGCTACACATTATCATATTTTAAACAAATTAGAAACTCAATATGAAAGGGTAAAAAATTATAATATTGCAGTTAAAGAGAACGATGAAGAAATTATTTTTCTTCATAAACTCATTTTAGGTGGCACAGACAAAAGTTATGGTATTCATGTAGCTAAGATTGCAGGTTTACCTAAAGAAATATTAGATAGGGCTAGAAATATTCAGGCTGAGCTTGAAGAAGAAGACGAAATGATGAAAAAAATTAATGCTAAAAGATTTATTGAGCAAAAAACTTTATTGGAAATATAAAATGGCACTGATTAATGTTTTAGATGAAAGATTAATTAACAAGATTGCAGCTGGAGAAGTAATTGAAAGGCCTGCTTCTGTGATTAAGGAATTGGTAGAGAATTCAATTGATGCAGGTTCTACTCAAATAGAAGTAACAGTTGAAGATTATGGCAAGCGTTTGATTAAAGTTTCAGATAATGGTGCTGGTATGTCTGGGGAAGATGCTAAATTATCTATATTAAGGCATGCAACAAGCAAAATTAATCATGAAAATGATTTGTTTAATATTAATACATTAGGTTTTAGGGGTGAAGCCTTAGCATCAATTGCAGCAGTTTCTCATATTTTTATTCGAACAAAACTTCAAAATTCAATTGAAGGTATAGAATTAGAAGTTGAAGGTGGTAAAGTTATTTCTTCAAAACCTAAAGGTTTGTCATCAGGTACTATTATAGAAGTTAGAGATTTATTCTTTAACACTCCTGCAAGATTAAAATTTCTTAAAACAGATTCAAATGAATTAAAACACATAATTGATATTGTAACAAGGTATGCTTTAATTAATTCTAACATCTCAATTAAACTAATACATAATGGTCACAATTTAATAAACTCACCATCTTCAGAAGACCTTCTTAACAATATTGCTTCAGTTTATGGTGCAGATGTTGCAAAACAATTAATGGAAGTTAAATATGAAGATAATTTTATTTCTGTGAATGGTTATATTTCTAAACCTTCTTTATTAAAATCAGATAGATCTATGCAATCAATTTATGTAAATGGGAGATACATAAAAGATGATACAATTCAACAAGCATTATACGATGCATATCATACATTATTATTTGTAAACAGACATCCAGTAGTTTTATTAAATATTCGTTTAGATCCTATGGTTATTGATGTGAATGTTCATCCAACCAAAGATAGGATTAAGTTTGAACAAACTACTAGGGTTCATGATTCAATATTTAACTCAATTAGAGAAACATTACTAAGTAATTCATTGATTACAGATTATTCTCAAGTTGATGAAAGTACACAGTTCAAGTTATCTGATTCTGAACTTAAACCTGTAAAAAAAGAAAAAACTTATTTTACTGAAGATAAAGGAAATCACACTTTATTATCAGAATCAAAATCTATTGAACAACCTCAAAAAAAGATTGAAACTTTAAACAAACTTCCAAAAATGAAAGTATTATGTCAAATCCTAAAAACATTTTTCTTAGCAGAAACAGATGATGGGATTTTATTAATTGACCAGCATGTAGTTCAAGAAAGAATTTTATATGAACGTTTTATGAATCAATATATGAATCAAGATATTAAACTTCAAAGTTTATTATCTCCTATTATAGTTGAATTGCAACCACAAGATTCTATGTTCCTTCAAGAGAATATTGACAAAATAAAAACATTTGGATTTGATGTAGAACATTTTGGTGAAAACTCCTTTATGTTAAGATCAGTCCCTTCAATATTTGAAAAGGTAGAAACTAAGGATGCTTTACTAGATTTAGTTTCAGAATTATCTTCAAACAAGGAATTAACATTAGATAAAAAACAAGAGGAGATTATTACTAGGATGGCTTGTAGGGCTTCTATAAAGGCCGGAGATGAGGTTAATACAAATTATATGGAGGCTTTGTTAAAAGAACTGGATGGTTGTACTTTGCCTTATACATGCCCTCATGGTAGACCTATATTTATTAAGCTAACTTATGAAGATTTAGAGAAACTTTTTAAAAGAAAGGTTTGATTTAAAAACTTTTGTTTAAACTCTTAAGTGGTTCTACTTCTAAAAAATATAAATGTTTAAATAGGAGTTTTTCCTATACCTATTACAGTACTAAATAAAATAAAAAGGGGTGGGCTTATAGAGTAAATCTGTAAGTAAAAAGAGACTAAAGTGGGGAGCCGACTTCTTTGAAAAAACTAATCTTAATAGATATAAGACTAGAGGGGGGCATAAAATGATTTATTGGGACGATATGGATCATAGTGAAATTGAGGAAATTACTTCAAAAATATTAAGGGGCTTAAGGTCTAACGAAGAAATCTTCAATCGTGTAAATATTATTGGTTAAATTTACTCATCATCTACAGTAAATAACCTAGAATCTTTTACATCAAATAATCCAATCCTTGCTCCGGCATCTAACCAGCCGTGAGCATAATTGAGTGCAGCAAAAGCATTTATATAATTATTATTTTTTCTAAAATGTTCTGCATCTCTAACATACCTATCAATCATATCTAAAAAATCTTCTCTAGCTTCTTTCATGCCTAATTTATTATCAGACTTCTTAGCCATTTCTAAAGCTTCTTTTGTGATAGCAAAATACTTATCCAATTTTTCATCTGTGATTTCTTTCATAATTGTTCAATCATATAAATATATATAAATTTATGGGATATTTTTAAATTAAAGAGGTTGAAAAGATGCATTCTTATCCAGGAAAATATAGTGTAATAGATGGGATTGATAGAGTTGGTAAAGGTACTCTAATAAATACAATAATAGACTATGAAACATCAAAAGGTAAAACTATTTTTGATGTTGATGATTATCAAGTAAAACATCAAAAACTTCCTTCTGTAGATGATTTTAAAGAATATGACCTGTTAATTTTATCTGAACCTACATTTTCTGGAATTGGTAAACATATAAGAGAAAATTTAATTGTAAAAGGTTCTTTGGCTTCAGTTGAAGAAATTGCTAGAGCTTATGCTATGGATAGATTGATTTTATTTAATAATGTAATTAAACCTGCATTAGAACTTAACAAAAATGTTTTATCATCACGTTCAGTTTGTTCAAGTATAGCTTATCAACCATTAGATGCTTTAGAAAAAGGAGTAAACTATTCAGTAAAAGATGTTCTTTCATTAGATGGGAATATTAATGCAATTGCCAACGCACCAAATTTATTGATTATTCCAGTTATAGATTCAGTTATAGTTGCTTTAGAAAGATCTAAAGATAGGGGTAAAGACGATGATTGTAAGTTCGAAGAAGAGTCTTTCTTAGAAAAAAATCTTAAAATTTACAAATCTGATTGGCTTAGAGAGATTTTTGAAAAAGAAGGTACTATTGTACAATATGTTGACACTTCAGGAACATTAGATGATTCAAAAAGAAATATTTTAGAAGTTTGGTTTGATTATTGATCTTCAGAAATATCATCTTCAGAAGTTTCTTCAACAACAACTTCTTTAACATCTGAAGTTGCTTCCTTACCATTATCAGCATAACCAATAACTCTAGCTAATGTAGTTACTTTATCTTCAGGTCTAAGCCTCATTATCTTTACACCTTGAGTATTCCTTCCAATTTGTGAAATGCCGCTTACAGGCATCCTAATTATTACACCATTTTGAGATATGAACATAGCCTCATCTTTTTCCATAACCGTTTTAATACCAACTACTGATCCATTCCTTTCATTTGTTTTAATATTAATTACTCCCTTACCTCCCCTCTTAATCAGTCTGTAATCTTTTATTGGAGTCCTTTTTCCAAAACCATTTTCTGTAATTGTTAATAAGTCACCAACTTCTAAAGCTACTTCTAATCCAACAATTTCATCTTTACTAGTTAAATTAACTCCTCTAACACCTGAAGCACCTCTACCCATACATCTAACATCTTTTTCATTAAATTTAACAGCCATACCTTTTTTTGTTGCCATTATGAAATTCAAAAAGCCTGGTGTTAATCTTACATTAACTAACTCATCTCCTTCCCTAAGACCTAGAGCAATAATCCCTCCTTTTCTTGGATTAGAGTAAGCACTAAGTTCAGTTTTTTTAACTAATCCTTTCTTAGTAGCCATAATCAAGAAATGTTTATCATCAAATTCTTTTATTGGAATCATAGCATTAATTCTTTCTCCCTGAGCCATTCTCAAGATATTTATTATTGCTGTTCCTCTAGAATATCTTGAACCTGATGGGATTTCATAGGCCTTTAACCAATATATTTTACCTATATTTGAGAAACATAATATCATGCTATGTGTACTAGCAGTAAATAAATGTTCAACAATATCTTCTTCTTTAGTTTCTGTTCCCTGAATTCCAACTCCGCCTCTCCTTTGCATTTTATAAACATCTAATGGTTGCTTTTTTACATAACCTGAGAATGTTGCAGTAATAATAACATCTTCTTCAGGGATAAGATCTTCAGTTTCAAGTTCATCATAAACTTCAATAATTTGAGTTCTTCTTTCATCACCATACTTATCTCTCATTTCAATAACTTCTTCTTTAATAATATTCAAAACTCTTTGTTCTGAAGCCAATATTTCTTTTAAGTTAGCAATTAATTTGATAAGTCCATCATATTCTTCTTGAATTTTATTTTGTTCTAAAGAAGTTAATCTGCTCAGTTTCATATCTAATATTGCTTGAGCTTGTTTTTCTGATAGTGAATATGAATTTATTAATCCTTCTTTTGCTATAGTAACATCTTTGGATGATTTAATTAATTGTACAATTTCATCAATATTTTGTAATGCTATTTTCAAGCCTTCTAATATATGGGCTCTTTCTTCAGCTTTATTAAGATCAAATTTTGTTCTTTTTATGATAACATCTTTTCTATGTTCAAGATAATGTGTTAAAACATCATGCAAACTCATAACTCTAGGTTGATTTTCATAAAGTGCAAGCATGTTAACACCGAATGTAGTTTGCAATTGTGTTTGCTTATACAATTGGTTTAGAATTACTTCTCCATTTGCATCTCTTCTTAGTTCAATAACTACTCTCATTCCTGTTCTATCACTTTCATCTCTAATATCTGTAATCCCGACAATTTTTTTATCATTAACTAAACTAGCAATATTTTCAATTAAGTTTGCTTTATTTACCATGTAAGGTATTTCTGTGATTATAATTCTCTCTTTCTTTCCATTTTCAACTTTTGCTTTAGCTCTTACTTTTAACAATCCTTTCCCATTTTTGTAAGCTGATTTAATTCCAGCCTCACCCATAATCATTCCACCTGTTGGAAAATCTGGACCCTTAACAAATTGCATTAGTTCCATAAAATCTGCTTTAGGATTTTCTATAAGGTGCAATATTGCATTAGATATTTCAACTAAATTATGTGGAGGTATGTTAGTAGCCATTCCTACTGCAATTCCTGTTGAACCATTAATCAACAAGTTTGGTAATTTAGCAGGTAACACAATTGGTTCTTTCAAACTATTATCAAAGTTAGGTCTATACCCTATTGTTTCTTTGTCAATATCTGCAAGCATTTCTTCTACAATGGAGGTCATTTTTGCTTCAGTATACCTCATAGCGGCAGCTCTATCTCCATCAATAGATCCAAAGTTACCTTGTCCATTAATTAAAGGATATCTTAATGAAAATTCTTGTGCCATCCTTACTAAGGAATCATAAACAGCAGTATCTCCATGTGGATGATACTTACCAAGTACTTCTCCAACAATCCTTGCACATTTTTTGAAAGGTTTGTTATGAACCAATCCAAGTTCTTTCATTGCATAAAGAATTCTTCTATGTACTGGTTTTAAACCATCTTTTACATCAGGTAAAGCTCTGCTTACAATAACTGACATAGCATAATCTATGTAAGCAATCCTCATATGATCTTCAATTCTTTCCCTAATTATTTGATCTTCTTCCATTTTATACATCTAGATTTTTTACATCTTTTGCATGTGCAAATATAAATTCTCTTCTAGGCTCAACTTGATCACCCATAAGAATTGTAAACATTTGATCAGCTTGAATAGCATCTTCAATTCTAATTTGTTTTAACTTTCTTACTGCAGGATTTAATGTAGTGTCCCAAAGTTGTTCAGGATTCATTTCTCCTAATCCTTTATACCTTTGTAAGGTAACTCCATCCTCACCAATTTCTTCAAGAACTTTTTTTAATTCTTCTTCATTATAAACATATTTTTCAGTTTTGCCTTTTTTAACTTTAAACAAAGGTGGCAAAGCCAAGTAAACATAACCTGCTTCAATTAAAGGTCTCATAAATCTATACAGAAATGTTAATAATAAACAATCTATATGCGATCCATCAACATCAGCGTCTGTCATAAGAATAATTTTATGATATCTTACTTTATCTAAATTAAAATCATCACCAAGTGCAGTACCAATTGCAGAAATCATTGTTGAGATTTCATTGTTTGCAAATACTTTATCGATTCTTGCTTTTTCTACATTAATTATTTTTCCTCTAAGAGGTAATATTGCTTGAGTTTCTCTTGTCCTAGCAGATTTAGCACTATTATGCACAAAAATACCCGAAGCTAAAGCAAAATTATGAGTATTTGGAACTTCAATATCATAAACATCTATCTTTTCTTTAATTGGAATAATTTTTTTTATTTTGTGATTATAATTAGCTATTGCTTCCTTCATAGAAGTTTCATCATTTTGAAAAAATCTTCCCTTAAATGTATCTAACGTTAAAACATTTTTTAGATTTTTTTCAACTCTTATTTGATCATATTTTTCAAGTTCTCCTTTATCAAAAAGGATTTTCATTAATTTTATACTTTGTTCAAAATATGTTTGATTATAAGTCTCTTTTCTTATTTTTCTGAATTTTGGAGTCCATTGTTTTCTTGTTTTATCACTTCTCCATTTTAATAATTCTTTATCTTCCCATTGCTTTTTAGATTTTTTAGAAAGTTCTAATTTTTTTTCAGGATTCTTTTCAAAATATTCTTTTACTTCTTTTGATATTTTTTCCTTATTTGCTTTTTGGCTCCAATATATTTTTTGTTCTTTATTTATTCTTATTAGATTATTATTTAATTTATTAAAGTCCATATGGCGCCTATGACTTCCTAAACATTTATCATAAATTTTATTTCTTAAATTAAAATCATCAGTTAACATGTGTGTAAAAATCCATTCATTTGATTTAGGATTAAATATCATTTCATAACCATCAATAGTAATTTTTTTATTCAAAGGCATTAAGGAATCTTTTATATGGAGATTTGTAGCTTCCTTAAAAGTTTCATCTCTACACATAAATTTATGATATGGTGTACATACAATTTCTTCATTATTATCTAAAACAATTTTTATAACTTCAACATTTCTTTTAGTGATTCTTGGATGTTTTATTTCTTCAATACCTACATTACCATCTTCTAAAATAGTATAACAATAATTTGTTTTACCTTCTTCATTTTCTTTTATTAATTCTTTGAAACTTAAATTCCTTCCATCTGTTAATGCAACTTGAGTGTCTCCTGAAAAACAACCGCCAGCAGAATCTCCTTCTACTAAAAACAATTCGCATTTGCTTGGATCTTTTTCTTGGCAATCTGCTAATTTACCAGGTAAACTTCCTGATCCAAGAACAGATTTCCTTCTTGTTAAATCTCTTGCTTTTCTTGCTGCATCTCTTGCTTTTGCAGCAAGTACAGCCTTGTTCACAATATTTTTACCAATAACTGGATTTTCTTCTAAGAAAGTTGAAAGTGCAGAAGTAACTGCAGAATCAACTAGCCCTTTAACATTATGATTACCTAATTTTGTTTTTGTTTGTCCTTCAAATTGAGGTTCAGCAATTTTTATAGAAATTACAGAGGCTAATCCTTCTCTAACATCATCTCCTGAAAGTTTTACCTCAGAAATTTTTTGTTTAGTAATATAATTATTAATCACTCTTGTCAAAGCAGTTTTATAACCACTCACATGAGTTCCACCTTCAATGGTATTAATATTATTTACAAAAGAAAGATCATTTTCAGAGAATCCATCATTATATTGCATTGCAACTTCAATCTCAATGTCCTTAGCTTTTTTTTCAAAATAAATTGGATCATCATGTACTACTCTTTTATTTTTATTAATATGTTTTACAAATTCAATAATTCCTCCTTCATATTGGAAGGTTTCTTCTTTTTCTGTTCTTTCATCTTTAAATATAATTTTTAAATTTTTATTTAAAAAAGCTAATTCTCTGATTCTGTTTTGTAAAATATCATATTGAAAATCTAATGTTGTAAATATTTCGTTATCAGGCATAAACCTAACAATTGTACCAATTTTATCAATATCTCCAATAACTTTTAATTCTTCTTCAGGAACTCCTCTGATATATTTTTGATAATAAATTTTTCCATCTTTCATAACTTTTACTTCAAGCCATTGTGAAAGTGCGTTTACACAAGATACACCTACTCCATGCAATCCTCCTGAAACTTGGTATGATCCTTTATCAAATTTTCCACCTGCATGTAATACTGTCATTACAACTTCTAAAGCAGATTTATTTTCACCTTTATGCATATCTACAGGTATACCTCTTCCATTATCTTCAACAGAAACTGAACCATCATTATGGATAATAACTTTAATTTCATTACAATATCCTGCTAAAGCCTCATCAATAGAATTATCAATAACTTCATAGACTAAATGATGTAGTCCTTTTTCATCAGTACTACCAATATACATGGCTGGTCTCTTTCTTACTGCACTTAATCCTTTTAATACAGTAATGTTTCCTGCCCCATATTTTTCATCTGTCATTTTACATATTCCATGCTAATTTGTTAAGGTTTTATGATAAAATTTGTATAAAAATTTAATCCCCCAATTTCCTACTTTCAAAATATATTATAATATGCTTATTTATATAGTTTTCTATCCTCAAATACCTCGAATTTGCAGGAATTAAGCCTTGTATTGCCAGAATTTATTTTGGCAACTATTTTTAAAAAAAAAGCAAAAGGTTTATAAATGAACTACCTACAATTCATAAGATAGGAGAAGATTTATAAACAAACAAAAATCTTTTTATTATAATGCAGAATATAGTCTTAGATACAAATTTTATTGTAACAGCATATAAGGTTAAAATTGATATTTTTACAGAATTTAAAAGAGTTTTAGATTTTAAATATCAGTTTTATATTATTGATAAAACTATGGATGAATTAGAAACACTTATAAATAAAGGTAGTTTAACAGACAAAATCGGTGCTATTATAGGAAAGCAGTATCTAAAAAGAAAAAATATAAAAATAATAAAAACTGCAAAAGATAACTATGTTGATGAACTTATATTGGCATTAAATCCGAATACATTCATAATTGCTACACAAGATAAGGAATTAAAAAAGAAATTAAAGAACAAAAAGTTCAAAATCCTTACAATAAGACAAAAAAAACACATAGTTTTGGAGAATTAAAGAAAATGTTTTATGAAATTGATGTTAAAGGGCACATTCGTGTACCACCACACTTATTTGGCGAAAATACAGAAAGTGCTGTAATGGAAAGTTTAAAAGCACAATTCGATGGTTTTGTTTCAAAAGACTTTGGATTTGTACTTGCAGTATCAGAAGTTAAGGACGTCAAAGGCGGAATTTTAATTCCAGGAGATGGAGCTGCATATTATGACACTTTATTTTCAATATTATGTTTCAAACCAGAACTTAATGAAGTAGTTTTTGGTAAAATTGGGGATATTACTGATTTTGGTGCTTTTATTAATATTGGACCAATTGATGGTATGATTCATGTTTCACAAACAATGGATGATTTTGTATCATTCAGTAAATCTAATATTTTAACAGGGAAGGATTCAAATAAAACTTTGAAAGTTGGTGATCCTTGTAGGGCAAGAATAATTGCTGTAAGTTATAAAGATATTACTAATCCAAAGATAGGTTTGACAATGCGTCAACATAGGTTAGGTGCTCTTTCATGGATTGATGAAGAACTTAAGAATGAGAAGAAGAAATCCAAGGAGAAAAAATGAGTAAGAAAGTTTGTAAAAAATGTAAGTTGTTTGTAGATGGTAACGAATGTCCTATTTGTAGAGGTAATCAATTTACAGAATCATGGAAAGGTCGTATTATTATCACAAATGTTGAAAAATCTGAATTAGCTAAGGCTATGGGTATTAAAGTAAAAGGAGAATATGCAATTAAAGCTAGGTGAATATCATGAATATGGAAATTATTAAACAAAATGATGTACCATTGTTGGACAGGAAGAGAGTAACAATAAAAGTAACTTTTTCAGGAAAAAGTACTCCTACTAATGTTGTAATCAGAAAAGATGTTGCTAAAGTTTTAAAAGTTGAACCAAAATTAGTTGTTATTAGACATATTTATCAAAAATATGGTAATACTGAAGCAAAAATTATCGCTCATGTTTACAATAGTGTTGAAAAGCTTAAAGTTTTTGAAGGTGAAAAAGCTATGTTAAAGGAAGAACCTAAAGCAGAAGTACCTGTAGAGACTCCTAAAGTAGAAGCTAAAGAAACTCCTAAAGAAGAGGAGAAAAGTGAATAAAAATGACAAAGAAAGCTAAACCAAAAAATCATGTTGCAAGCAAGAAATATTCAAAATACACTGTTTCAGGTGATAAAGTAGAAAGAAAAGCTACTTGTCCTAAATGTGGTCCTGGAGTATTCATGGCACAGCATAAAGGTAGAAATACTTGTGGAACTTGCGGATATACTGTTTTTGATAACTAATTTTTCTATTTTCTTAAAAACATTTATAAACTAGTTCTTAATCTCACTCTTTATATCTGATTATATGAAAAATGAAACAAAATAATAATTGGTGGCTTATACCAGCATTTTTGGGTGCTTCTATGGGTGGTATTATTGGTGGCGGAGTTCTAACTTATACATTAGTGGGAAATAAGGGGCCTATTGTTAAAGTAGTGGAAAAGAAAGTTGAAACAACTAAATATGTTGATTTAGAAGGATTAAGTATTGAAAAAGGGGTTAAATTAGAATTAAAAGATGATCTTGATGCAATTCTAGAAAAAGGTCAATTGCCTTTCAAGACTATTCGTTTTGTACCTGATAAATGGAATGTTATAAACAAAGCAAATAATAAAGAATCCCTTCCTGAACTTATTAGAAGAAGTATTAAGGAACCAGCCGCTCAACAATATATTGCAGATACTATGCGTAAGATTGAGAATAAGGTTTATGGTCCTAATCCATCAATTTCTCCGCTTGAATTAGCTGTGGAAGGAATGAAAATCCCAAGGGGAGAACTTGCAAATAGAATTTATAATCTTAATCAGGGTGTAGATAAAGGTGATTCTACATTAACATTGGCAGAATCTTTAGCAGAGAAAAAAGGCATATTAAGATCAATTCGTGGAGATTGTAAGGATGCAACTACTGCTTTATTGACAACTTATGAAGGTCTTAGGGAAATGGCTTGTAAAAAAAGAAACAATAGTAAATTCCATGAAAAACTTTGCTTAGGCTTATTAAGATATCAAATGATTGGAGTGTATTATTCTAAAAAAACTGATCAACTTGGCAATAAAAATAGGGGTCATGTTTTTATTGGAGCAATAACTTATGATAAAAATTGGGGGAATTTCAAAATTACTCCTGTGGAACCACAAAATCCCGGGACACCACAAATATTGGGTTTAAGTAAAGAAGATTATTTTTTTACAATGCACAACAATAAATTAATTCATGTAGATGCTAGATTTAGTGATAAAATTAATTTACATCATATTACTTGGGTTTACAATAGTCATGGTGTTTACTCAATTAAATAAACATAAAGCTGTTCAAAAAACATTTTTTCTATTTCTAAACATTCAAATCTATACTTATATTTCTTAAATAAAGATTGGACATCTCCTGTTAATGAACTAACAACAATTAATATCATTCCATTTTCATTCAAATGCTCCTTAGCTTCCTTCAAAAACTTTTCTAAAATTTCATGTCCTTTTTTTCCACCAGTAGTTATTTTTTTACTTTCTTCATCTTCTTCAGAATCTTCAGGTAAATAAGGTGGATTAAATATTATCACATCAAATTTGCCTTCAACATTAGAAAATAAATCAGAGATTTTGGCATTAACTCCTTTCTTCTTCACAAAATCAACTGCTTCTGGATTAATATCAACAGCTAAAACATCTTTAGTATTCTCTAAAGCAACTAAGGCTTGTATTCCGGACCCAGTACCAACATCTAACACTTTACCTTTAGCATATTTTTTTACATACTTCTCTAACAAATAAGAATCCTCTTCTGGTTCGTATATCATTTTAATGCATCAAAATATTCTTTTACTCTAGAAACAATAGATTTCAAATAAAACTTTTCAATTCTTTCTTCAAATATTGAAAGTAAATCATCTTTTTCTGTAACTCTATAATTATTTTTTACTTTTTCAATTAAATATAAATCTCTTAACCTTCTCAACTGTCTTCTTACATTTGATGGTGCTACTCCAACCAATGGCAACTTAGCTTTATTTCTTAAATCAATAACATTTTTTACAATTAAAGTAGAATCCATTTCTTTTTTTTCATCTAATAATACTTGAAATACATCCACAATAACATCTCTTGAATCTCCAGGTTGTAACAAACCTATAGATAGACATAATTTTTTAATAAGATCTCTTCTTTCACCATAAGGTTTTTCATATTTTCTTAAAGTAATCTCTGCTAATGGTATATCTTTAGATACTTTTGCCATATATTCAATTAATAAGAATTGGTTTAAATAATTTCCTATAAAATTAGCTTTAAGGCAAAGTTTTATAAATCTCTTTAGAAAAATCAAATTAAAATGATTGAATTAAGACCTCATCATGTTTCACTTTTCGCTGAATATTTTTTAAGACGACCTAAAGATTATTATGGGAAGATACAAGGCATAAATCTGGGCCAGAAATTTCTTTCAATAGTCTATCCAACTTCTGAATATATGGTTAATAAATATGGTGTAGATTTTACATTAGGTGTACAAAGGTTATGGGAAAAAATTATTGCTGAACCACAAACTGAAATTAAAGTAGTTAAGGCTCTTGATACAATTTGTAAATCTGGATGCGAAGAATATGATGAATCATGTAATATTCCTGATGAAGGTAATGATTTAAAACATATTGAGAATATAGGTATACAGATAGATAAGATTTATACTTCTGAATCATTAATTGGAATAATAAAATCGGAAGCTTTAAGGATAAAAATTCAACTTTTATCCAAATAAAATTCCACAATCATTATATAGTATTAACCAATCCTTCTCTACGATGAAATTCGCACACATGGCTGACTTACACATTGGTGGGTGGCAAGACTCTAAGATGAAAGAACTAGGCTTACAATCATTTAAATTGGCTATAGATAGATGTATACAAGAGAATGTTTCTTTCATATTATTCGCAGGCGATTTATTTAACACAGCTTTGCCTCAAATTGATTTAATTAAAGAAGTTGCAGGAGTCCTTAGAAAAGTTAAAGATAACAAAATTCCCATATACTGCATTGCAGGTTCACATGATTTTTCTCCTTCAGGTAAAACCATGCTTGATGTATTAGAGAAAGCAGGCCTCTTAACAAATGTAGTTAAATTCGATAACGAAGGAAACTTACAATTCACAGAAATCAACGATAACCTAAAAATTACAGGGCTTCTAGGAAAGAAAGGAGGCCTAGAAAAATCTGATTATGAAACATTAAACAAATCTGTATTAGAATCTGAACCAGGTAAAAAGATTTTCATGTTCCACACAGCAATAAACGAATTCAAGCCAAGAGGCTTAGAAGATATGGATGGCCAAGATGTTGCTTCCTTACCTAATAACTTCCATTACTATGCTGGTGGTCATGTACATTACATTTTTCAAAAAGAACATGGTCAAGGTTACTTAACATTTCCTGGTGCATTATTTCCTAACAACTTTAAAGAGTTAGAAGAATTCAAACATGGTGGTTTCTACCTAGTAGATGAAAACTTCAACCCGGAATACATTCCAATAAAAATAAAAGATGTTGTATCATTAAATTTTGATGCAGATAATAAAACTCCTGAAAATTTACAAGAAGAAATTTTAACAACATTAAACAATTCTAATCTCGAAGACAAAATTGTTCTTTTAAGGTTAAAAGGCATATTAATTTCAGGAAAACCTTCTGATATAAAATTTAACAAAATCATAAACTCATTTCCTCAAGCATATTATATTACTAAAAACATTTCTAAATTAACTACAAAAAAGTTTAAAGAAACAGAAGTAAAACAAGGTACAGTAGAAGAGGTTGAACAACAAGTAATAAAAGAACATTCACCTTCATTTAATATTCCTGAAATCAATGAAGAAGATATTACTCAAATTTTAATTGATGTTTTAAATAAAGAAAAAAATGAAGGTGAAAAAAACGCTGATTTTGAAAAAAGAATATTTTCAGAGGCTAAACAACTTCTAAATCTTAATGAAATTTTTAAATAAATTTATATATTAATTAATTATTCAAATATTTTATGTCAGGATTTATAAGGAGAGAGTTTTTACAAACTATTTCTTTAGCTGCATTAGCTTCTTGTATTCAATGTAAGGTATTTATTGATAAGCCAAATCCTCTTTATCCTCATTATAAAAAAGGTGACAAGTGGTATTATCATGATTATAAAATAAATGTTAGAAGGAAAGATAGAAATAAAATAAAAAATTATAATTTTTTCCCTCAGTTACATCCCCTTTATCCTCAAGGTGATATTGAAGTTAAAGATTCTAAATGCAAGAAATTAGATGCAGTAAAATTTGTCAATCGTAGTATATCTGAAAATAATGGGATATCTTATGTTAATTGGAATTTAGAAAAAATAATTAAAGAATATAAAGATGGTAAAGTTCCTAAAGGGGATCTAGATTTAGCAGAACATGCAATAAATCATTTCTGGAAAGATATTAGTACTGATAAAGGAAATGGGTCTTATACATTGGAGCTTGAATGTGCATTGACAGATACATTAAAAAGCTCAGGTGAAATTAAACTAAAATATACTCTTCCAGGGGATTCAAGACAAACCTTAGCAGAGTTCATAGGTCATTATAAAAAATATAAAAAATATCGTGGTGATTGTGATGATTTTGCTATTGCGCTTTTATCATCATATGAAATAATGAGAAATATTAGTTCTAAAAAGAAAGGTCATTTTTGGGATAAACTTTATTATGGCTTACAAAGGAAACAAGTCATTTATGCTGTAGAAACTAGTCATGCTATTTTTGTATTAGATTATAATCAAGACTTCTCTAAAGCAATTATAAGGCCTTTAGAACCTCAAAAAATAAATCCTAATCGTTTTGAACAGAATGTCTTAGTTAATGATTTAAAACAACTTACGCATTTAGAAAGGCATAAGGCAGGATTAATAAAGAAAACAAAAATACTTTGGTTTTATAATTCTAAAATTTCTTATAAATTAGATGTTTAAAACCCTGGCAAGGACGCCTAAGCATCCTCACTGGGGAAAAAGAGGTGATATATAACTAATAAGCCGGAAGTTCTATATAAATCTTTTGGTTTTGTAACTACTCCTAAGTAACGTCAGATTATTTTGTATTTTGTACCTAAAAGTCCCCATTCTACAAGAAGCATTAAAATGGCAATTCCAAGTAAATATATTGATAAATCCTTTTTAATTGGACTATCTTTAAATGCAGCTATTGATAAGAAAGCATTTCTTAAACTTTCTTCATCTTTAGGTATATAGAACTTACCATTTGTACTTTCAGCAATTTCTTTTAAACCTTCTTCATCAAGTCTAAATGTAGCAGAAATATCACCTATTGACCCTCCTTCTGGTGACCCCATACCAATTGTATGTATTATAATTTTATCATTTTTTATATAATCTAATGCCTCTTCAGGATTTATTCCAACATTATCTTGTCCATCAGTTAATAATACAACTGCTCTAGGTCCATCTCTAGGCATTAAATTTGAAGCAGTTATTATTGCTTGTCCTAAATCAGTTCCACCTAATCTTTCAATTTCAATTTTTTGAATTGCATCGACAACTTCCTCCATATCATCGGTTGGTTGTAATTTGATAAATGCCGCTCCTGAAAATGTTACTAAACCAATTCTAATATTTCCAGGTACATTCTGAGCAAAAAGAACCATTGCTGTTTTAGCTGCCTCTAATCTATTTGGTGAATAGTCTTCTGCAAGCATACTACTGGAAGCATCTATAGCAATTACCATATCAAAGTTTGTAGCATTTCCAATATACCAAACACTAGTTCCTGCTACTGATAATATTAAAGCTACTACAATAACAAGCCTCATAAGCAATAATAAAACATTTTTTGTAACAATTTGTTCCCCAGTAACTCTACGTATTGCTTCATAGTTAGCAAATTTTAAAGCTTGTTTTCTTCCAGATTTTAAACTATAAAAATGTACAAATATCATCAATGGTATTACTCCAAGTAGCCAAAGGTATGTTATTTTTGCAAATACTATTTCTACCATTGATTTACCTCACCTTACTTTTCCTTACATTAAAAAATTTGAACATTGCTTGTAAGTAATCTTGATCTGTATTAAGTACCATGTAATCTATATTATTCTCATCAAAGAACTTTAATAAAGCTTTGTCTTGTTTTCTAGTATAAGATTCATATCTTTCTTTTAATAATTTTGAATCAATAAGTAATCTATTACCTGAAAATGGGTCTTCAACCATAACTTGTTTTACATCACTAGGTAACATAATATCTCTAGGATCTCTAACAATTATACAAACTAAATCAAATTTTGCACTCATTAATTTCAATTTCTTTTGCCAAGCAATTCCTTTACCTAAACCATAGAAATCTGAAACAATTAAAACTACAGATCCTTTTTTCTTGATAAAATTTAAAGCAAAATCACTTGCTACAGAAAGATTAAATCCACCACCATAAAGTTCTGGTTGCATTAATCTATTAGCTATTTTATAAAATTGAGTTGTTCCTTTTGAAGCTGATACCCTATTCACAACTCTATCTGAAAAATTAATTACTCCAACTGAATCTCCTGCTGTTAAAATAGTATATGTTAAAGCTAATATGAACTCTGCTGCATATTCATTTTTTAATTTTGTTGTAGACCCAAAAATCATACTATCACTAACATCAAACATAAAATAAACTAATAACTCTCTAACTTCCCTATATTTTTGAACTAATAATTCTTTAGCTCTTACAGAAGCTTTCCAATCAATCTCACCAGCATCCATATCTTGTGTATAATGTTTAAATCCATCAAATTCTAATCCGGCACCCTTAAAGACACTTATATATTCTCCAATAACTTTAGTTTGAACTAATCTTTTTGTTAAAGCTTCTATCTTCTTAACAATTGGTGTAACTTCTATGTTAAGTTTTCTTTTTTGTTTAATATCTTTGGCCATTTTTATGGTATAGGCACTCTAGAAAGAACATCTTTAATCACCATGTCTGCTGTTATTTTTTCTGCTTCTGCTTCATAAGTAAGCAATAGTCTATGCCTTAAAACATCATAGGCAATATCTTTAACATGCTGCGGAGTTACATATTCTTTTCCTTGTAAGAGTGCTTGAGTTTTAGCTCCTATAAACATAGCAATAGAAGCTCTTGGGGATGCACCCCATTCAATATATTTTGTAAATTTAAGTTTATATTTTGCAGGATTTCTAGTTGCATCAGTAATCCTTACAATATATTTTTCAATATCTTTATCTAAATAAATTTCTTTTACAAAACTCTGCATGTCAACAATCAGTTTAGGATTTAAGATTGGGTTTAATTTAAAGTCTTCAAACTTTCTTAATGTCATGTTTGTATTAAGGATTAATTGCTCTTCATCCATACTTGGATAAGGCATTAATAATTTGAATATAAATCTATCAACTTGGGCTTCAGGAAGTCTATATGTACCTTCTTGCTCAATAGGATTTTGTGTTGCCATAACAAAGAATGGTACCATCATTGGAAAGGTTTCTTTACCAATAGTTGCTTGCTTTTCCTGCATAGCTTCTAATAAAGCTGATTGTGTTTTAGGTGGAGCTCTGTTAATCTCATCAGCAAGTACGTAATTTGCGAATATTGGTCCTTTAATTGTAAAAAATCCCTTATTTTCTTGATATGTTTGTAGGCCAACAATATCTGTAGGTAAAAGATCTACAGTAAATTGAATTCTAGAAAATTTACATCCTGTTATTTTTGCTATAGTTCTAACTAATAATGTTTTTGCAATACCAGGAATACCTTCAACCAGAACATGTCCGTTTGCTAAAAGAGCTCTCATAAACCCTTCAACTATATTTTCCTGCCCAACAACGGTCTTTTTTACTTCTCTTTTTACTTCTTCGAGCAATTTTGAGTATTTTTGGAATTTTCTTTGATCAATCCTCTTTTTCATATTATCATATATACTTTACATATATTTATAACTTATCATTTAGCTATATTGTTTTTTGAAATGATCTTCTTTTAAAATAGTACATTAATAGTAAAATTGCAAGAAGTAAGGCGGATAATTCAAATATTATTGTTTTCCAATTTTCAATAAAGAAATTTGTTGCTTTTAATAAAACTTTTTCATCTTCTCTTCTCTTCTTTTCTTCTGCAATGAAATTTTTACACAATTCATTTGCTTTATGTACCAACTCTAATCCTTTTGAATATTGTTTTAAATCATACAATTGTTGTGCTTGTTCTAATAATTCATTTAATTCTAAACACTCAGGATTTTGTAAAAATAAATCCCTTGTAAATTGAATCTGTTCTTTTAGTTGTGTTTTTAATGCTGATTCCCTTTCTCTAACATCAATAACAATTTCAGCTACTTCATGCAATCTTGGATCTTCTACATATCCATCAATTATAATTGTATATCTATCTGGAGATAATATTCCTGCAGTAATTTCTAATTCTACAATTACACTTTCTCCAATACCTAAAAATGAAATATTCTGATTACTTAATATTAAACTTAATTCACTAGCATTTGTAGTGGCTAAAACATTTAAAACATTTAATTCTGTTTGACCACTATTATTTAATACAACAGGTACTATTGTTTTTGCTAAAGGTGTTAAGCTGACTAATGAAGGTACTATTATATCTAGTGATGCGATTTGTCTGGTAATCGAAGTAGAACTTGAATGTGTTGTTGTTGTCTGGGTTATAGGTGCTGGCCTTGTAACTTGGTCAATAATTAAGTAAAATAGATTGGATTCTCTTGAATGATTTCCATCACTTCCAATAATCCCTAGTGGTACTGATCCATAAAATCCAGTTGCGGGAGTAAATGTTAGATTATTTGTTGTTTCGTTAATTGTAACTGTAATATCTGGTATACTTGGATCCTTAATTTTTATATCATCAAAAGTTGCTTGACTATCTACTGTAAACAATCCAACATTAGTCCCATTAACAACTATATTGCTTAAATTATAAATAAAATCATACTGTCCGTTTGTTGAACTATAAATCCATGTTTTATTTCCAGAAATCCTTACTTTAAGCCAATAATCTGTATCTAAGGAAAAATTAATGCCATATGTATTTCCAGAATCACTTGATGTTTCCCAATAGGTTTTATTATCTGTTGTATTAAAATAGATTTTAATTGCATCTGAACAGCTTGTATCACTATGTAAACATAACCCTGCTACTCCTTGAGTTATAAAATTAACTTTTGTAGAATATTCTACAATGTCTGTTAATGATTGATTATTTATAGCAACATTTTTTCCTGATGAATTTAATTGTGATAACTTTTGATTACTACTTTGAGTTATTATTCCCCAATCTCCAGAATAGACTGACCAATTTGTTGCAAATGTGGTATTTGTAGAACTTATAAAAGATTCATTTAATAATGGATAAAACCAAGAATAGCTTATATTCTCAATATCAACTTCATAGAAATATTGGCTTAAGTTCATACTTCTTGGTTCATCTTGATCCCAACCATCTGTTAAATTTGGGATATCTGAATACATAAAAGGGGGTGCATTTAAGTTAGCAACACTGACATTCCATTGGTAAGTGCTTAATCCTCCTGTTGAATCATTTAATACAATTGTAATATTTTGAATGCCAGCATCTAGATAGCTTAAGTTGTAACTCCATGTTGGAGTTGGGCATCCAGCAGTAAGGCATATTGTAGATTTGTTAAGGGAATTATTAAAATAAAAATTGATTGTAAAAGGTTCATTTTCAGGATCAGTACATGTCAATGAAAATTTGCCTATGGAACTATTTTCAGTAGTATTATATGGAAAAGTTGGTGGTAAAAAAGAATTTGGAATAACTAAGTTTGAAGGTTCATAATAACTGAAGATTGTACATGTAGCATTTCCTGATGAAATATATACAGAATAATTAACAATTTGAGAAGCTTGGTTCCCATAAGAATCATTAACTGTTAAATTAATTAAATTTGTTCCTAAATAAGAAGAATTAGGTGTAAATGAGATTATTCCTGTTGTTAAATTAATGTCGAACATGTTTGTATTATCATAGAAATATAATGTATCACTTTCTTCATCAGTAGTATTTTGGCTGATGTTAATTGTATATGCATGATTTATTATAAATATTCTTGGTGTAAGGGTGTTAATAATTGGTGCATCATTAACTCCAACTACACTAAATGGAATTGTTGTAGAATTTTGTTCTCCAAGATTATCTGTAATGGTTATATTGATAGTATAATTTCCAATATCATTATTAGTTGGAGTAAATGAAACTGTAGTATTTGCATAACCATTAATTGTACTTACATTAGTTCCATCTGTAATATTAAAAAATGAATAATTGGAAGTAAAATTAATATATGATCCAGTGTCATTATCTACAGCAATAATAAAACAACTATAAGGTATGTCTTCAATTGCAGTTCTATTATCTTCGCAAACAAAAGTAAAATAAGGAATGGATGCTGCGTCACTTATATTTAACATTATTACTTGTGAATCTACTAATCCCGCAGTATCATTAACACTAATATTTATCCAGAATGTTCCATTGCCAGTTGCACTAGGTGTGTAACTAAATTGAGCGCTTGTAGAATTATATTTTGTAATAGTTATTCCAGCTAATTGTGAACTTGTTCCTGTATAATTATGGCTAAATGTTAAACTTTCAGTAGTGTTAGGTATTGCCAAGTCTTCATCATTTGCATTTATGAAAAATGAGATTAATACTCCTTCTTGTTCATTTGTCTTATTTGAAATCTCTTGTAGGACTGGTGTTTCATTTACATTATATATTGTGAAATTCAAATCAAATTCTCCAATTGCCCCCTTTGAGTCTGTAATATTAATCCTAATCCAATTTGTTCCTACCATGCTATCATTAGCAGTAAAAGAAATTACTCCTGTATTAGAATTAATATTAAAAAATGATGTATTATCTGTAAAATTAAATGTATCTCCATCAACATCTGTAGTATTTAAAGTTAAATTCACACTAAATACATCATTATCTGTTATATTAAAATGAAATAATCCATTATAATCTGGTTGACTATTACCATAAACTGTAAAATTAATGATTGTCGAATTAAATCTATTGGTACTATCATTTACAGATATGTTTACCCAATGGGTTCCGATTATTGAAACGTTTGGTGTAAAATGGATGACTCCTGTGCTTTTGTCAATATCAAATAAGGTACTATTATCAAAGTAATATATGGTCTCGCCACCTGGAGTGTATTCATCGTCATCTGTTGCATTTACATTATAATTGAATGTTGAATTAACATATAATGTAAAATTATTTGGAAGATTATTGAACTGAGGGAAGTCTGGGATATTGCTTACATTAAAGCTGAATACTATACTATCTGTTAATCCTCCATCATCTGTGACAGTTACATTTATAGTATGATTCCCTACTGAATTGTCTTGAGGTATAAAGTTTACTAAACATGAACTATTTCCATTTAAAACTGCAACATTTGTACAGCTAAAATTAAACCATGGAAAACTTGAATTAACACTATATGTATGGAATTCATTAGCATCTATATCACTTGCATTTAGATAGCATGAAAAGAAAGTATCTTCTACTTGTTCTCTGGAATCATTACACGAGTATGTAATTATAGGGGCATCATTCTGATCCTCAATTGTTAAGATTAAGGTTGATGAATTTGTAGCAATAGGATCATTGGCATCACTAACATTTATTTCAATCCTATAAACTCCTACATCATCATTTGTTGGTGTAAATCTAATGGATCCATTACTTGAATTAATTTCAAATAAGGAAGAATTATCTGTGAAGTTAAGCAATCCAAATCCACTTCCTGTACCTGAGGAAACTGAACCATTTTCTTCATCAACAGCATTGATATAGAAACTACAGATTTCATCTTCTGTACAGGTTTGTGTTAAAGAAGTTGTAATATATGGTACATCGTTAACAGCACTAATTGTATAAGGAATTTTAATTGTTGAAGAGGTTAAATCACCGCTATCTGTTACTTTAGCAGTAAAATAATGGCTTCCAGCTTGACTATTATTTGTACAGCTTACAGTTGCAATACCTGTTGTTGAACTAATTGATACACAAGATTCAAAATTAGTGGTAGCATTATGGAATTCAAAATTAGTTATTGGTAAATCATTTTGATCATCATCTGTAAAATTAGCACTCAAGTTATAAGAACAAACAGAATCTTCAGTACAGGATTGAGTTGGTGTAGTTAAATCTGATCTATTTAAAGTAGGATATGGTGGTGTATTTGTTATAAAAAAAGAGTCTGTAATAGTAAGGTTATCATTGGTTGAGTTACTACAATTGACTTGAAATGTAAAATTACCTCTTTTGTTGAAACTAGTACTAAAGCTATAAAGTTTTGTAATTTCGCTATAAACCATAGTTGAATATGGTGAATATGTACCAGTAAAGTTAAATTTTATAGAACAATCTCCTGTTATAGGTCCAAATGTAGAATTAGAATAATTTGCATAAAAATTAATCATATAATCACTGACTGGTTTATATGCTGCTCCAGCTAATTGTACTCCTCCTAAATAAGTTTTATTACTATACTTTGTAGTACTATCTGTATCATCATATATTGTTAAATTTGCATCACTCCCACTAATTGAAGATTGAGCTAAACTATAGTCTACGATAAAAAGGGAAATCAATAGAGTTACAGTGACCAAAAAGAAACTTATTAGTCTCTTATTTTTACCTAATTTATCTAGAAAAAGATTTCCATACCTCTCTTTATTTAAATATTGGTCCAAACCCATTTTACCTCTTTTTATCAAACTTGATATAATTAAATTTAAAAGAAATAGCTTATATAAAACTTTCTAAATTCTATTAAAATTTCATTTGTTTAGCAATATTCTTTGGTAGGTCATTAAATAGCTTTTTAGCCTTATCATACTTGTTTTTTGCTTCAGGGATCTTATTATTAGCAAGTAATCTTTTGGAGTTAGAATATAATCTTTTAATTCTCATTACTTTAATTGGTATAATTAAAGCTTTAAATGTTCCTAATATAGGTCTTTTCTTTATGGCTATACTTAATCTTATCAAAGATAATACTAAGATTGATAGCAAGAACCATACAAACCAGTATCTTTTTACATCTTTGAATAAGCTCGAATTAAATTCTAATTTAAATTCTTTTGTAGGTTCTCTTATTTCCTTACATGCAAGACAAGGTCCTCCACAATCAATTTTTTCTTCACCATGATTTTGAATGCCATCATCACAAGTTGGACAAGCTTTACATACTCCACCACAATCAATTAAAACTTCATTTTGATTTTGTACACCATCAAAGCAGCTTGGAAATTCTACATAAATACACTTTTGGCTTTCATTAGGTTTTTCATAAATAGTTCCACATTTATACAAATCTTTACATTCTCTCGTTTGGATACTCAAGGGTGAACAAATTGACCAATCATCACAAGTCCATAATTCTTCACAAATTGTTCTAATAACATCTCCTCCAAATCCTCCACTTCCAACAGAAGTACCTTCAACTAATGTTGGTGGAATAACGGGTGCATTTAATGATACAATCCAAGATTCTGCATCATCTAGTTCTCCATCAGTTATTCTTACTGTAACATTATATGTCCCTGCAGAATAAGATCCTGTTAACCAAGTAAAATTATCTAAAGTTATATTTTGACTAACATCATTAATTAACCAAGTAGTTGATGGAATTGTCCCATCTGGGTCTGTCTTAGTAATATTAAAATATAGTGAATTCCCAATAGTTGCACCAAAAGTTTTTGTTAAAGGATAGTAGGATGTAATTTCAGGTGGATGATTTAAATATGTAATTGTAAAACTGATTACCTCTGAATCTTGAAGGCCATAAGTATCATTAACAGTTATATTTATGTTATATGTACCATTCCATTGAGAAAAATTTGTAAAATTAAAATTTAAAGTTAAATTTACTTCATTATTAGCTATTGAGATCCATGGTCCTGATTGATTTAAGAACCATGATGTGTTTGAAGAGAAAGTTAAATTATCATTTGTAGAATCAATATCATATGCAGAAAGATTTAATTTAAATGTATAATTAATATAAGCAGTTTGAGATCCTATAGTATTTAATATAGGTGCATCATTTACATTTATAATTTCAAATATTATATCCTGGTCATCTATTAATGATCCATCTGAAACTGTAATTTTTACGGAATGATTGCCAACTTGTTCATTAGTTGGTATAAAAGCGATTACCCCAGTAAGAATATCAATATTAAACAAAGATGTATTATCAAAGAAATATAAAGTATCGCCATCTGCATCTGTAACATTATTTGAAACATTAAAGTAAAATAGTACATCTTCTAAAACATTAGTAAAATTTGAACTTAAATTTAATATTGGTGCTATATTATATTCTCTTATTGTCATATTAAATATAAAAGAATCATCATAATAATTACAAGCAAAATTACTTACTGTTATATTTATCTCATATTCTCCTGCATCAGCTAAAGTTGGTAAAATACTTATAACTCCATCTGTACTACTTATATCAAATAAATCAGTATTTTCAGAAAAATTTAATAAAGAATAAGAAGCTTCATTTGTTATATTAATATCTACAGAATAAGTTAATCCTATATATGCAATTTGATCTTCTATTTCTGAGAGATTTAACCATTGGTCTATACACATACTAACGCCTGCTTGAGTTGATTGTCCAGTAAACTTTTCAAACATGGCTTCACTTGTTCCATGAAAAACAGTAGAAAATATAATTATGCTATTTAAATTTAAGATAATTAATAATATAATTATTGCATATTTTGTATTTACCATTTAATTCACTCTTTTTATAATTACCTTTAATTTTCCGGTATAATTGCCATAGGGCATATCTTGTGGGATTCCTATCCCTATATCTACAGTCTTATGTTCTTCAGGTTGTATAATGAAATTATTTTCTGAAATAGAAACTAAATCACCAATATCTCCCATGGGGATAAATTGAATTAATACTTTTATATCATGATTATTAGTTAAATGAAATATTCTCTTAGATCCTCCACCTGGTCTAAGTCCACCGAATCTAATCATATCAGTTCCAACATCTATACCTAATTTATCACTGACTCTTACCATCATTGGTAATTCTTTAATATCTAATGTTGTATAATAAAAATGAAAAATGGATGTAATCCCTATTGTTAAAAATATAAAAATAAATATTATTAGGACTAATTGTTTTTTTTTCATTTTCTTTTTTTCCTTTTTAATAAATAAATAATATCTATTGAAATTATTATTACTATTATAATTATTAAGATATATATTGGATTAGATATAATTTTATTTAAAGATTCTAAAAATGAATGATCATTAGATTTTGAAATTAATTGATATTGCCAATCTTTGATTGTTTCATTATTTTCATACTTAATAATGATTTTTGCATTATATTCTCCTTCTGAAATATTTAAAGCATCTAAAAATCCAGTTAAAGTGGTTGTTTCCCATGGTTTTAAGTCTAAACTTATTGTTTTAAAGAATTCAATATTATCTCCTGATTTATTTTGCAAATAGACTTCTGCAAAGACATTATTTATAGGATTCCCCCACCAACTATCTATAATTATATTAAATGGATTAATCTGAAAAGGAATTCCTTGTTTTGTTGCATTTACAAACCCTACATAAATTGTTCCAATAATAAATGATTCTTCATCAATTGCTAATTCCTCACCTCCATAATCTAATTCAGCTATTGCTTTATATACTCCAGATTCAAATCCATTACTATCCCAAATTAAATCTGTTTCTCTAAATTCAAATTGTGGAATTGAAACTTTATCAGTTGATAATGTTTTTACTAAAACATTTTCTGAATCAAATATTTTAATATCTACTTTTATATTTTCTAATTTTCTCTCTCCTTTATTTGTAACTACCATATGGAAATTTAAAGGATCATCTTTATTTATATTATGAGAAGTCAAATCTAATTCAGCATACAGGCCAGGATAAGGTACATTAATTAAAATCATTCCTCCAACAGCTGTTGCTGTTGCTATACCATTTGGATTTGAATTAAGTGTTTTTTCAAAAAATTTAATGCTACAAACATTTTTTCCTGGATTTTCCATTTTATTTTGGAAAGATAATTTTAGATAAACTATTTGGTAATCTTTTGAAGGTTCAATTTTATCTAGAACTAAAATATCTGGGCACCCTATTTGTGTATCAATTTCTTCATAACCAAATAATTTAAATTGAATTATACTTTCTGTATTAGGTTCAAAATTAATATTAATTTTTGCTGGACTTATACCTGAATAAGCATAGACATTAGATGCTAAAATTAGAAAAATCATTAAAAAAAAAATTCGTTTCATAGTTTTCCTTCTTTTCATTTTATAGGTATTAATTTTAATAATAAAAATAAAAAATTTATACTACTGCATCTGCATAAGCAAACCAAATATCTGATAATGTTCCAGATGGTGCATTTTGTGGGATATCTAATTTAAATGTTATATTTATTGCATTTGATGTTGCCGTAAAATTAAATAAGCTACATAATGTTTTTCCTACAGCTGTTCCAATTTCTCCTGGATAATTAGTTACTGTTAAATTTTGTAATTCTTCAGGACTAGGTAAATCTACATCTTTTGTTGTTGTATTACATGTAACATTCCCAGCAGTTTCTGGGGTCCATTTCCAAGCATATCCTGGATTTAATCCTCCTAATAAACTATCACTATAATACATATTTGCAATACTTAAATTGGCATATTCATTTCCAATATTTTCTAAATATAATCCACTTACAGCTCCAGGTGGATTAAAAGAGTTACATCTTGTATCTACAGCAGTTAAACCTGTAGATAGTACACAGGCTGCCCCTCCTGAGTTTATATAACCACTTCCAAAACTAGAATTATCTAAAGTAAAATTAATTTCTAATTGAGATGTTATTGTTAAGTTAACAGAACCATATGTAGAGTTTGCTGCTAATCCAGCCCAAGCACCTGTTAGTTGTTCAAAACCATCAATTCGATTTAAACTTATTAACGTTCCAAATACAGATATAACCATTGTAATCAATAACATAGTTATTAATGTTTTATTAGATAATTTTTCAGAAATCATTTATCTTCACCTTCATTTTCTGGAGGTTGTAAAATTGTCAATCCAACAGATCCACCTGATGGTTCGGCCTCTTTAATAATTTTTGTAATAGTAACAGTTGTTGTTGCAGGTTCATTTAAATCTGAAAGTTTATTTAAAACAAGCCACATACTACTTGCTACAATTAAAACAACCAATATGGCTAAAATTAGAACAGTTTTATTACTTACCTCCTCATTTGACAAATTATCATCTCCTTTTAATATTATATGTATGTAAACCCACCTTAATTTATAAATATTTCGTTTAAAATTTTAAGGATATTAAGGCATATAATCCTTCTATTGCTGTTAATATAATTCTAGAAGTTAAGACTGCAATAATGGCAATAGGTTCTGGCATTAGAAATATTAAGAATAATGTTAACAACCCTTCCCTTACTCCTAAGCCTCCTGGTGCAATAAAAGATACAAATCCAATTAACCAAGAAATTGAAAATATACCTATAATTATAGGAATTTTTGTAAAACTTATTTCAGTAAGTGACCTAATAATTAAATATGATCCTAATCCATAAATCAACCAATAAAATAAGTAAAATGGAATTGTCCATAACAATTGACTATATTTTGTTCTAATCTTAATTAATTCTTTTTTAGTTAATTTTTGAACTAAATGAAGAAAAAAGTTTAAGATTTTTGGATGTACAAATAATAAGATTAATGGTATTAGTAAAAATATTACATAAATCCAAACTCCAATTTTTAAATCCCAAAATAAAAGACTAATAGCAAAAACCAGAATGCTTCCTAAAGCCATTATGGCCATCTCTAACATTGAACTTGTTAAAATCTGTGTTTTAGTTATATCATAATTTTTTAATAAATAAATCCTACCAAGGTATGTCCAAACTTTCCCTGGAATATATCTGCCCATGTCTGAAACATATCTCGCTTTTAAGATTTTCATAAATGGTACTTTTCCATGAACTAATTTTACATATATATAATATCCAATTCCTTCTAACAGATAAAAAAATAAGAATGTTAAGACAGCTAATGCTAAAAACCAATAATTTAACTCAAAATTATAACTTGTTAAATCACCCCATGTATTATATAATCTGTAGAAAAGATATGCAAATATAAATATAACAAATAGTCTAAGCATTAGCTTTTTTAATTTCATAGATTCACTGAAACACCTTTGATTTATAATCTTTCTGAATTATTGCATAAACCTTATAAAAGGCCAGTTTATAATCAAATTGCAATGAAAGTACTATTCCTACATCCACCTTGGCCTGGTGAAGGTTATGGTCTTAGGTCACAAAATCGTTGGCCTAGGAAAAGGGGAGATAAAACAAATAGATACCCTATACTCCTTTGTAGTTGTGCAACTTATGTTAGGGAACAAGGGAATGAAGTAAAATATATAGATTCAGTGATTCTAGATTTAGATTTAGATAAAACCATTGAAAAAGTAAAAGATTTTTCTCCAGATGTTATTTTTATAGAATCTGCAACACCTACATTCCCATATGATAAAAAAGTAGTTGAAATTCTTAAAGAAAAATTTCCAAAAACAAAATTCCTAATGGCCGGATATCATGTTACCACATATCCTATAGAATCAATTAAGGATTCAAAAATTGATATTATAATTAAAGGTGAAATGGATCAAACAACTGTAAATGTTATTAGTGCTTTAAAAAATAATATTCCATTAGAACAAGTTAAAGGAATCTGTTTTAAAAAAGAAAATAAAATTATCGATAATGAAGAAGCTGATTTAATTCAAGATTTAGATGAATTACCTTTTCCTGATCGTGATTTAATTCCTCATCAATGGTATTTTGAAGGTTATGTAACTGAAGCCCCATTTACATTCGTAATGGGCTCAAGGGGCTGTCCTAAAAGATGTACATATTGCCTTTGGCCTACTGTATATTTTAAAAATAGGTTAAGATTAAGGTCAATTAAGAACATTGTTGATGAACTAGAATGGTTAATCAAGAACTATGATATGAAAGAAATATTTTTTGATGATGATACTTTGAATGTAACAATTCAAAGGGTAAAGGATTTGGCTCAAGAAATTATTGACAGAAATCTTAAAATCATTTGGTCTTGTAGTATGAGGATGGATAAAGTTGATTCTGAAATGTTATATTTAGCAAAAAAATCTGGTTGTAAGCTAATATGTTATGGTGCTGAATCAGCATCCCAAGAAACTTTAGATAAAGTTAATAAAAATTTAACAATAAAACAAATTAGGAATTGTATGAGAATTACTAAAAAATCAAAAATTCTTTCTCATGTAAATTTTATGTTTGGTTTTCCTTGGGAAACAAAAAAAGATATTGAAAACACAATTAAGTTTGCTATTGAACTTAATCCAGATTCAGTTCAATTTTCTATTTGTTATCCTCATCCTGGTTCTCCTATGTATAAAGATGCTTTAGATAATAATTTATTTTATGATGATGTTAAAGGTAATTGGGAAAAGTTCGGGATGATGACAGGTCCATTATTAAAAACAAAGGTAGATAAAGATTATTTAATTAACGCTGTTAGTAAAGCACATTCTAAGTTTTATTTACGACCATCATATATTTTTAGGCAAATTTTAAATATTAATTCATATAAAGAGTTCAAAAGAGTCCTTAGGGGGACTAAAGCAGTTATATTTGGAAAGATTTTATTTAGAGGGAAAAAATGAAAAGTAAAATAAAAGTATCATCAATTGTACATAATCCTCCATATCAAGGAGGAATAATGCAATATTCGGTTCTGCTTCAGAATGAGATGAAAGATATGGTTGATTTTAATCTTGTAGGGTTTAAATCATTATATCCAAAAATAATCTATAAAGGTGTCCAACCTAAAAAGAATAAGCATGGCATACAATTCACAGTGCCTTGCCCAAGAGTATTAAAGTGGTATTCTCCTGCATCATGGAAAAAGGCATATGAAATGCTTAAAGATGGAGATGTTATTCATATAAACTGGTTTACACCACAAATGGCTCCATTATACTACACAGTTCTAAAATTAAATGCAATGGGTGCAAAAAAACCTGTTGTGATGACATGTCACAATATTGAACCTCATGAAACTAATCCTTTAGATCATCTTATGACTGTTAAAACATTTAATTTGGTTAATCACTTTGTTGTACATGCAAAACAGAATAAAGAAAGGTTAATCAATGATTATGGTAAATCTGAAAAAAATGTTCACGTAATTCATCATGGTACTTTTGGTTATTTTACTAATTGGTCAAAAGAATCTAAAAAAGAATTAAAGAAATTCTTTCATTTTAAAGAAGATGACATTGTACTTTTATTCTTTGGATATATTAGATATTATAAGGGGTTGCATCATTTGCTTAAGGCTCTTCCTAAAATAGTTGAAGAGAATCCTAATGTGAAAGTTTTAATTGGTGGTGAATTGTGGTTAGGTAAAAAATATATTGATGATATTATAAAATCAAATGGTATGAGTAAACATGTAAGGGTTTATCCTAGATATGTACAGGATTATGATGTTCATAAATTCTTTGATGTTTCAGATATCATGGTTTTGCCTTATAATAATTCAGAGCAAACTATTTCTGGTCCATTATTTGTAGGCATGGCATTTGGTAAACCAATTGTTGTTTCTCCAGTTGGTGGAGTTCCAGAATTTATTAAAAATAAGAAAAATGGGATTTTGACACCATGTGGTGATGAGGATAGTTTGGCAAAGAATATAAACATGTTAATTAAAGATAAAAAATTACAGAAAACAATTGGTAGAAATGCTAAAAAAACTAATGATAAGTTTCTTTGGGATAAAGTAGCAAAACAATATTTCAAAGTTTACAAAACAGCTTTTGAGGATAATAAAAATGATGCTTGATTATATGAAATTTTTAGCTCCAAGATTAATTGGATATAAAATGGCTATGCATGGTTTAAGGAAATATCCTCCACATCCAATTGTGTTAAATTTCTCAATTACAAATAAATGTCAATCAAGATGTCAAACATGTAACATTTGGGAACTTTATCAAAAAAATCCACAAAAAGAAAAAGAAGAATTAAAATTATGGGAAATTCAAAAAATATTTAAGACTTTAGATGATATATTTTTGTTAAACATTTGTGGTGGAGAACCATTTCTAAGACATGAAGATATTGGTGATATATGTAAATATGCAGTTAAGTATTGTAATGCAAAAGCAATCCATTCTCCTACAAACTGTTTAGCTCCAGAAAATGTTGAATATGGTGTTCGTGACATTTTAGAAAAGATTCCTTCAAATGTAAAGTTAACAATAAAGATGTCTTTAGATGGTATAGGGGATGATCATGATAAAATTCGTGGTGTTGAAGGAAATTTTAAGAAAGTTCTTGAGACTCATGAAAGATTAATGAAATTAAAAAAGGACTATCCTAATTTTTATTTGGATGCAGGCACAACTGTAAGTACTATTAATGCAAATAAACTTCCTCAGATTATTGATTGGGTTCATAATAACATGGAATTAGATAATTTTTATCATGAATTAGCAGATACAAGGGCAGAACTATTTAATATAGAAAAAGATGAATCTGACCCTGATGATTTCAAATCAGTTGTTCAAGATAGGAATGTTACTCCTACTGGTGATGATTATTGGGATGTTGCACATTTTTTATTAGATGAAGCAAAGAAGGAAATGGTTAATAAAAGAAATTTCAGTCGTATAAGTCAAGCTTTAAGGGTAAATTATTATGAAAGGGCAGCATGGGTACAAAAACATCAAAAAAGAAAAGTTAAATGTTATGCTGCAATGTCTAATGCCCATTTAAATCCTTGGGGTGATTTATGGCCATGTAATGTTCAAGCATTTAGACATAATCTAGGTAACATAAGAGATTTTGATTATAATTTTGATAAACTATGGAAATCAAAAGGGGCACAAAAAGTTAGAGAATGGGTTAGTGGAAACCATTGTCATTGTCCTTTGGTTGGTCAAGCTATGGTTGATACAATTTTAGATCCTAAAGAGGTTGTAAAAACTTTAATAACTTATGTAAAATCTAAAAAATAATTAGAAGAAACTTTCTATAAGTTCTACTATTCTATCCCATTCAAATCTTTTTTTATCTTTTTCAATATTTTTTGCAAAATCAATATGGTTTCTATCTTTATAATACCTCAAAACTGTTTTTGCAATCTCATTAGAATTTTCTGTAGGCACAATATAACCTGTTTTTTCATCAATAACAACTTCAGGCAATCCTCCCTCATTAGATACAATTACTGGAATATTAAATCCAAAAGCAGTTTGAACAATTCCAGAATTTGTAGCTGAAGTATAAGGTAAGACAACTATATCTGAAGCAGAATAATATTTTCCCACTTCTTCGTTAGGGACATATTCATCAAAGATTTTAACATTTTTTTCAATATTTAATTCTTTTAATCGTTTTGTAACCTCTTCTTTTGTAGGACTCCAAAATTCTCCAACAATAATTAATGTCAAATCTTTTTTCTTAAGAATTTTAGGCATAGCTTCAATTAAATACTGTAATCCTTTGTATGGTCTTACATAACCAAAAAATAAGATAACATCTCCTTTTAGTCCTAATTCTTTTTTTACTCCATCTTTATCCCATTGTTTTTGATTGAATACATCATAAGTTGGATGGGCTCCTACTTTAACATTAGCTCCTTTTATCATCCCAAATAAGTCGTCTCTATCTTTTTTAGAATGTGTTACAAAGAAATCTGAAAATAAATATGTAATTTTAGTTAAAGGTTTGTCAAAAAACTTTCTTTCATGAGGTAATACATTATGACACAAAAATAAAACTTTAGTTTTTGTTAATGTTTTTGTTAAAAAGGCCCAAGTAAAAAACATAGGTGATAATAATGAAGTCCACCATGGCATAATCAATAAATCAGGTTTATCCTTTCTAACTTTATTAAATACTTTTAACCAAGTAAAAGGATTCATAGAATCAATAAATCTATCAGAATCTGTTTTTATTTTTGAATTACTATCTTTATCTAATTGATCTCTTCCAGGATAAAGGAGCTTAGGATATAATCTTTTGAATGAATAACATTTTACTTTATGTTTTTTTGCCAAATGTTCACACATAAGAGTATTATAATGTGCAATTCCTCCTTTATTTGGGTATGTAGGCCCAATAACATCAATTTTCATATGCATAGAAATCCTTAATTTAGTTATAAATCTTATGTATTTTAGTTGCGGACAAAAATAGTTAATATTATATACTAATTCATCTTTTTATAATACAGAGGTGATGCATTATGAAATCTGCACAAATTAAAGAACGTGAATTGATAATTAAATTATATAATGAAGGTAA